>ERZ827150.637-NODE-637-length-50317-cov-7.308086_pt1 | contig 50317 bp, 43 predicted proteins | sample MGYA00519779_ERZ827150 | MGnify/ENA primary metagenome ERZ827150 (study PRJEB31778, sample SAMEA3449267) | human gut metagenome | biome: human gut; feature: human-associated habitat; material: faeces | place: United Kingdom | collected 2010/2012 ...
TGCGCGCGGCGGGCGCGGGATGCGGCGGCCGCCGCACCCCGGCAACATTCAACCGTCCTTGGTTTTTTCCTTCTCGCTGTCGGCGGCGAGCCGCGCCACGTCGAGCGCCTGCCGCAGCCGCTGCGGCACGGGTACGCCGAGCAGCACCGCGTTTTCCAAAATCGAAAGCGATTCGTTGACGATATAAAACATCGTCGCCGCGCCGGTGCAGGCCGCGCTCCCCGTGAGCTGATCGAGCACGGCGGCCAGAAGGACGATCACCAAAATCATCGCCTTGCGCGCCAGACCGGCGAACCCCGCCCGGCTGCTCAGCGCGCCGCTCTCGCTCTTCGGGCTTTTGCCCAGCAGCGCAACGCCCACGCCGCTCAGATAATCCAGCGCCATCAGCAGCACAAGCAGTCGAAGCGCCGTCGGCATGCGCGTCAAAAGTCCGGCCGCAGCGCCTGCCGCGGCCGCAATCCATTTCATCGTCTTTTCCATCTGCCCTCTCCTCTCTCGCGCGGGGGAAAAAGCGTTTGTATGCAAGAAAACGCCCGTTCTTCCCGTCTATATAGGCAGAAGCCGTTTTTCCCCCGTTCAGGCTATGCGTTCGGGCGGGTTCGCGTGACGCGCGCGCAAAAAAACCTTGCGCCGCGCGGCAAAATGCAGTATGATAAAGGATGATGTCGTATACACAGGCGGGGTTCGCCCCGCCTTTCGATTAAATAAGGAGGTGAAGCCCATGGCAGATGATCGCCAAACGTCCCGCCGCAGACGCAGGCCCCAGGCCGCGCCCGTTTCGGAGGAGCCGGTGCGCATCATCGTGGGCACCGAGGAGGATACGCCGGATTGGATGGTTTCCGATACCAGCGGCGCGGCCTCCCGCAGAAACAAGCAAAAGAAAGCCGAACCGGAAGCGCCCAGGCACACCTCGCGCGGCGCGCAGGAGACGCAGGCCATTTTGCAGATGAAGCAGACGCGCGACGAACGCGCGGCCGACGCGGCGAAGAAACCCGCCGCGCCACGGAAAGCGCCCGCCCGGAAAAAGAAGGCGTCGGCGCGCCCGATGAGCAAAAAGGCCAGAGAGCGCCGCGCGCGCAAGCTCCGCCGCCTGACCATCGGCGCGCTCTGCGGCGTGATCGCCGTGGTGCTGCTGATCGTCGGCATCCGTTCGGGCGCGCGCCTGGTGGATATCAAGCAGACGCTCGACCGCGGCGACGGCGTGTTCTACCCGAACATCTACGTCAACGACATCCCGCTTCAGGGCAAGACGCTCGACGAGGCGGCGGCGCTCGTCACCCAGCAGGTGCAATCGCTGATTTCCTCGTTCAAAATCACCCTGCGCACGCAGGATGGCCGCAACTGGGATATCACCGGCGACAGCCTGAACATGCAGTATAACGTCGCCGACCAGCTCGATCAGCTCTGGGCCATCGGCCACACGGGGTCGTCCTCCGTTCGCTACGAGCAGGTCAAGGCGCTCGAAGAAGAACCGGCCATGCGCTATACCACGCTCTCCTACGATATGAGTCAGGTCAACCAGATCCTCTCCCAGATCAAATCGGAGGTGGATCTCCCCGCCGTCAACGCGACGCGCGTGGACGACGAGACCAAGTGGCCGCCGTTCTCCTATACGGATGAGGCGGCCGGGCAGACGCTGGATATCACTGGGCTGAACGAGCGCATCTGCACGATGGTCAACATGCTGGAAAGCGGCGTGGTCGATCTGACCCCGGTTCCCGTGCAGCCCTCGGTCACGCGCGCCCAGCTGGAAGCGCAGATCGTGAAGCTCAGCAGCTTTGAAACCACCGTCGGCAAAACCGGCGACTACGTTGAAAGCCGAACGGAAAATATCCGCGTCGGCACGGAGCGCTTCAATCGCCTGACCGTCGCCCCCGGCAAGTCCGTCTCCTTCAACAAGGTTGCGCTCAAGCGCACGGCGGCCAACGGCTATCAGGCTGCGCTGGAAATCGCCTACGGCAACTACGTCGAGGGCATCGGCGGCGGCATCTGTCAGGTGTCCTCCACGCTGTATAACGCGGTGGTCAACGCGGGGCTGACGGTCAACAAGCGCACGCCCCACGCCATCCCCTCCAGCTATGTGGACAAGGGCAAGGACGCGACCGTTTCCGATGATCGCTATGATTTCGTGTTCACCAACAACACGGGCGCGAACATCTACATCGAGACGCAGTTCGTCAAGGTCAAGGGCTATTGGACGAGCCGCTTCATCATCTACGGCCGCCCCGATCCGAACGGCTACACCTACAAGCTCGATTCGCAGGTGGTGGAGACCCTCCCGCTGCCCGAGCCCACCTATAAAAAGGACAACAACGGCGAGTATGTCATCTACGACGACGAGACTTATCAGGTCAGCAAGGGCCGCGAGGGCTACGTCGTGGACGTGTATCTGGTGACGATGGACAGCAATGGGCTGGAAATCTCCCGCGAGAAGAAATACACCGATACCTATAAGGCCGCCGCGCCGATTTACTACGTCGGCGTGACCCCGCGCGAAACGCCCATCCCCGATACGCCGAGCATTGATTGACGCCATCCAAACGCATCTTGCATACATCAGCAGAAAGGAAGGATTCTCCCCATGAAACGCCTTCAAACCCGTGCCGCAGCCGCCGCGCTGAGCGCCCTGCTGCTGGCCTCGCCCGCCTGTGCGCTGGCCGCGGAGACCACGCCGCTCACCCTCAACACCCAGCAGGACGCGACCGTTCAGACAAGCCGCAAGGATCTGGGTCAGCTTGAAATCTTCGGCCGTCGGCGCGCCTATCGGGGCGTTTCCGCTTCGGATCAGTGGCTGTATCAGGCGCGGCTGGGCGGCCTGTCCGTTCGGCTCTGCCTGTTCACGCCGGAGGGCGGCGGCGTCACCTTTCAGGAGAATCTCTGCGCGGCGCAGACCGGCGGCTCGGGCGACATCCGCCTGTGCATGCGCGCGGGCAGCGATCAGGGCGGCCTGCTCCTTCAGATGGATCAGCATGCCGTCGATGTGCTCCGCCGCGTCGGCGTGACGGAAATCGTGCTGACTGATATGGATTTCTATGTGCAGGAGACCTATCTGGTCGAGGATCTGGCCGCGATGCGCGAGGCGCTTTCCCTCGCCTCCGGCGAGCAGCTCTGTCTGGGCGGCGAGGACGCGCCCATCACCGTCGTCAGCGAAGACGGCGTGCGGCGGCAGATCGCGGAATAATCCCAATTACACATTCGCCCGCTTCCCGCATAGACTGGGAACGGGCGTTTTCTTTTGCTTTGCCTTGTGTCTTTTTCAAAAATGGGGTACAATAGGCGTATCAAAATCCGCCGGGAGGTTCAGTGTCTGATGGATGCCCTGATTCAATCGCTGGTTCAAGCCAATTTTGCGCCGGAGCGCATCGCGCCGCAGGCCCCGATGGCGCAGTATACCACCCTGCGCATCGGCGGCCCGGCCGAGGTGATGGTGAACATCCACTCGGCGGATGAAATCGCCGTTGCGCTCCGCGCCGCCAAACAGGCGGATGCGCCGGTGACGATCATCGGCAACGGCTCCAACCTGCTGGTGCGCGACGGCGGCATCCGCGGGCTGGTGCTGCGCATCTCCGGCGGCCTGAACGCCATCCGCCGCGAGGGCGACTGCCTGCTCGTGCAGGCGGGCGCGTCGCTGGCCGCCGTCGCCGCCTTCGCGCGGGACGAGGGGCTTTCCGGCATGGCCGAGCTGGGCGGCATCCCCGGCACCGTCGGCGGCGGCGTGCTGATGAACGCGGGCGCTTACGGCGCGGAGCTCGCCCAGCTCGTCACGCAGGCGGAGGGCGTCTCCCTGTCGGATGGCAGGCGCGTCATTTATCCCGCCGACCGGCTGGATTTCGCCTACCGCCACAGCGCGCTGATGGACGCGGGCGTGGTGATTACGCAGGCGACGCTCGCGCTCACGCCCGGCGACCCCGAGACCATCCGCGCGCGGATGGAGGAATGTGCCAAGGCGCGGCGGGAGAAGCAGCCGCTCACGCTGCCCAGCGCGGGCAGCACGTTTAAGCGCCCGGAGGGGCATTTCGCCGCCAAGCTCATCGACGACTGCGGCCTGCGCGGCCTCACCGTCGGCGGCGCGCAGGTCAGCGAGAAACACGCGGGCTTTATCGTCAACATCGGCGGCGCGACGGCGCGCGACATGCTCGAATTGATGCGGCAGGTGGAGCAGCGCGTCTTTGAGCAGACCGGCGTGCAGCTCGAGCCGGAGGTTCGTATTCTGGGCGAAGACTGAACAAAAGAAGGAAGAGGCAAGCATGAAATTTCTGATCGTCACCGGCCTGTCCGGCGCGGGCAAAACGAGCGTCCTGCGCCACCTGGAGGACAGCGGCTATCAATGCATGGACAACATTCCGCCGCTGCTGCTCGCGCCCGCGTTCACCCTCTGCGAAAAGGTGGAGCTGGATACGCCCGTCGCCCTCGGCGTGGATTCCCGCAGCGGCGCGTTGTTCGACGCGGACGCGGTTTGCAGCGCCATCGATCAGGGCGGCGACAGCCACGAAATCTCCATCCTCTTTCTGGAGGCGGACACCGAAACGCTCATCGACCGCTATAAGGAGACGCGGCGCGACCACCCGCTCATGCGCGGCGGCATGACACTCGAGCAGGCCATCGCCAAGGAGCGCGAAATGCTCCAGCCCCTGCGCGAGCGCGCCAATTACGTGCTCTCCACCGGCGGGCTGCGCGCCAGGGAGCTTTGCGCGCGCGTGGACGACCTGCTCTCCGGCAACGAGAATCAGCGCGCCCTGCGCACGGAAATCATGTCCTTCGGCTATAAGCGCGGCATTCCGCGCGAAAGCGATCTGGTGTTCGACGTGCGCTTCCTGCCCAACCCGTATTATATCAAGGATATCCGCGCCTACACCGGTCTGGAAGCGCCGGTTCGCGATTACGTGCTCGGCAAGGAGGAGACCCGCGAGTTCTTGGGGCACCTGTACGAGCTGGTCGATTACCTTCTGCCGCTGTATCAGCGCGAGGGAAAGCGACGGCTGATGATCGCCGTGGGCTGCACCGGCGGCGCGCATCGCTCCGTGGCCATCAGCGAGGCGCTCGGCGCGCATCTGCGCGCGCTGGGGCAGACCGTCAGCGTCACCCACCGCGACATCGCCATCGAAGAGGCGAGCTGGCCGTTCCGCAGGGCAAAATAAGCGGCTCGGCGCATCTTTTTCAAAAAAACGCGCATGCTGTGCTTATCACCGTTTTCGGAGGATAAGCCGCATGCGCGTTTCTTCTTTTTCCAATGTTCCGTTCATCCCGCCGATTGCGCCGCAGGCCGTGCCGCCGCAGACTCCCTGCGCGCCGCCCGCCCCGGCGGCGTTTCTGCCGTTTTCCGCGCAGGCATTCGATCAGGCGCGTCTGCGCGACGTGCCGGTGCTGCTCTTCATCTGCGACGCGCCGCCGTCGTTTGCGGATGCGGCGCTGAATATGCAGATATTCGAGCGCACCGTGCCCGTCTGGCTCTACCCCGGCATGCGGCCGGATGTGGAGCTGCTCTGTCAGCGCGCGGGCGCACTGTTTTCCGGCGAGGGCGCGCTGCCCCTGTGCGCGCTGATGCTCGAAGACGCGCGCGTGTTTCTCGCCGCGCCGCTGCCCCCGGCGGGCTTTGCGCTCGATCCGTCGCGGCTGTATGTCTGGCTCTCGCAGGCGGATCGCCGCTTCGCGCAGAACCGGGACGCTTTCATCCGTCAGGCCGCACAGACCGTCCGCTCCTTCCGCGCCGAGCCGCTGCGCAAGCCCTATTCCCCCGGCGACGCGGCGCACGACCTGACCCGCGCGCTGCTCGCCGTGCGCGACCCGATCAACGGCGGCTTCGGCAAGCTCAAGCAGCCGCTTTGCCCCGCGCTGCGCTTCTTGAGCCGCGCCGCGCTGCGCGACAGGCAGGCGCACGCGGCGCTTGACCAGACGCTCGACGCGATGCTCGCCTCCGACCTCTACGACCCGCTGGACGGCGCGTTCTTCCGCGCGACGCTGACGGAGGATTGGCGCGCCTTTGTGCCGGAAAAGCCGCTGGCCATCAACGCGCTGCTGGCGCTGACGCTGCTGGAAAGCGGCCGCCGCGCCGAGGCCGTCCGCACGCTGGATTTTCTGCTCTCCGCCTGCTTTGCGCCGGGCGGCGCGCTGAACCCCTGTCTCACCTACGACAGGGAGAGCTGCGCCTTCACGCCGGAGCAGGTCTGCGCCGCGCTCGGCGGGGAGGACGGCCTGCGCGTCTGCCGCCTGCTGGGGCTGCGCCGCCAGCACACCGGGCTGCCGCCCAAGGTCACGCCCAGCCGCTTTTCCCCGGTCGAGGATTCCCCCGAAGCGGATCTGCCGCGCACGCCGACCCTGCCGCGTTCGCTCACCCCGGAGGACGCCGCCTTTCTGCGCCGGGTCATGCCCCAGCTCCAGCGCGTGCGCGCCGCCCGAACGCCGCCGACCCCCGCGCCCTGCATCCTCAGCGAGGATTGCGCGCTGGCGGCGGCCGTCTTCGCGCTGTGCGGCAGGCGCTTGGGCGAATCGCGCTACATTCAGGCGGCTCAGCGCGCCGTCGGCTACCTCGCCGCGCTGTCGCCCGCCCTGCCGCCGTCGTATTCCCCGGTCAGCGCGCTCAACGCCCAGCTCACCTGCGGCGCGGGCGCGGCGCTCGCGCTGGCGCTGCTGACGCTGGGACAGGCGGAGGAGCTGCACACCTATCGCGAAAGCGGCCTGCGCCTTCTGGGCGCGGCGCTGCATGCGTTCACAACGCCGGACGGCCTGCCGATGCACACCCCGCAGGACGCGGCGGCGTTCTTCCCGCGCATCCCCGCGGTTTGGGATTCGGAACTGCCCTCGCCTGCCGCGCTGCTGCTGCATGCGCTGGCGCTGGCCGACGCTTGCCGCCCGCAGGCCGGATACAAGGACGCGGCGCTCGTCCTCTGGCAGGCCGCCGCGCCATATGCGCGCCAGCAGCCGCTCGCCTGCGCCGGGTTGATCGACGCGGCGCATTTCACGCTTTCAGAATCTCGCGAAGCGCCGGCGTAATCTTCCAGACAGAGCCACGAATCGCAGCAGAGCTGGCGCAGGCGCGTCAGCCCTGCCAAAAGCCGCATGCGCCATACAGGTGCATCCGCCTTCATGCACGTAGTCAATCGCGCGCTTTATCGTCGTCTGGTTGTGTACCATCTGATAAATGCCTTCCATGTCCAGCACAATCCATGCCCTCCGTCTTCCGTTTGCTCTATTATAGCATGCCTTCGCCGCTTTTTTGAGCTCGATTCCGCTTCTTTTTATTTCGCTATAACGCGACTTTATTAAAATTCACTTGACAAATGTTACAACTCGTAATAAAATAGTCACATACTTGAAATGAAAGGAGACGCATGCCTGTATGTCGATTCGTGCGTCTAACAAAAGATGGATTGCGGCGCTTTCCGCCGCTTTGATGGTATGCGTCTGTGCGAGTGCTTCTGCGCAGAACTACAGCCTCGGCGACGAGGCGGACGAGGTCGCGACGATCCAGACCGCGCTCAAGCAGCTCAAGCTCTACAGCGCGGGGATCACCGGCCACTACGGCGAAAAGACGGAAGCCGCCGTCAAGAAATTCCAGAAGAAATACGCATTTGAGGATAACGGCATTGTTGACGAGGACACCCGCGCGGCGCTTTACGAGGCCGCCGGGATCACCTACACCGCCTCCGACAGCTCGTCCTCCTCGTCTTCTTCCGCGTCTTCGTCCTCTTCCTCCTCCGTGTCGGGCAGCGCCATTCTCCGCTACGGCACGCGCAGCGACGAGGTTCTCAAGCTCCAGCAGAATCTGACCAAGCTCGGGCTGTACACCGGTACGATCAGCGGCCACTACGGCAGCATCACCGAGGCCGCGGTTATGAACTTCCAGCGGAAGAACGGCCTCTCCGCCGACGGCATTGCGGGCGCGAAGACGCTGGCCAAGATTGAAGAAAAGGTGAACGGTTCTTCGTCCTCCTCTTCCTCCGGCAGTTCTTCGTCTTCTTCCTCTTCTTCGGGCAATGCGGCCGCCAATTCTTCAAACGGCCTGCTCAAGTACGGCGTTCGTTCGGACGCTGTGCGCACCCTCCAGCAGAACCTCAAGACGCTGGGCTATTACGATGGCTCTGTGACCGGCAATTTCGGCCGCCTGACGAAGGAAGCCGTCTACAACTTCCAGAAGGCCAACGGCCTCTCCGCCGACGGCGTTGCGGGCGCGAAGACGCTCTCCTCCATCTCCGGCAAGCTCTCCGGAAACAGCAGCTCGGGCAATTCTTCCAGCTCCGGCAGCAGCAACAGCAATTCCAACAGCAGCGGTTCGAGCAGCTCCAATAACGGTTCGGACAGCTCCACCCTGCTGAACACGAGCGTCATGCTCCAGCAGGGTTCCTCCAGCAGCGAGGTGCTCAAGCTGCAAAACATGCTGGCTTCTCTGGGCTTCTACACCGGCAACAAGACCGGCAACTTCGGCGCGCTGACCGCCGACGCGGTGATGGCCTATCAGAAATCCAAGGGGCTGACGGCGGACGGCATCGCGGGCAAGAAGACGCTCGCCGCCATCAATGCGGATTATTCCGGCAAGGGCAGCACCAGCGCCGGTACGACCAACGGCACGACCGCCCCGAGCACGCAGACCGCCGGCAACGTCATCTATGAAAACTTCTACAACTGGCGGCGCAATTACGCCAACGGCGAATACTGCACGGTGTATGATTTCTCCACCGGCTACTCTTGGAAGCTGCGCATTATGACCAAGGACGCGCATATGGACGCCGAGCCCGCCACGGCGGAGGATACGGCCATCATGCTCAAGGCGTTCGGCGGCAAGACGACGTGGACGCCGAAGGCAGTCTGGGTCACCTTCTCGGATGGCAAGACCTACATCGGCTCGACCCACGACGTGCCGCACTCCCCGCAGCACCTCTCCAACAACAACTTCAACGGTCACCTGTGCGTCCACTTCCCGATTTCCATGGAGAAGGCGCAGAGCATCGGCCCGTATGCCACGAGCCATCAGGAGGCCATCAACGAGGGCTGGGCGGCCACGCAGAAGCTCAAATACTGATGGGTTTGCCAAGCCTGATCGGAATCGCATCATCTGGGATTTCAGTTATTCGTCCATTTGCAGAAAAAGCCATTCTCTCCTTCGGGGGAAGAATGGCTTTTTTGATGCCTGAGCGATTGCCCGGCTTTCATCCGCCTGCGCATTTGCAGTTTAGCGCTCAACATGATATAATGAATCATCAAGAGAATCAGGAGGGCTTACCTATGGCCACGATGAAGGATATCGCCAACCTTGTCGGCGTCAGCCTGACGACGGTTTCCAATGTCGTTCACGGCAATTACGACCGCGTTTCCCCGCAGACGGTGCAGCGGATTCTCGACGCCATCGAGCAGCTCCATTATGTGCCCAATATGTCCGCGCGCGCGCTGGTGAGCCATTCCTCCCGCATCATCGCCTTTGTCGATACCCACAGCCCGCAGGAGACCTACGCGGGCAACGGCTTTGCGGGCGTGCTGCTCTCGGGGCTGGAAGGGGTCGTCACCGACCACGGCTATTTCCTGATGATGCGGCGCGGCACGAACGAGGATGTTCTGCGGCTGATGCTCAACAACTGGAACCCGGACGGCGTGATCTTCAAGGATCGCGTGCCGCAGAGCCTCGTGGATTTCGTCAAAAAGCAGGGCAAGCCGTGCGTGACCATCAACACCTACCTCGACGACCCTGAGCTGATTCAGGTGCGCGCGGAGGATCGCCGGGGCGGCTATCTGGCGGCGCGGCACCTCATCGAGCTGGGGCATCGAAACATCCTCTTCATCGGCGCGGTGAACCGCGGCTTTATGAACAACGACCAGCGCTACGCGGGCTACTGCGACGCGCTTGAAGAGGCCGGAATCACGCCGAACCCTGAAAACCTGATTACGAATCTCTTTCCCTTCAAGGCCGAACGCGGCATTGCGCTGGGGCGGCAGTTGGCCGCTCAGCGGGCGATTACGGGCGTCTGCGTCAGCGGCGACCAGTATGCCGCCGCGGTCATCACGGGGCTGCGCGAGGGCGGCGCGCGCGTGCCGGAGGACATCTCCATCGTCGGTTTTGACGATGTGGATATCGCGCGGATGACCTTCCCGCCGCTGACCACCATCCATCAGGACGGCATCGGCAAAGGCCGCCGCGCGGCGGAAGCGATTTTCGCCATGATCGACGGCAAGCATCCCGATCCGAAGGATTTCAACCTGCCGGTGAAATTGATCGTCCGCGGCTCAACCGGCCCCGCCCGCACAAACTAATTTCCCTTATAATAGCACGAGGCCGTCAGGTTCAGACCGGGCATTCCATGAATCGACTATGAACGGGTATTCCCAAGAACCGAAGAATACTTGTTTTTGAGCCTTGGAATGTTTGCCTGCTCCTGACGGTCTCTTTGGAGATGTACTTACGCCTCCTTCACAGGCTTATAGCATAGATCATGCTCGACGCAGGCCCACATATCCATCGCGGGCGTCCGGAGCTGAATCTCGACCGGAACGGAGGCATTCTGGCCGTTTAAGCAGACGGGCACGAGCATCACCAGATGCAGGCCGCGATAGCCGCTCTTCTTCGGCGCGGCGATGTAATCCCGCGCGCAGACAAACTGCCACGCGGTCGATGCGCGCAGGATATCCGCAAAATGATACACGGCCTCCACGCTGGAGAGCACGACGCGCAGACCGGCGACGTCGTGCAGGCTGGCCGCTCCCTGCGCGTTTTGCGGCAGGCCGCGGCGGAGCAGCTTTTCGCGGATGGACGCAGGCGATTTGAGCCGGAACGTCATCGAGCGGACGGCGAAGGGCGTGTGTTCCTCCTCAAGCTGCATCCGCGCCGCGCAGAGCGAGAGAAACGCGGTCTCCACCGCAGCCTTATAGGGCGCGTAAAACGAAAAATCAAAAGCGGCCTCCTTCGGCGCGCGCATCTGTTGTAGAGCTGAACGCTGCTGCAAGAAAAATCACCTCGAAACGAATCAAATGGGCGGGGCGCGCCCGCGCGATAAGGACAGTATATGCGTCGGTTGTTGCCGGAATGCGGCGGGAGACGAACAAAAATGTGAGCGAAGGGAAAAATGGCGCTCCAAATCCATGGTATGCGCCGCGCGGGAGGAAAATGCCGCGTCGGGTGGTTTTTCGCTGTACAGAACCGCTTTTTTTCAGTATAATAAGACGATGGAAACCAACGCGGGCGCTTCGCCCGAAGGAAGGAATAAGCTATGAACAAGAACTTTGCAGACGACGCGCTGCGCGGTTTGCTGGGGCGTCGCGTACCCGCGTGGGCGCGCTACGCGCTGGTGCTGCTCGCGACGGCGGTGTTCGCGGTCTTCGCTTACCACGCGCGCTACGCCAAGATCGACGAATTCACCGGCTTCCGCGCGGAGGAATTGATTCGGTTTACGACCGTCGTGCTGGCCGCGCTCTATGCGCTCACGGTGGCGGTGGCGCTGCACATCGGCAGAAGGCTGAATTTCGGCGCGCAGGCGCTGTTCTGTGTGGTGATCGGCGCGATTCTGCTGGCGAAGGTTTCGCTGTTTGACTATGTGAGCGACGATTACGACATCTTCCTGAGCGGCTGGATCTACAGCTACTCCCAGATGGGCATCAAGGAAGGGCTCGGCTCGTACATCGGCAGCGATTACACGCCGCCGTATCTGTACCTGCTGCTGCTGATTTCCAGAGTCAAGAATTATCCGTGGCAGTATCTGGTCAAGATTGTATCGCTGGCGTTTGAGGCGCTGATGGCCTACGCCGTCACCAAGCTGGCGGGGCTGAAGGTTCGGGGGGACGCGGGGTGCGCCGTTCTCTTCTGCCTGACGCTGATGCTGCCGACCGTCGTTTTCAACGGCGCGTATTGGGGGCAGTGCGACGTGATCTATACGTCGCTATGCCTGCTGGCGCTGTATCACGCGCTGCAAAAGCGCAGCGCATGGAGCATGGTGCTTTTCGGCATGGCGCTCTCCTTTAAGCTGCAAACGGTGTTCTTCCTGCCGACGCTGCTGCCGCTGTGGCTGCGCAAGGACATCAAGCTGCGCCATCTGGTGCTGATCCCAGCGGCGTATATGGCGATGATGATTCCCGCGTTCTGGGGCGGCAAGTCGCTGCACCACGTGCTGACCGTCTATCTGGCGCAGGCGGGCGGCTACAACGGCATTTCCATCAACGGCCCGTCGCTGTATAACCTGCTGCCCTCGACGATGGACAACGGCATGCTGTACGATCTCTTCGGCAGCATGGCGATGGCGCTGGGGCTGGCGATGATGGTCGTCGTCTGCCTAATGCTCTGCCTGAATCGGACGCACATCACGCGGGAGGGGACGCTGCTGGCCTGCCTGCTGGTGCTGGGCGGCGTGCCGTTCTTCCTGCCGAAGATGCACGAGCGCTATACCTTCGGCGCGGACGTGCTCGCGCTGGTGATCGCGGCGTATCGCCCGAAGCGGATGGCGCTGCCGCTGCTGTTCGGGCTGGCTTCGTATATCTGCTATACGGGCGGGCTGCCGGGCGACGCGATTTTTGATCTCAAATGGGCGACGCTCTTTCAGGGCGCGGCGGTCGCGCTGACGGCGGCGGCGCTGTATAAGAGCCTGCACGAGGAGAAGACGGAAGCCGTGCTGACGGAGGTGAAGGCGTGATGAACGGAGCATGGATGCGGGACCCGCTTCGCGCGGGGATGGAGGCACGGGTTCGGGGAACCCAAAGGCTGGCGCTGGGCGCGGCGCTGACGCTCGCGTTTTTCGCGCTGGCACTCAAGCTCTGCGCCGCGATGGAGGGCGCGGCGGTGATCGCGCTGGTCGGCGCGGGCTGCGCGGCGCTGCTGCTGGCCGGCGCATGGCGCGCGCTCCGGGAGGAGCCGGTGATCGTGCTGCTGTGCGCGGCGCTGCTGGCCATGCTGGCGGTGGCGGCGCATCTGGCGATGCTGGATATCAAGCCGGGGCGCATGAGCAAGGTGCTCGCGCCGATGCTGGAGGGCATGTGGAATTACGACCTCGGCACGGCGATGGCGTGGGAGGACGGCGCGTGGTCGGGCGGCTATCTGATCGTGATGGCGCTGATTTCCCGGCTGGAAGCCTTCCCGCAGATGTACGCCGTCAAGCTGTTTGACATGGCCTGCCAGACGGCGGCGGCGCTGGCGGTTTTGAAGCTGGCGCTGACGCGCGGCGCTAAGCCGGGCGCGGCGGTGGGCGCGATGCTGGCCTGCGTGCTCGCGCCGACGATGCTGTTGAGCGCTGGCTGCTGGGCGCAGTGCGACGCGATGTTCGCCGCGCTGGCGCTTTGGGGGCTGGCGCTGCTGCTGAAGGATCACCCGGTCTGGGGCTGCATCCTCTGGGGGCTGGCGGCGGCGACGAAATTGCAGGCGGGCTTCCTGTTCCCGCTGCTGCTCGTGTTCTTTATGAAGGGCAGGGTTTCCATCCGCCATCTGCTGGCGGGTCTGGCGGCGTTTGTGCTGGCGCAGGCGGCGTTCCTGCTCGACGGGCAGGGGCTGACGGCGGTATTCGGCCGCTATGCTCAGCAGATCGAGGCGATCTCTTATGAGGGCGCGGGTCTGGCGGATCACGCGCCGGGGGTTTACAGCCTGATGACGGTCGCCTCCGTGCGCGAGTTCAGCGGCATGGGCATGTATCTGGCCTTCGCCTCGGCGCTGCTGGTCGCCTTTGCGCTGATCCACGCGCGCCGGGAGCCGGACGCGGACACGCTGCTGCTGGCGGCGCTGCTGCTGGCGGCCGGTCTGCCGCTGATTCTGCCGCAGATGAACGCGCGTTGCCTGTATCTGGCGGGCATGCTGGCCTTTGCCTGCGTGAACGGCACGCGGCGGCTGGCGATTGCCATCGTGCTGGAATTGATTTCGCTGTGCAGCTACATGGAGGCGATTTTCTCGTTCACGGTCATCCCGATGAACGTGCTGAGCCTGCTGGCGATTGCCTGCGCGGCGGCGCTGGCGCTGGAACTGATGGGCAAATTGGGCATCAAGGGGGCGCAGATCGGTGAAAGCGACGCTTGACGCGCTGGATGAGCGCCTGCGCCGTCTGCTCGCGCAGCCCTGCGGCCGCGCGGCGAGAATCGCCTGCGCCGCGCTGGTGCTGCTGGGCTTTGCGGGCGTGATGATGACACGCTCGCTTGCGCTGGGGCATCACGCGGCGACGGCGGTTATGATGTGCCTGCCGCTGGCGGCGATGCTCGTCTTCGCGATGCGGATTGCGCGCGAGCACGAGCAGGGGGCGCTGGGCGCGCTGCTGCTGGGCGCGCTCTGCGCGGCGGCCATGCTGGCGCGGATCAGCTTTTTGGAGCGCTCCTCCGGCGATTACGAGATTTATCTGGCCGATTGGCTGCAAAAGCTGGCGGTCGGTTCGTTCGCTGAGGGGATGCGCCAGAACATCGGCGAATACAACGTGCTGTATCAATACATCCTGTTCGTCATCACGCGGCTGCCCGTGCCGTCGCTCTACGCGGTGAAGGCGGTTTCCTTCATCGGGGATGCGTTTCTGGCGGGGGCGGCGGCGACGCTGGCGCAGAAGGACGGCAAAAAGAGCACCGCCGCCTTCGGGCTGGCGCTGCTGCTGCCGACCATCGCGCTCAACGGCGGTATGTTCGCCCAGTGCGACAGCCTGTACGCGGCCTGCGCGCTCTGGGGGCTGGCGCTCGCGCTGGAGCGGAAGCCTGCGGGCGCGGCGGCATGCTTTGCGCTGTCGCTGGCATTCAAGCTGCAAGCCGTGTTCCTGCTGCCGATGGTCGCGGTGCTCTGGGCGGATCGAAAGCTGCGGCTGTCGGATGCGCTGGTCTTTCTGGCGGCGCTGGCGGCGACGGCGCTGCCCGCGCTGCTGGGCGGAAAATCCATCGGTGCGCTGCTTTCCATTTACACCGCGCAGACGGGGCTGTATACCGGCCTGACCTATAACGCGCCCAGCTTCTTCGCGCTGATGAACACGACCGGGCTGGACGTATACGCCTACGGCAATTTCGGCATGGCGCTGGCGTTTGGCGCGTGCGCGCTGCTGGTTGCCTGCGGCGTGAAGCAGGCGGGAAAGCTGACGCGGGAAGGGTATCTGCGTCTGGCGCTGCTGCTGCCGCTGGCGATTGTGTTCTTCCTGCCGCGGATGCACGAGCGATATTTCTATCTGGCGGATATCCTGAGCGCCGTGCTGGCGGCGAAGGACAAAAAGGCCGCGCCGATCTGCGCGCTGGTTGCGCTGGCGTCGCTGGGCAGCTATTGGGAGACGGCGCTCCCGCTGTCTTTCTGCGCGCTGATGATGTTTGCCGCGCTGATTTTGACGCTAAGGCATACACAACGGGAAGAAAATGTGATATAATAGACCAAGGGCAACAGAATGTCACTTTTCCCGGCAAAGAGAAGGTCTGCCGGAACGTTTGTTATCAACATAAAAAAGCAAACAAAATGAAAACCTGAAAGGGCTGGACGGAGGACTTTTCAATGAACCGGGACGAAATGCTCAATTTTCTGAAGAACGAGGCGCGCGGCATCTCCGTGATGTTCGGGCCGAACTGCGAAACCATCGTGCACGACATGACGAGGCCGGGACATCCGATTCTGGCGATTTTCAACGGCACGGTGACGGGGCGCGAGGTCGGCTCGACGGCGGACATCTTCGGCGACATCGGCGATTACGACGAGAGCATCTACCAGAACAAAGATTACATCAACCAGATGGTGCTCTCCCGCGACGGGCGGACGCTCAAAAGCTCGACGTTCAACATCGTCGGCGAGGATTATCACTTCGCGCTGGGCATCAATCTGGATATCACGAACATGGTGCGCGCCGGACAGATGCTCAGCGAGCTGACCGCCACCAGCGGCGATTTGCAGCAGACGCTCATGCAGGACGCCAGAAGCCAGCTCGAGGAGCTGCTGCGCGAGTGCATCAGCGCGGTCGGCAAGGAGCCGGAGGCGATGAAAAAGACCGACCGCATGCGCATCATCCGCATGCTCTACAAGCGCCGCGCGTTCACCTATCAAAAGTCCGTGGCGATTGTCGCCGAGCGGCTGAATGTTTCGCGCTATACGGTATACAAGTATATGCACGAGCTGGAGGAGGCCGAGGCGGCGGGGAGCCTTGTGCAGGATTAAGGACAATAATAGCGCAGCGCTGCCTGGCTGTTTTGGGCTTTATCGCAAATCGCGTCAAGCGCAAAATTTTCTGTTGGCATCCGTCTATAGCAAAAGAGTGAACTTGAACATCCCTTCGGATGATCTTGTTCACTCTTTTTCTCTGTACCTGCCGCGTAACCGCTTCAACGTTTCAAAACGAGGCAAGACTCCAAATCCGTTTCTGCGGGGTATCAGTATCCCGCAGCGGCACTGTCCAGTTTAACTTTTCGAAGGACATCTTCCAGATGGTCCTTCATTGCATCATACGCCTCCTGCGATTGATGCGCTGCAATCGCTTTGTAGATCCTCTTGTGATATTCAAAGCTTGTTTCAATTCCATGTACGCGCTGAAAACCAACCATCCACGTCGTATACATGACTTCAAGCATTTCTGCTGCTCGGAAAAAAAGCTGGTTTCCTGATGCCTTAGCAATCAATCTGTGAAATTCCAAATCATATTTGGCAAACAAATTCTTATCATTCGAGCGAACTGCATCTTCTGCACGCAAATAGGACTCATGCAGCAATCTTATTTCTTCTTCTGTCGAACGTTCTGCTGCAAGACGTGCCGCCATGCTCTCCACACCGATTCGGAACTCTGTCATGGCTTCCAAATCGCGCGCATTCGCCAACATAGTCGGCAAAATCGCGCTTGTGCACACGCCCATATTCATATTGCGGACACAATTTCCATAACCTTGCTGATTTTCCACAAGACCCAAAGCGATCAACTTGCTCATCGCTGTACGAATCGTGTTCCTGCTAACACCCAACTGCTCAGAAAGTTGCGTCTCCGACGGCAGTTTGCTTCCTTCCGGATATTCACCAGAAGCCAACATGTTCAGCAGTTGGCTGTAGACCTCATTAACAAGATTGCTCTTAACGATTTTCTGCATTTTTCTTTCTCCAATGAATGTATATACCCATTATATTCCCAACACTCTTTTTCGTCAATGGATCTGATGAATTACTCGCAAAATCACACTTTTCTCTCAACACATCAATACCTCTGTCTTCTCGTCTTTTATTCCGGCTTGATGCCCAAGATCGGTGTCTTGGCAACGCGTTCCAGCATAGAGCGATCGTGACAGGTCAGAATCCTATCCTCACTCTCTGCACGTTCCTTAATCAGCTCGATACTCTTCCATGTCTCAACAATATTGGAAAAACGGTTAGGCGGAGTGATGTCGTAATTGAGTTCCGGAATCGGTTTCAGGTTATCCATAATAAACACTGCGTCGCCAACACAGAGATACTTACCACAAGCCGTATCCACTTCGACGGTCATGTGGCCGACAGAATGACCGGGGGTATCAAACATACGCACGCCTGGCATAATCTCTGTTTCGCCGTTCACAAGATTCATTTCGATTCCCTCAAACGGACGGACAATGCCCAGTTGGGGCGCTTCATAAGACTTATAGTACAGCGGAATCGGATCCATGGCAAAATGATATTCCTTCTCGCTTACATAGAATTCCGCGTTTGTGAACTTCTCCATATAGAAGCAATGATCCCAGTGGAGATGCGTAAAAACAACGATATCAATATCCTCAGGCGTATAACCAATCTTAGCCAGTTGTTCGGCAATGGCCATGCCCTCCGGCTGCCTCGATCCATGATGATGATACTTGCTGGCTCTCTCCGTGTACGCCATACCGGTATCAATCAGCAGCAGTTTATCGCCACCCTCTACAAGATACGCAAACACCGGATACTCTTCTTCCTGATCAGAAGCATTTGGATAGAATTTAACCGTAGAATGGTGGTATAAATACTGCTTGGGAATCATCGTCACATACCCGGTATTAATCGGCCTAATCGTCAAGTCGCCCATTGTGTCATCCTCCGTTTTCGACAAAAATTTCTGTTTATCCATCATTTTTAGGGGCATTTACCGTCTTCTAATAAAACACCAATTGCGCACTGATTATTGATTGATCTTACATCTCTTCACACTTACAACACATTGCTTGTAGCACAACTCATGAGTCAATTATATCAGTGACAAATTGTCTTGTCAATGCAATTCGTCAATTTTTCACATTCTTTTTTGGAATATTTTAATTATCGTTGTCCAGCAAAGGATTATCTTGATGATTGCCTGTGCTCCATTCAGGAATGAAATGCCGTTCGATGAAAAACTCACATATATGGTTTTTAGAAAAATGCCCCCTTATACCCAATGTCATGAAGCGCAGAAAACGTCTCAGCAAAATTATAATGGGCAAGGCCGGGATACCAGCGGTCATTGTCTGCAACGTGTACATGTCCAATCCAATTTCGGGGCAGAAAGCCAACGCAGTGCCTTACGCTAAAAGGAAGTCTTTGCTGGCGAAACACCTTCAAAATGAGCGATATCCAGCAGGAGAAGATGAAGGCCAACGAATAAACCGGGCACTATTTCAAAAGCATGTCTGAGGAAAAAAGCAGCTATGGCTCGAAGGTCTCCCTTCAAGCCATAGCTGCTTCATTTTAATGGTTTTCGGCTGTTTATAGTAAGGAAGTGAATCTTTCCCCTATACCTGTAACCTCCGCCGTTTAGAAGGCTCCGGGCAAACAAACCCCATTTTCCCTGAAATGACAGATTTGCTGGCTCAACAACCTCTTTTATCGAGCAATGAAAAAGTATCCGGCCAGCGCCAAAATCGCCAGCATGACGAGGCAGACCGGCACAATGGTAATCAGGGCGGCGATCAGCATCGCCAGTCCGTCGCCCCTTTCCATCTCGTCGCAGGGCGCGCGGTCATCCGGCCGCCCGCCCATTCTTTCCTTTTGCAGCTTGCGGAAGCGGTCGTACCGCCCCTTAAACGGCATCCCCATGGCTTATTCCTTCTCGGAAAGCGGATGGTGGCAGGCGACGAAGTGACCCGGCGCCATTTCCTTCCACTCCGGCACGGCATGCTTGCAGATTTCCGTGCAGTGCGCGCAGCGCGTGTGGAATTTGCAGCCCTGCGGCGGGTTGACCGGGCTGGGAATGTCGCCTTCCAGAATCCGCAGCTCGCGGTTCTCCTCCACGTCCGTGGTCGGAATCGCGGCCATCAGCGCCTCGGTGTACGGGTGCAGCGGATGGTCAAACAGCTCCTGCGTGTTCGCCAGCTCGACCATGTTGCCCAGATACATCACGCCGATGCGATCGGAGATGTATTTGACGACGGAGAGATCGTGCGTGATGAACAGGTAGGTCAGGTTGCTCTGTTCCTTCAAATCGGCCAGAAGGTTGATGATCTGACTCTGGATGGACACGTCCAGCGCGGAAACCGCCTCGTCGCAAACGACAAATTTCGGCTTCACCGCCAGGCTGCGGGCAATGCCGATGCGCTGGCGCTGGCCGCCGGAGAACTGATGCGGGAAGCGATGCAGGAAATAGCTCGCCAAGCCCGCGTCTTCCATCGTCTTGATGATGTATTCCTGCATGCGCTCGTCGTTCTTCTTGAAGAAGCCGTGCGCCAGCAGACCCTCGCCGATGATGTTGCCCACCGTCATGCGCGGGTTCAGGCTGGAATACGGATCCTGAAAGATGAGCTGCAGGTCGCGGCGGAGCTGGCGGATCTCGTCGTATTCAAGGCGCGCAAGGTCGATGCCCTCGTCGCGCAGCGCCTCGTAGCGCGCAAATTCCGCGTCGTCCGCGTACTGCGCCCGCTGGGCGTCGAGCTGATGGCGGACGTCACCGATCCGGCGCGCAAGCTCGGCGAGCTTTTCGTCGATCTTCGCGAGGCTGGCGCGCAGCTTGGCCTCCTTGCTCTTGAGGCCGCTCGTGTTCTTGCCGTTCTCCTCGGCCTTCTTGATGTCAAAGAGCAGGTCGTCCAGATCGAGCTGCACCGCGCCGCGGCGGTTCATCTCCTTCACGCGCTCCTTGGAAATGCGGTATTCCTCCAGGAACAGCTTCTGCACCGCCTGAATGTCCTTCACGCAGACAAAGCCGCCGATCAGGTTCGCCATATCCAGCAGCGCGTCGTTCTCATCCTTGACCGCCTTATCCAGCTCGTTGTGCTTCTTGTACTTCGCCTCGCCGTCCGGCAGCGCGTCGTATTCCTTCTGCACATTGGCCAGATGCTTTTTCAGCTCGTGCCACTTTTCGCGGCGCTTTTCGAGCGTTTGCAGCGTCTTTTTGACGTAAACCGGCGCGAGATCATCCAGCGTGCGGCCGTAGTACATCGTCCGGCCGTCCGTCTGGCGGTAGAGCTGGAGCAGCGTGCGGCCCAGCGTGGACTTGCCGCAGCCGCTCTCGCCGACCAGACCGAAGGTCTCACCCTCGTAGATATCCAGCGTAATGCCGTCGTTGGCCTTGACGTAAAGGCCCTTCTTCTTCAGCGGGAAGTATTGCTTGAGGTTGCTGACGCGAAGCAGCACCTTCTTCCCCTCGTTATTTGAGGTTTGCACGGCGCTCCTCCTTTCTGGGGTAGAAGCAGCGCACCTGCTGCTCCTCCGTCACGTTCACCAGCTCCGGCTCTTCCTCGAGGCAGCGCTGCTGGCAGTATTTGCAGCGGGGCGCGAATTTGCAGCCCTTCGGCAGATTGAGCGGGTGCGGCACCGAGCCGGGGATGGATTCAAGCCGCACACCGGCGGGCGTATCCAGCCTCGGGATGGAGACCATCAGTCCCTCGGTATACGGATGGGAAAACTCGCAATCGGTGAAGAGCGTCTTCGCCGGGGCCATTTCCACCACCTGACCGCAGTACATAACGGCCACGTCGTCCGCCATCTGCGCGATAACGCCGAGGTCGTGGGTGATGAAGAGGATGGACGTGCCGTGCTCGCGCTTCAGGTCGTTCATCAGCTTCAAAATCTGTGCCTGAATCGTCACGTCCAGCGCCGTGGTCGGCTCGTCGGCGATCAGCAGCTTCGGCTTGCAGGCCAGCGCCATCGCGATCATCACGCGCTGACGCATGCCGCCGGAGAGCTGGTGCGGGTATTGCTTGGCCACGACTTCCGGGTTCGGAATCTTGACGTCGGCCAGCATTTCGACAACCTTCTTGCGCGCCTCTTCCTTGCTCAGCCCCTGATGGATGATGAACGGCTCGGAAACCTGACGCTCGATGGTGAACACCGGGTTGAGGCTGGTCATCGGCTCCTGGAAGATGACGGAAATCGCGTTGCCGCGGATTTTCTGCATTTCGGAAAGGGGCATCTTCGTCAGATCCTTGCCGTCGAACATGATGCTGCCCCCGGCGATATAGCCGTTGCCATCCAGAAGCTGGAGCATGCTCATCGCGGAGACGCTCTTGCCCGAGCCGGATTCGCCGACCACGCCGAGCGTCCTGCCCGCTTCCACCTTGTAGGATACGCCGTTCACCGCCTTGACGACGCCGCGCTTGGTGGTGAAGAATGTTTTCAGATCGTGCATTTCAAGCAGTGCCATAAATTCTTCCCCTCCTTCTTATCGTTCGAGCGCCTTCGGGTCCAGCGCGTCGCGCAGGCCGTCGCCGATCAGGTTGATGCAAATGGTGCAGATGCCGAAAATCACAGCCGGGAACACCCACTGCCACCAGTACTGCTGGATGACGATGGAGTTGTTCGCGCCGTTGAGCAGGTTGCCCCACGTCGGGGTCGGCAGCGGAATACCGAAGCCGAGGTAGGACAGCGTGGATTCGGTCAGCATGCAGGTCGCGAAATCCAGCGTCATGGAGACGATCAGCAGGCTGACGACGTTGGGCAGGATGTGGCGGAACACAATCGTGTGCTCGCGAATACCCATCGCCTTCGCCGCCGTGACGTATTCCATCTCGCGCTGCGCCAGAATCTGCGCGCGCACGAGGCGGCAGGTCGGCACCCAGCTCAGCACGCCGAGCACGACCATAATCAGGTACATGCGCTGCGTCGGATCGAGCTTCGTGCCGATGACGGCGGAGAGGATCATCGCGAACGGGATGAACGGCAGACCGCCGACGATCTCCGCGATACGCATGATGAGGATATCAATCCGGCCGCCGAAGTAACCGGCGACGCCGCCGAAGATGATGCCCAGAATCGTCGCGATGACGACGGAAATCGCGCCGACGGTCATCGTCACCTGACCGCCGTTGACGATACGGGTCAGCATGTCGCGGCCGAGGCTGTCCGTGCCGAGCACAAAGCCCTTGAGCCCCCACGTGTACATCGTGCCGTCGCTGGCCAGCGCATAGTTCTGGTAGCTGGAAACGAAGATTTTTTCGATGTTGTCCGCGCTCTGCGCCTTGGCAGGCACGTCAATCTGGCCGTATTTGTTGTTGCCCCAGGAAACCAGATCGCCGTTTTCCAGCAGCGCGGTGTAGTGATAGCGGCCGCCGTAGAGGTGAACGATCTTGGATTCAAGCGCCGGCACATTGGCCTCGCCCTTCACGGCGTTGCCCCAGACGTAGACCTCGCCGTCCTCGGTCACAGCCGCGACGGATTTGCTCGTGGACGCGATATCCACGACGGTCTTGCCCTTCAGCCCCGCCGGAATCTTGGCGAACGGGGAGGTTTTATCCTTGTTGCCGGTGTAGGCCACCGTGCCGTCGGTCATCAGGGCGATATACTCGTTATCCGTCAGCGCGACCTTGGCGATCTTGCCCTGATACTTGCTGCGGATCTTGATATCGGCCATGTTGCCGTTGCCCCAGAGGTAGAGATTGCCGTCCGAGCAGACGATGGCGGAGAACTGGTTGCCCGCTTCGAGCTGCACCACGTCCCAATCCGCGCCGCCGGCCTTCATGGCCTTCTTCATGTCATTGGAGAATTTATCCTGCTGAAGGCGCGTGTTGCCCCAGACGTAGACCTCGCCGTCCGTGTCCACCGCGACGACGTGATCCGTACCGGCGGCAATCTGCACCAGATCGGCGCTCTTGATCTCGTCCGGGATGTTCGCCACGTCGATTTTATCGGTGATGCGGGTGTGTCCCCAAGTATACAGCTCGCCCTTGTTGTCAATGCCGACTCCGTAGGTGTTGCCGGAGGAGATGTCCTTCACGCCGTTATCCAGCAGCGCCTTCGGCACCTGCATCATGTTGCTTGAGGGCGGCAGGTTGGTCAGCGTGCTGTCCTGCTCGGAGAGATCGAGCACCCAGATGTGCGGACCGACCATCACGAATACGAAAATCGCGAGGAACACGATCAGGCCGAACATGGCCAGCGGGCGATGGGTGAAGTTGCTCACCATCGCGCGCATCGGGGTCTGAATCTTCTCCTCTTCCTCGGTGGAAAGCTCGGGACGCTCGTGCAGGAAGCAGCGCTTGAACCAGCGCACGAGGAAGAATTCTTTTTTCTTGTTGCTCATCGTTCTTCCTCCTTACTTGTCCACACGCACGCGCGGATCGACCAGACCGTAGCTGATATCCATCAGCAGCGAGCCGATCAGGGCGACGATGGTATAGAACATCTGAATCGCGAGCACCAGCTCAAAGTCAAGGTTGCTCAGGCCCGCCCAATAGAGCTTGCCCATGCCGTTCAGCGAGAACGTGTTCTCGATGATGACCGAGCCGGAGAAAATGCTGATGAACCAGCCGATGATCGAGGTGATGATCGGCAGCAGCGCGTTGCGCCACGCGTGGGAATAGATGACGACCTTTTCCTTGAGACCCTTTGCGCGCGCGGTGCGGATGTAGTCCATGCTCAGCGCGTCGATCATCGCGCTGCGGACGTAGCGGGTCATGCCGCCCAGCGACGCGAAGGTCATAACGATGACCGGCAGGGTGATGTGGTAGAGCATGTCGATGAACTCGTCCCACTTGGTCGCGTAAATCGCGCCCGCGGTCTTCGTGCCGGAAATCGGGAAAATGCGCCAGAGCACGCAGAAGAAGAACATGAAAATCAGGGCGATGATGTAAATCGGCAGGCTGTAGCCGAGCATCGTCACCACTTGAACGGTGTTATCCACCTTTTTGCCCTTGTGAACCGCGCAGAAAATGCCCAGCGGAATCGTGATCGCCAGCGCCAGAATCGTTGAGAAGATGTTGATGAAGATCGTGTTCTTCATCGGGTCAACGATCACCTCGGTCACGTCCTTCTTGTAGAACTGGGAATAGCCGAAGTTGCCCTGAAGCAGGCCGTTGAAGCCGTTGTTGTCGCCAACATCCGGCCAAAGCCCCATCCAGCGCATGTAGCGAATGACCAGCGGATCGTCAAGACCCATCTTCGCGCGCAGCTCCTGATACAACTGCTCATACTCCGCCGGTTTGAGGCTCTGCTTCTGGGCTTCCAGCTCAGCGCGCGCCGGGTCCGTCGGGATCAGGTTGTACAGCGAATACATTAAAAACGAAACGATGAGAAACACAAGCGCCATGTATCCGATACGCTTGGCAACATATTTGCCCATCTCATCCATCCTCTCTATGGTGTTCTTTCTTTTTCTTTCTCTCTCTCTTGTGGTGCGGCTCATACCGCCATGCACGGGCACGACCGCTCGGCCTGCCCGCGACATCTATATTTTCATCCGCAGGACAAGTGCTTTGCCCTTGAATCATCCCGCCTTTGTGTGTTCAAGGGCAGGGCGCTTGTCCTTCAAAAGGACGTTTCATTCAAAATCAAAAAAGTAGGGAAAAAAGGGGCGGGCAGAACGCCCGCCCCCAATTCTGTGATCGGAACTGAGCAAAAATTACTCGGCAACGGTCGCGTAGAGAATCGCCTGCTGGAAATCCCAGAAGGAATCCTGCGTGTAGTTCTCAAGCCAATCCGGATAGACGGTGATGTAGATGTTGGAGTAGAGCGGGATCTGCGGGAGCAGCTCGTTCCACAGCATCTGGAAGCCCTTCCAGTAGGTCATGTACAGCTGCGTGTTGCTGGAATCCACGCCGTAAACCATGTTCATGGTGAGCGCGTCCATCGCCTCGTTGTACAGACGGTTGAGGTTGTAGCCCTGCGCGACCATATCCGGGTCGAGCGTCCACTCGTAGGACTGGTCGTAAGCCGGGGTGAAGTTGCTGGCCAGGTTGAACATGCCGTAGGTCGGAACGGCGTACTTGTCGCCCTGGGAAGCGTCGCGATAGTAGTAGTTGAGCAGCTCGGTGAAGGTCATCACGTTCTGGTTGATCTTCATGCCGGCCTCAGCGGTCTGCGTGCCCTGCGCGAGCATGACGTTGAGCAGCTCGGAAACCGGGTTGTTCTCGGAAGAGGACCACTCGATGATCAGCGGCATCAGGATGGTGCCGTCGGCGAGGGTGACGTTGTGCGCGTAGGTGCCCGCCTCGACCTCGGTGACCTTCTTGTAGCGGATTTCGCCGGAGCCATCGACATAGTCGCTGCCGTCGGCGTTGTACACCCAGCCGTCAGCCTTCAGCTCTTCGACGGCCGCTTCCGGATCGTAGGAATACGGATTGAGGGTCATCTCCAGCCACTCTTCGGCCTCCTGATACTGCCACAGGCCGGTGCCGTACATGCCGTTGACGACGCCGCCCCAGCCCTGGCAGAAGGTGTTCGCAAACTCGTTGCGATCCAGCAGCAGGGCAACCGCGTGACGGACAGCCTCGAACTGGGTCGGGCCGAAGTCGCACTGGAAGTTCAGCATGCCGTAGCCGGCACGGTCGAACTGCACGTAGTCAAAGCCGCCCTCGGCGATGATGTCCAGCGCCGTGTTGATCTGGTTGCCGTCGGTCACGGTGTCGTAGAAGTTGAAAGCGCCGGTCTTGAGCGCGTCGGCCCAGGTCGCGTCTTCGGTCTTGGTGACGACGATCTTCTCGATGCTCGGCTTCTGGCCTTCGAAGTTGCCCGCGTAGTTCGGGTTGATGGTCAGGGTCGCCTGCAGGGAGCCCTTGTCGAACGCGACAAGGTTGTACGGGCCGGCGGAAACGCGGTCCTCACCGGCGTTGAAGCGGGCGTACTCGAGCTGCTTCTCGATGCCTTCCTTGGTGAAGTCGCCGGCGATGTAGCAGCCCTCGCCATCGTCCTTCAGCTCAACGCCCTCGCCCAGCCAGTACTTGAGGGAGAACGGCTTGAGGGCGATGTAGTTGAGGTCATAGTAATACGGGATCTTTTCCGCGAGGATGGTCACGGAGAAGGTGTAATCGTCGATCAGGCGAATGCCGGAAACCGCGGTCGCCGTGCCGTCATAGTAGTCCTTGCCGCCGACATAGGTCAGGTGGCCGGTCAGCTTCGCGCCGGTATCCATCGCGACCTTGGAGCAGGAGAAGACCTCGGCCCACAGGAAGTCGGCCGCCTTGATCTCTTCGCCGTTGTTGTAGGTCAGACCCTCGTTGATGGTGACGGTGAACGTCTTGCTGCCATCCGGGTTGACGACGGACTCGATGTTCTTGGCGATGGTCGGGTTCACGACATACTCGCCGCCCTGATTGGTGACGGTGACGCCGTAATCGTTGGTCAGATCACGGATCATCTTGTCGGTCGCGTTGTTCGTCCACCAGGAGCTGGGGGCAAAGTCGCCGCCGATTTCGGTGGAAGAACCATACACGATGGTTCCCTTCTCAGACGTGCCCTCGGCAAACGCCATCGCGCTCGCAGAAACGAGCATGGCCGCCGCCAGAAGCATGGAAAGAAGCTTCTTCATGGATACATCCTCCCAGATAATAAATTATATTTCGTCCGCAGCACGTTCTGCGTCAAAATATCGCGTTCCGATCCGGCTCTTCAGACAGAGCTGGATAAACAATATTACTATACACTGTTTTTTGTTTTCTGTCAATCACGCCGACGGTTTTTTGTCTGCTTTTGCATTCATATTTTTACCCGTTTACCCTTCCGAGTTCCAGAATTTTGCACCAAGTCTCCTCCGTGACTGGAATTCCGTTCTCGCGGTTCTTCGCGCGCGTTCTGTCAAGCCCCTCGCCCGGCGCGTGTACGCCGCAGCCGCCCTCGATGGGCGGCAGGCTGTGCAGGAAGGCGATGGTCTCCTCCATCTGCGCCTCCACGGCCTTCATATCCACGACCGCCGCCGGGTGAATCGCGATGAACACCTGACTCATGCCCTTTTCGCCGTCGCTCATCAGGCCGATCATGCGGCTCGTGCGCCCGGCGGAGAGCATCGACGCGCAGAGATCCAGCATGATGGACAGCGCGCTGCCCTTCCACATCGCCATCGGCATCATCCGGCCGCTCTCGCAGATCTTCTGGGGATCGCAGGTGGGGTTGCCGTCCGCGTCGTAGCCGCAGGGCGTATCGAGCATCTTGCCCTCCTGCGCCATGATTTCCAGCTTGCCGTAGGCGTACTGGCTCACCGCCATATCCATCACCAGACTGCCCTTTTCGCGCGGGATGGCGAAGGTGATCGGGTTGTTGCCGGTGGAGGGCTCGAGCGTGCCCCACGCCGTCAGGTTCATGCAGGTGTTGGTGAAGCAGATGCCCATCAGCCCCGCGTCCGCCATCGTCAGGCCGTATCGACCCGCGCGCAGCCAGTGGCTGTTGTTGCGCAGCGCGACGCAGGCAATGCCGTGCGCCTTGGCCAGCTCGATGGCGCGCGCCGTCATCTGCTCCGCAATCAGCGGGCCGACGCCGAAATGCGCGTCATAGACCTCCAGCGCGCCGAAGCCGCCGACCTTCTCGGCCTTTGTCACCTTCGGGTCGCAAAGCCCGCTCTCCATATCGCTGATGTATCGCGGATAGCGGTTCATGCCGTGGCTGTAAATGCCGTCCAGCGAGTTGCCCGCGAAGATTTCGGCAAAATGCTTCGCGTCTTCCTCGCCCATGAATCGGGTCAGCCCCTTCGCCATTTCGCGAACGGCCTCGTCGTATTGAACGTAAATCATGCGGATAGTTCCCCCTTATCGGCTGTGATTCCCTTGTTTTTCGCGGCGCGCCTTCTTTTTTCCTGCCAACCGTCGCTGTCAATTTCTGTCGGAGCGATTTCTTTTCGGCACGATCCGCCGCACAAGCCCGAGCAGCGCTTCCTCGATCTGCGCGCTGTATTTCATGGCGAACACAAAAATCAGCAGCCCCGCACCGCCGATGACCGCCCACGCCCAAACCGGCAGGCTGAGCGCCCCGCTGCCCAGCAGCGCCGCGACGACCAGCCCCCACGGCCTGGCCAGCGCCATGATCGCGACAAACCGCCCGAGCGGAATCTTCGTCAGCCCCGCCAGCATGCAGAGCGCGTCATCCGGGAAAAACGGAAAGAGCATCGTCAAAAACAAAAACATATCCTGCTTTTCCTCGATGATCGGCAGGTATTTTTCCATCACGCCCTTGTCCAGAAACCGCTGCACCGCGTTCCGTCCCAGCGCCCGCGCCGCCAAAAACACGATCACAGACCCCGCGATCACCGCCAGCACGCCCAAAATCATCGCCGGCCAGAAGCCCAGCGCCAGCGCGCCCGCCATCATCGAAATGTTGCTGGGAATCGGCGCGACGATGACCGTCATCATTTGCAGCGCGAAATACACCGCGCCCGCCCAGACGCCCGCGCCCGCGATCACCTCGCGCAGCGCCTCCACCGAGTTGATTTTTTCAAAAAATCCGTTTTTCCAAAGCGCGCAGCCGCCCGCCGCCAAAAGCGCGGCGACAGCCAGCACGACCACAATGATGCGGATTATCTTTTTTCGGTTCATGGTACTCCTTCCGTCTGCCTTTCGGCAGACACCTCCCTCGAAGAGGGAGGTCTTTTGTCAGATGCACGGCAACGCTCGCTCTCTCTGTTCAGTGCGCTCCCTCTTTCGTAAATGCGCAACAAGGAGCTCCCTCTTCGAGGGCATTTCGCTTGCCGCCCGCTGTGCGGGAAACAGGCATGCGAAATGTCGAAGGTCTGTCAGCGAAGCTGACTGAGGGAGTTTAACTCCTTCCGTCTGCCATCCGGCAGACACCTCCCTCAAAGAGGGAGGTCTTTTGTCAGATGCACAGCAACGCGCTCTTCTTTCTTAAATGCGCAGCAAGGAGCTCCCTCCTTGAGGGCATTTCGCTTGCCGCCCGCTGTGCGGGAAACAGGCATGCGAAATGCCGAAGGTCTGTCAGCGAAGCTGACTGAAGGAGTTCCCCTTCACAACACCGCCGCCGCGATCGTATACCCCCATGTAAACACAACCAGCAGCGCCGCGCAGACCGACAGCCCGACGGCGTGCGCCGCGCGGCTTTTCAGGCTCTGCGCCTGCAGGAGCGGCAGCGTTGCCAGCGCGTAAAGATACCGTGCGCCGGAAAGCAGCCACGTCGGGGACAGCACGACGGCCACGTACACAAAACTGTACGCCGCCAGATCGAACGGCAGCTTTTTCTGCCGCGCCGCCAGCAGGATGTAGATATACCCCATCGCCAGAAGCTGAAAGCCCCAAGTGAACAGCCAGTCGTCATCCCCGCAGGTGGAAATCAGGTAGCTGACGGTGTTCGCCGTCGAAGCCCAGAACGAGCCGGGCTGCTGATACCAGTTCTCCTTCTGATAGATCAGGTAGGTCATCGGGTCGCCCGTCACCAGCCAGTTGATTCCCCAGTAGATGAACAGGCCGCCGAATACCATGCCCACCTGCGCCAGACAGCGCAGCACCGCCTTCATCTGGAGCCCCTCGCGGGGGATGCGCGCCAAAAACGCGATGATGAACAGGCCGGAGACAATCACCCCCGGCATGCGCGTCAGCGCGCTGGCCATGCCGCACAGCGCCGCGCCCCACGGATGACCGCGCCGCAGCAGGCAGACCGTTGCCAGCGTCAGGCTGATAAACAGCGCCTCCGTGTACGCGCAGGCGAGGAACACGCTCATCGGGCTGAGCAGAAAATACGCGACCGCCAGCCGCGCCCCGCGCCCGCCCAGATGCATCGCCGCCAGATCGTAGAGCAGCGCGGCGCACAGCCCCGAGCAGAGCAGCGAAACCAGCGTCCCCGCCGCGAACAGGTTTCCGCCCGTGAAGGCCGAAAACACGCGCGTCACCGCGGGGTACAGCGGGAAGAACACCAGCCGAAGCCGCGCGTCGCCGACGTTCGTATAGCCGTCCCGCGCAATGCCCAGATAATGCCGCACATCCCAGTGCGTCCACAGCGCCTCGAAGGAATCCGCGAACGAATCCGCCCCGCCGCCCTTCCTATAAAAGGCATACGCCAGCGCGTAGAGCATCAGGCGGCTCGCCACCGCCGCCGCCGCGGCCAGCGCCATGGCCCGTCCGTCCGGCCGCGCCCGAACCGTTTCATTCTCCAGCCCCGAGGCGCTTTCCTCCCCCCGCATCACGCGGGTCAGTCGAACACATAGGCAAACGCCGCAAACGCCCATCAAAATTGCGGACGCTGCGGCGGCTGTCGTTTGTAAAAGATTGGATAGCGCGTCCATCATGCTCCTGCACCTCAGCGCTTGCGCTTTCCGTTTTTCTGCGGGGTCTTCGCCGGGTGATAGGCCTCGTCTTTGCTGACGCGCGGCGGGAGGGCGTTGATCCCGGCGATTTCGTTGCCGTCATCCTCCTCCATCATCTTCGCCACGCGGCTCACGAGCCCCTTCTTCGGCTTTTTCGCCGCCTCGGCGGCTTGCTGCACCTGCGGCCATTGGGGCGGATCGGGCAGCTGCTCCACCGTTTCGCCGGAAACATAATCGCTGTATGTTCTCGGCTTCTGCTGGGGCGCGCGGCGGCGGCGCGGGGCGGTCTGTGCGTCGGTCTGCGCCGCCTCGTCGCTCTGCGCGGCGCGGCGCGCCATTTCCGCGTCATAGGCCGCTTTTTCCTGCCGATAGCGCGCCATATCCTGCTCGTACTGCGCCTTTTGGCGCTCATATTCGGCCACCTGCCGCTGATATTCCGCCTGCGCCTTCTGCCGCTGCGCTTCTTCATAGACTTTTTGCTGCGCGACGCGCTGCTGCTCGGCTTCGTAGGCTTTTTGCTGCGCGATACGCTGCTGCTCGGCCTCATAGGCCTTTTGCTGCGCGATGCGCTGCTGCTCGGCTTCGGCCTTCTGCCGCGCCTCTTCCTGCATCTGCTGCCGCCATGCGTCGATCTCCGCGCGGCGGCGCTCCACCTCGGCCGCGCCCGGCCCTTCCGCGCGCACGGCGGAATAGCGCTGGGTTTCGGCCATGCCCTCGGTGGCCTTCGCGCCGTATCTCATGCCGGGGTATGCGCCCAGCTCCTCGTCCGGCACGCTCTGCGCGCGCTGCATGACCTCCTGCGCCTGCCGCTCGTCCATCTGCGGCTGCTGGAGCGGCAGCCACTGTTCTTCTTCTTCCTCTTCCGGCGCGCCTGAATCCGTTTGCGCATAGGCGGCGGGCATTTTCTGCGTTTCGTCGCCGCTCGGCGCGCGCTTTTTGCGCTTTTCCTCCTGCTCCGGCTCGGGCATGCGCAGAAAACGGCGCGCCCGCCTCGCCCAGAGGTGATACGGCCGCCAGCGGATCAGCCAAACCAGCCAGTCGATCGCCAGCCCCGCCGCCAGAATCACGACGACAATCAGGACCCAGTTTTTGCCGAGAAATTCCAGCAGGGTCGTGTGGTCGGTGGTAAACAGCGCCCAGATCGCGTTGACCAGCGCGCGCACCCAGCCCATCAGCAGGTTAAACAGCGAATCTGCGAGTGTTCCCATGTTTCCTCCGTTTTATGGCTTCGCCTGCAGCGTGACGGTGACTTCCGGCGAGCTCAGCGCGCAGGTGAACTCCGGCGCGTTGTCGATATGAATCTGCACCGGCAGGGTGTATACGCCCTCCTCCAGCCCGGAAACATCCACAAACAGGTGTACGCTCGATGCGTCCAGCGCGTTGATGAAGGTATAGCCGCCGGTGAGCTGCGCGGTGGTGCTCGCCGTGCTGAGCGAGGCGGTCAGGTGATCCGCCAGCCCGTCCGTCTGAATCGGCAGGCGGCGCAGCGTACATTCGGTCTGCTTTTCGCTGATGCGGGCGGTCACGCCGATCTCGGTCGGCAGCGTGTTTTCAACGCCCGTCAGCTTTTTCAGGCGCACATAGCCCGTCACGTCCTCCGTCGCGCCCCCGATGTTCAGCGGCGAATCCGTCGTCAGCGCGTCGATTGCATCCAGCAGCTCCTGCCGCGCGGCGACGGGCACGGTCTCCTCCGCCAGCTCGATGGCCGTCAGTTCATAGCCCTCCGCCGGTTTGCCCGTCACAAAGCTCTGCGCCTCCAGCGGCACATTCTTCATCGGCACCAGCTCGGTTTCCACCACGACGGAATTGGTGATGACGGATTGGTTGGTGATTTCCAGCTTGTCGGAAACGACGACGTTCCCCTGCGAATCCTGCAATTCGATGTTCAGCGCGGAGCGATCCGTCATCCGGCGCTCGCTCAGCGCGGATTGATCCAGCCGCGCCACGACGCGCGCCACGCTGGCCACCAGCGACTGCGGGCCGGAGACGGACAGCGTCGTGGGATCGGTCTTATAGCTGTCCAGATACAGCCCTTCCGGGATCGTCCCGGTCATTTCCAGCACGACGGGCACGCGGCGGGTGATGTAGCGCTCCACGTTCACGGTGATCGATGCCGGTTCGCAGGAGACGACCGGGCCGTAGAGCTGAGAGGAATAATACGTCACACTCAGCTCATTCTCGCCCTCGCCGGTGATCTGGCTCAAATCAAAATGCGGGTTATAGGCCGTGCCGCTGACGCGGTTGTAGTTGGCCTGCGTCACCTCGACGGTCATCTTGACGGCGGGCACCTTTTCAAGGATGTCGTCCATCACGATGTATCCGCGGCTCTTGAGCGCCGCCTCGCCCGTCACCGTGACGGCGACGTTGGCGAACGTCTTCTGCCGCGTCAGCGTGCCGTCGGAGGCGACCAGCGCGCTCCAGCAGACCACCGCCGCGAGCGCGGAAACGGTGATGAGAAACGGCTTACCGGCCACCACCCTGGCGATGATCCGCCGCAGCTTGCGGAACGGGCCGCGTCCCTCAGGCTTTCTTGTCGGCCTGCTGTTCATCATGGGCGCCCTTCCTCCTTTGCTTGAAATGCAGCAGCGGCACACGGGCGTCCTTGTCCTGTGCGTCGTAAATGCCATGGAGAATCTGCCGCAGGGATGCCTCGTCCAGATGGCGGACGAGCCTGCCGCCCTCGGCCATGGAGATGATACCCGTCTCTTCGGAGACGATGAACACCTTCGCATCCGAAATTTCGCTCACGCCCAGACCCGCGCGGTGGCGCGTACCCAAATCGCGCCCCACGCCCGTGGTATCCGACAGGCGCAGCAAACAGGCCGCCGCGATCACGCGGTCGCCGCGAACCACCACCGCGCCGTCGTGCAGCGGGGTGTTCGGCTCGAAAATGTTTTCAATCAGCGGCTGGGAGATGACGCCGTCCACGCGGGTTCCGGTGGCGATCACGTCGTTCAGCCGAATCTTGTTTTCAATGACGATCAATGCGCCGACCTTGCGCCGCGCCATGTGCTCCAGCGCGAGGATCATTTCGTCGATAATCAATTCGGCGTTGCCCGCCTGCACGAGCGCGGTCGAGCTGTCAAACACGCTGTTGTTGCCCAGCTCTTCCAGAATACGCCGGATTTCGGATTGAAACAGCACAATCAGCAGCACCGGCCCGGCGTTAATCATCCACGCCAGCAGCGCGTGGATGGTGCGCATGCCGAGCACGTCGCTGAGCCATGTCGCAATCAGCAAAATGATGATACCCTTGATCGTCTGTGACACGCGCGTCTGCCTGACGTGCACGAGCAGCTCATAAATGATGATGGTCAGCAGCAGGATATCGATCAGGTCGATCAGACGCGGCCTGTTGAATACGTTCCACAGGATTGCTGATATCTGTTCCCCAATCGCGTTCAAGGCACTTCCTCCCATCTATAACGGCATGTGTTTCTATTATACACCATCGCCATTCTTTCGGACAGGGGCTATCGTTTGTTATTTTTGTAAAATTTTGTGGCGGTTTGTGAACGACGCCTTCCGTCTGCCTTCGGCTGCCGCCTCCCTCTGAGAGGGAGGCGTATGGCGCAGCGACTCCTTCCGTCTGCCTTCGGCAGCCACCTCCCTCTGAGAGGGAGGCGTATGGCGCAATCCCTTTGAATTGCGGGAACAAGGTCTTCCTTACATGGGAAGCTGACCGAAGGAATCAGGCGTTAAAAAAGATTCTCCCTCTTGAGCGGAGGGAGAACTGTGTTTTCACTTGATCCGCGCTCAGGCACCCGCGCCGTCCGCGTGCGCGCCCGCCGTGTGCGCGGCTTCCCGCGGGGTGAAGAGCATGGAGATGCTCCAAAGCCCCGCCGCGCCGACAATGGTATACAGCACGCGGGAGATCATCGCCGCCTGCCCGCCGAACAGGAAGGCAATCAGATCAAACTGAAACAGGCCGACAAGCCCCCAGTTGATCGCGCCGACGATCACCAGCAGCAGAGAAAAACGATCCATTGCATCCACTCCTTTCCGCCATGCAGTCTGCGCGGAAAGGGCGCGTTTTATTCGGTTTTTTTCGCGCCGGGGAACTCGATCACCTTGCCCCGCTCCATCCGCGCCTCCTCGGGCCACGCGCGGGCGGGCACGTCGGTCAGCAGTCCCTCCCGAATGCAGGCGTTCACCAGCCGAACGGCATAGCTGAGCGCCGCCTCCGGCGGATAGCCGATGGTTTCGGATAGCGTCAGCAGTTCGTCATAGGTGGCCTGCTCCATTTCCATCGTAACTTTGGGGCGCATGCACCAGCCCTCCTCGAAAAGATTCGCAAAAGCCGCGTTCTGTGTCACATCGCGTCGGCCTCGTCGGTTTGCAGCGTCAGCAGGTCGGAAACCCTGTCCCGCCTGGAAACGCAGACGCGGATATCGTTTCCCACGTCGAAGCCCGCCGCCGAAAGCGCGCCGCATACCGTATTATATGCCAGTTCAGGTAAATTATTGTCAGTAGAAAGGTGGGAAAGAAAGACGGCGCGCGTTCCGCTTTCCGCCAGCTCGCACAGCGCGCGGGCGCATTCCTCGTTGTTGAGGTGCCCCCTCTGGCCGAGAATCCGCTGCTTGAGCCGCTGGGGATACGGCCCGCGGCGAACCATGTCCACATCGTGATTGGCCTCCAGCACCAGCGCCTGACAGCCGGAAACCGCGCGCATCCACGTCTCGCTGATGTGCCCGATATCCGTCGCCACGCCGCAGCGCAGCCCCTGACAGTCAAAGGCGAACCCGACGGGATCGGCCGCGTCGTGCGGAATCGGGAACGGATGGACATTGAGCGCGCCGATATAAAAATCCTCCCCGGTGTAAAACGTGCGCATGCACTTTTGCGGAATCCCGGTCTCCCTCTGCAAAATGCCCTGCCACGTGCCCTCGTTGGCATAGACGGGCATTCCGTACCGGCGGCAGAGCACGCCGAGCCCGCGAACATGGTCGATATGCTCGTGCGTGACCAGAATCGCGTCGATGTTCCGAATATCCACGCCGATTTCGCGCAGATTGGCCTCCACACGCGCGGCGCTCATCCCGGCGTCCACCAGGAGCTTCACACCGCCGCAGGCCATATAAACGCTGTTTCCCGACGAGCCGGAAAACAGCGGGCAAAGGTTGAGCTGCATGACTTTACAAATTCCTCTCTATCCGTTACAATCCATAGATGTATTATAGCGCAACTCCGGCGCCGCGTAAAGGAGAAGAAACACGATGGAGCATTATCGCCTGTGGGGGCGCGTCGTCAGCCGCCACCGCATTGTAAAAAACGAAACCGTCGAGATTCACGACGGGGATATCGAGTCCGCCTTTCTGGAGCTTTGCCGCCGCTTCGACGTGCAGCGCCCGCTGCAGCTGCCCAAGCATAACCGCGAATGGGAGAAGTTCGGCCGCACGTTTTACACGAAGGAGCATTTCACCGAGCCCATCGACTTTGACAAGCTCGAAGTCGAACTGCTCACCCCGGACGGCGAAAAGAAGCACAGCGGCCCGCGCACCCCGCTGATGGACGCTTGAGCGCGCCGGTCGTCGGCCGTTTCGCGCCCACGCCGAGCGGGCGGCTGCATTTGGGCAACCTGCTCTGCGCGCTGATCGCGTATCTCTCCGCCCGCAGTCAGGGCGGGCGCTTTCTGCTGCGCATCGAGGATCTGGATACGCCGCGCTGCCCCAAGCGTCTGTGCGACGCCGCCGTTTCCGATCTGGCGTGGCTGGGCGTCGCCTGGGATGAACCGCCGCTCGTGCAGAGCAAGCGTACTGACGTCTATCGGCGCTATTTTGACGCGCTCGATGAAAAAGGCCTGCTCTACCCCTGCTTCTGCACCCGCGCGCAGCTCCACGCCGCCGCCGCGCCCAACCGCGGCGACGACATGCCCGTTTACGCCGGCACATGCGCCCGTCTCTCCCCGGAGACCGTCGCGGAGAAGCTGAAAACCCGCCGCCCCGCGTACCGCCTGCGCGTGCCGGATGAAACGATTGCCGTCTGCGACCGCCACTACGGGCTGTATCAGGAGAATCTCGCGCGCGACTGCGGCGATTTCATTCTGCGCCGCTCCGACGGGCTTTTCGGCTATCAGCTCGCCGTCGTCGTGGATGACGCGCTCAGCGGCGTAAACGAAATCGTGCGCGGGCACGATATCCTGTCCTCCACGCCGAGACAGCGCTATCTCCAGCGCCTTTTGGGCTTTGAAACCCCCGCCTACGCGCACATTCCGCTGCTTGAGGACGCGCAGGGCCGCCGCCTTGCCAAGCGCGACGGCGACACCGACCTGTCCGCGCTCTCCAAGCGCTTCACCCGCGAGGACATCCTCGGCATGCTGGCCTACAGCGCGGGGATTCTGCCTGAAAACCGCCCCGCGACCATGGAGGCGCTGATCGGCGCGTTTGACTGGAAGAACGTCAAAACGGAGGATATGCGCCTGCCGTCGTCCTTCCAATTTGCCGCCCGTTCCACTTGATAGGATTGATACGATAAAAGACGCTGCCGCAGATGGTTTTCATCGGCGACAGCGTCTTTTTATACTAATTCGCAGTTAAAATGCTTAACAGAGCGCATCAGATTTTTTGTTCTGACGAAGCCAAGTGAAGTGAGGCGTACTGGAGGTACGTTGAACGGAACGAGGCAAAGTCAGAGCGAAAAAGATGGTGCGCGGATTAAGCCATTTTAACAAGAATTAGTATTAGTCCCTCTGCGTTCTGCGCAGGGCGCAGGAGAGCGCCGCCAGCGCCAGCGGCATGAGATAGATCACCGGGAAGCCGTAGCGATCCTGATGCTCGATGCACGGGCCGCAGAGAATGACCGCCATCGTCAACATCTGCGGAAGCAGGATCGTCAGCATCCCGCGCGCTTTTCGGCTGCATGCCATCGCGCAAGCGCCCAAAAGCACCGCGCAGTAAAAGCCCAGCGTATTGAGCTGAAGCGCAAACGGGATCGCCAGCGCGACCTGACGCAGACTGCTTTCCATCTTCTCCAGTCGGGTCAGCGTCCCGCTTCGGTGAATATCCAGCGCTTCTTCCTCCTGCGCGGAAAGCCCGGTTCCCGTGAAAATCGCCAGATTGTAGGTGCTCGCGTCGAACAGCAGCGCATTTTGGATGATCGTCGCAGACAGATAGCAGCCGGGGTGCCGGATCATCTGGCTCGCCCACGCCTGTCCATACGCCAGCCAGTCGCGCGGCGTCGCCGTCTTCCGATATGTCGCCTTCACCGGGTCGGAAAGCTCCGGCTGATAGCGTTTTGCCAGCTCGTCGTAAACCAGCACCCCGTCGATCGCCGCGCGCTCCTCGTCAGTGACTTCCGAGGCGTATTCCGAAACAAACCGCGCCGTCTGCTGAAACGGCAGGGACAGCGCCTCGCCCAAGCTCGCCGCCTGCGGATGAAAGCGCACGTCAAACGCCGCGTCAAACCCCGCGCCGAGCAGAAACGGAAGCGCCGCAACCGCGGCAATCGCCGCCCGTCGTTTTCTGCCGCGCGTTCCCAAAAACAGCGCCGCGCAAATCGGAATCCAGACCATCGCGCCGTTCGGGCGCATCCGAAGCATCAAAAACGCGGACAGGGTCATGCGGAGCACAAACCCCGCGCTAAACCCGTCACTCTCCTTTTCCAGAAAACGCTGTCGAACCATCTCGCAGAGCATCAGCAGCATCGCATAGCTGTAAGGAACATCCTTGAGGATCACCGTGATGTTGTCGCAGTACACCGGCGCGAAAGCGCACAGCGCAAGCGAAAGCGCCCGCAGCCAGACCGGCGCGCAAAGCCTGCGCATGATCCACTGGCTATATCCGATCACCGCCGCCGCAAAGACCGCCTGCACCAGCACATAGGCAAACAAGCCCGCGTTTCCGCTGCCCAGCGCATGCCCCAGCCGGGTTGCCCCCAGCAGGAAGAACGCCAGAAGCGTCGGATGATGCTTGCTCCACGGCAAAAGCCCCAAAATCTGGTCAAACTGAGATTGCGTATCCGAATTCATGGAAGCCGGATAGCTGACCGCCAGATGCGGCAGCCAGCAGAGCAGCACGGCGGCCATGCAAAACAGCAGGGTATGCGCCCGATACGCCCTGCGCAGCGCGCCGTCTCTTTGTATCCGCAAATCCAGCCTTCCGTCCAGCCCGGCTTCCAGCAGGCGGAAAAGCAGCTCGAACAGGCTCGCCATGCCCAGCGCCAACACCGCCGCCTTGAGCTTCTGGCTGCTGGAAAGGAAGGGCTGATTCAGGTCGTTCGTGTTGACCACGCTGACCGCGATCACCTGCCAAACGCCGAGAAACAGCGCCGCCAGCCGAACCCGAAGCCCCGCTTTGGGCAGGCGCTCGTCCGCCCAGCTCAGCGCCAGAAGACACACCAACGCCGCCAGCGCCACCGCGCCGCTCGTCCCCACGAGCGACTGGCCGATGTTGACGTAATTGTCGCCGCTGCGCACGTTCAAATCCATAAACATCGCCCACGCCATCAGCCCGGCGCGCAGCACATTTCCGATTTTCAAAGCGCTCATTTGTTTTTCGTCACATACACTGCCGTCGCGACGGGTACCTCCTGCTCCGTGCCGGAACGGGTATACGCGCCGTCCGCCGGGAGGGTGATGGCCTCGCCGATCAGGTAGAATGTGTAAACGCCGCCCTGCTCCACCTCGTCCGCCGTGGACAGCACGACGTACAGCGCATCCTCCCACACGCCGGTGGCGGGATTGCTGACGCAGACCAGCGCGCACGGCTGACCGTCGTAATCCGTAAATTCCATCACCTTGCCGCGCAGGATGAAGCGCTTCTGCGCGTACTGCGCGGGCTTTTTCGCCAGCTCGTCGTAGTCAAGCGCGATCATCTTCTGCCGGAACTGGGCGATCAGCTCGCGCTGCGTCCATTCCCGCGTGAGGGTGATGCTCCGGGTGCTCTGGGCAAAGCCGTCCGCCTTCGCGCGGAGGGTGAAGGTCTCCGTGCCCGCCTCGCTCATAAACACGCGGACGGAGAACCCGCCGTTCTTCCCTGCCTTGACGTTGGTATTCATGCCCTTGCCGTCGATATACACCGTCGCGTTTGGCTCGGTCACGCCGCGCACGGTCACGCTGCCGCCGGTGAACGTCGTGCTCTCCGGCTCGGTGATCTCCAGCCGCGCATCCGGCTTTTCGTAGCGGATCGTGAACGTCGCGGTATCTTCCCCAGCCGTCACCACCAGCTCATGGTCGCCTTCGTCTGCCAGCTTGACCTTCAGGGAGAAGCTGCCGTCCTTCTTCGCGCCGGTCTTGGCGAGCTGCTTTCCGCTCTCCTCCACCCGGATCTCCGCAGAAGCCGCGGCATGGCCGGACAGCGTGAGCTGCGCCGAGGTCGTATACGCCGGGATTTCGTCCAGCGTCAGGCTGCCGCTGGTCTCCACCGCCGCGCTGCCCAAAATGGGTTCGGGCGTGGCGGTCGGCTGCATCGTGGCCGTGGCCTGCGGCGTGGGCGTCGCCTGCCCGAGCGAGGAAAGCAGCTTCATGCCCGAAAGGAGCTGCTCCATGCGCGCGTCGTCCGCCTTGTCCGGTTCGCGGCCCACGATGGTCTGCTCGATCATATACAGTTTGCCCAGATGCAGCGTCGCGTAGCGCAGGCTGTACACCGGCATGGACGCATACATGGCCGAGCTGGTCAGGCGCACGCAGGCGGGCGCGGTATCGACATAGGCGCAGGTTTCATACAGGCCGCTCATTTCAAACTGCGCCAGAAACGCGAGCCGCTGCTCCTGCGTCATCTTGTCCATATCCTGCACATCGGCGAATTTTCCCGCGTCTGTCACGCTGACGGCAATCTGCCCGCCGTCGTCCGGGATGACCTCCATCACAATGCCCGAGGCCACATAGCTGGCCAGCACGGCCTCGCTGCTCGTGCCCAGCGACTTGAGCAGCGCCTCGTGCTCGCCCAGATTCGTCTGCGTGAGCACGGTTTCATCCTCCCGCTGCGTGTAGCGGAATCCTTCGTAGGGAAAAACATACGTCGCCGTCTGCGCGAGCGCGCCCGCGCCCAGCGCAAGCAGTCCGGCGCACAGCAGCATACAAGCCTGTCGTTTCATCGAGAAAGCCCCCTTTGGGTGTCGGCGGTTGTTTTCTTATTTTTTCGCAGCGTCGCGGCTCATGGCCGAAAGCTGCGCGAGCGCAAACATGAACATCAGGTTGATGGGCAGCATCGCGCTGAGCGTCGCGCTCTCCATCATGCCGATGAGCAAACCGGCGAACGTCATCATGCAAAGCCCCAGCGCGCCGCGCGGCCGCTTGGGCGCAAAGAAGACGCGAATCGTCTGCCAGACCGCAATCGCCAGGAAGACGATCTGCGGTACCAGACCGATCAGGCCGAAATCGGCCGCCCACTGCAGGTAGGCATTGTGAACGGCTATGCCGTCCGTCCAGGAAATATACTGACCGATTTTGTGCCCCGTCTGGTTGACGCCGTTGCCGATCATCATCATCTTCGGGTTATCGCGCCAGAACATGAAGACGGCGCGCCAGATATCGGTTCGATCGCTGAACGAGCCATCCGTGTTGGCCAGCACGCGCGCCCGTATCTTTCTGACCTGAATTTCCGGCACTGCGGGTTCAGCGGCTGCCTCCTGCGCCGGCGGTTCAGCCGCCTCGACCGACGCTTCCGCCGTCGTTTCTTCGGCGCTCGGTTCGGCCGGCTGCGCTTCCGGCACTTCTTCAGCACTCAATTCGGCCTGCTGCGCTTCCGCCTGCTCGGCCAGCGCCGCCTGAAGCGCCGCGTCATACGCCAGTTGGTTGTAGTGCGCAACCGCCGCGCGGGTCATCCTGTCCGCGCCCCAATAGCCGCCGCCCAGCACAACCGCACCGGCCAGCACCGCCGCCAGCAGCCCCGCCGTGACATTCCGGCGGCAGAGCACACGGCGAACGCCGTCAAACGCGGCAGCGGCCAGCACGGCCAACAGCGCATAGCGGGACGTGCGGCTCTGGGTCAACACGATAACCGCCATCGACATCACGGCCGGAATCAGGCAGAAGAGCTTGAGAAGGATGTTTCGGTGGTAGCCCACGCCCATCACGCACATCATGCACAGGCTGATGACAATCATGCCCGTGATGTTGTAATGCACACCGGAACACAGCCATCCCTCGACCGCGCCGAAGCCGAACGGCCCCAGATCGGCGGCGTAAATCGTGCCGCTCCACGCGCAGAACAGAAGCGCCCCGCAGAATACATAGGCGAAGACCGCGCTCAATACGCTCATCGTCGCCATCAGCATTTCGCGTTCGCGCTGCTTTCTCTCGGAAATCGACGCATAAATGCCGAAGAACATCACCGCGTAGCCATGCCACGCAGTCACGTTCTTGCCCGTAAAGCCGAAGCGAATCGCAAACGGCACCAGAATCCAGAGATACAGCACAAAGAGCGTCACCACGTCCGCCCTCGCCGGTTCGAGCGAGGACGCGCGCCGCTGCAAGCGCAGCAGGCACAGCGCCGCGCCCCACGGGACGACGATATAGCCGTACAGCAGGCTCATCGGCTCGCGATACCACGCCACAATGGCGCTATCCCCGAGCGTCGCGTATAAAAACGTCACGATCAGGAACAGCGCTTCATTGCCGAACACCGCCAGCATGATATCCCGAATCAGGCTCTGGCCGCGCGCGAGCAGCCCGTTTTCTCGTTTCTGTTCAGACATAATTTTCCTCATCCTTTTGATTTGAAAAAAGGCGGGGAGGATTACTCCTCCACGCCCAGCACATCGACGGCAGCCGGGCTTTCCGGCGCGGCAACGGTTTCCTGCGGTTCGTTCGCAGTCTGATTTTCCGCCGGGTTCACCGGCTTGCGCGGGCCGCGGCGGCGGCTGCGGCGGCTGCGGCTCGGCTTTTCGCCCTGCGGCTTCTCGGCGCTCTTTTCAGGGCGCTCCGGCTGGTTTTTGAGCATGATGACCACGCGGCGGTTCGGCTCCTCGCCCTCCGAATGGGTGGTCACGGCCGGGTGATTTTGCAGCGCGGTGTGCAGCACGCGGCGCTCGTAGGGATTCATCGGCTCGAGCACAACCTTGCGGCCGGTCTTGACCGCGCGGTTGGCCATGCGCTGCGCCAGACGGCGCAGGCTGTCCTCGCGCTTGGCGCGGTAATTTTCGGTATCCAGCGTGACGCGGATATAGCCCTCGCGCCCCTTGTTCACCTGCAGGCTGGTGAGATACTGGAGCGCGTCCAGCGTCTCGCCGCGGTGGCCAATGAGGATGCCCAGCGTGTCGCCGATCATGTGAATGGAAAGGTTATCCGCCTCGCTGTCGTCCACATAGACGTCCACCTTGACGCCCATGCGGTCGGTCACGTCCATCAGGAATTTCTGCGCGCGTCCCGCCGGGGTGTCCTCCGGATGGATGACGGGCGGCTCGGTCGGCGCGAACGTCTCGGCAGGAACCATCGGCGCGAAATCGCGCTTCTCGCTCTCCTCGCGGGCGGGGCGCGCCGGGCGCGGCTTGCGCTCGCGCGGCGGCTTGGGCGCTTCCGGCTTCTTTTCCGGCTTGGTCTCGGCCTTGGGCGCTTCCGGCTTGACTTCGGCCTTCGGCGCGGCGGGCTTGGCCTCCGGCTTCTTTTCCGGCTTCATTTCCGGCTTCGCCTCGGCCTTGGGCGCGTCCGGCTTCGCTTCCGGCTTTGGCGCTTCGGCCTTCGGTGCGGCGGGCTTCGGCGCGGCGGGCTTCGGCGCGGCGGGCTTCGGCGCGGACTTCTTTTTCTGCTCGTTCAGGCTGAAGCTGCCCAGCAGATCGCTCAGCCCGTGATCGTCCTCGCGCTCGTCCTCCATCACGGTCAGGCGCACACAGGCGGGCTTGCTGCCGAACAGGCCGAACAAGCCCTTCGCGCCCTCCTGAAGCACGTCCACGTGCACGTCGGCAATGGTGACGCCCAGCTCGGCCAAACCGTTGTCGATGGCCTCCTGCGTCGTTTTGCCGGTGAATTCCTTGATTCTCATCAGATGCCGACCTCCTCAGCCTTGGCCGCCTTGCGGTCCTGCTGCTCAAAGTACTTGTTGAAGCAAATCTGTTCGACGATGGCGTAGATGTTGGAAACCACCCAATACAGGGCGAACGCGGAGTTGTAGCTGGCGCAGAAGTAGAGGGACATGAAGGTCATCACGTAGATCATCATCTTCTGGCTGCCCGCCTGAGACGGATCCATCGGGCTGTTCTTCATGGTCAGCTTCTGCATGAAGATCTGGGAAACGACGGAGAGGATCGGCAGCAGGAACCAGCCGTTGCCCTCCTGATAGATGGAGAAGCGGATCAGGCCGAGGATGTTCAGGTTGCCCAGACCCGCCACCGGCGCGATATACGGCGCGTAGGCTGCGGAGCTGATGAACGGGGTGACGACGTCGTTGATGTAGGTCGTCAGATCGGCGGCGCCGGCAAAGCTGAGCGCCTGCGGGATCACGCCGTCGGCGACGAGCTTGGCGCTCACGTCGTTCCAGACCTTGTAATCCACCAGACGGAGGGACTGCACATCCGGCATGTAGGTCGCAAACGGGCTGTCGGGCATCCAGAGGTTCTTGATCCACAGGAACGGCTCGACCAGCGTGTGCGGGTCAATCTCCGGGTTGTGGTAGAAGGTGAGGAACTGGGACACCAGCTGCTCGTTCGCGAACGTGCGCAGCGCGTAGAACATCGCGAAGAGGATGACCATTGAAATGAGCATCGGCAGGCAGGAGCCCATCGGGTTGATGCCCTCTTTGCGATACAGCTCCTGGAGCTTCTGGTTGAGCTTCTCCTGATCATCCTTGTATTTGGCCTGAAGGGCGGCCGCCTTGGGCTGGATGGTCGACATGCGCATGGTGGAGCGGCGGCTCTTGAGGTTGAGCGGCATGACCACCAGCTTGATCAGGATGGTGAAGACGATGATCGTCAGCGCGTAATTGTTGATGAACGTGTGCAGCGCTTTGATGAGCGTGAGCAGCAGCGAATTGAGAAAACTCATGGACGGAACGTCCTCCTTGCGTCAAGAATTGTCCTCAGCCTGTCCGCTTGGGCGAACGGCCTTCCCCGCCGGGGGATAAACGACTTTTTTGTCAGTTTTTTTCGATTTTCGGCTTCGTTTCGGGGGCACGGGGTCGTAAAAGCTTCCCTTATAAAAGGGCTGGCAGCGCAGCAGCCGCCGGATGGCCAGATAGCCGCCGTAGAGCGCGCCGTGCCGCTCGACGGCCTGCATCGCGTAGGTCGAGCAGGTCGGCGTAAACGGGCAGCATGGCGCGTGCATCGGGCTGATAAACCGCCGATAAAAGCGGATCAGCAGCAGCAGCAAACGCTTGATCACGGGCAATCCGCCGCCTTTTCAGCGGGTCTCGGCTTCTTCTGTGCGTCGGGGAGAAGCAGGTTCTGCTTGCGCAGCAGGTACTGCATGGAACGGCTGAGCTTGTCAAACGCCGCCTCCGCGGCGGGCTGGCGGGCGATGAACACATACAGCCCCGGCTTCATCTGGGGGAGCAGCGGCACACAGGCGGCGCGCAGGCGGCGCTTGATGCGGTTGCGCTGCACCGCGCAGCCGAGCTTTTTGCCCACCGAAAAGCCGACCTTGAGCACCGGGCCGCGCACGTAGAGCATCACCATCTCCCGCGCCCCGGCGGACGCGCCCCGGCGATACACATATTTGAACTGCGCGTTCTTTTTCAGGCTGTAAGTTCTTTGCAAATTAACAACGCTCTCCTCGGTTGACGCCAAAAACGGCAAATGAAAGAAAAAGGCCCGCTCCCGGTCTTTGCCGGGCCGGACCGAACGCCCCGAGCAGCCTCGGAACGGGTGCCGCCGATTGGCGGGCGCTGATTGTCAAATCAATCAGACGGGATTGGAAACGGTCAGCTTCGCGCGGCCGCGGGCGCGGCGGCGGGCAAGAACCTTGCGGCCGTTCTTGGTGGACATACGGGAACGGAAGCCATGCACCTTCGCGCGCTGGCGCTTCTTGGGCTGATAAGTTCTGACAGACGATGCCATTGTTACACACTCCTATCATCAGGTGAATTTGAACAAATGTAGAATCGCGCCGCGGCAGGCGGCACGTTGTTCCATGCGAAAGCGATTATAGTATACTTCACCGGCCGCGGTGAAGTCAAGAAGAATTTCCTGTAAAAAGCGGATATTCCCACTTTATCGCCGAAACTCCGCCTCGTTCGCCGCCATTTTACCGCGCGCTCCGCTTTCTGAGCAGCAGCGCGACCGCCGCCGCGCAGCCCAGACAGACCGCCAGCCACAGCGCAGGCGACGAGCCGTCGCCCGTCTCGGGCAGATTCGACGAATCAGACTTGGGATTCACCAGAATCTCAGCTTTCAAAACCTGTCCGTCGTATGCTCCCCGAAGAGCAACGGAAACCGTATGCCTTCCGGATTTGAGCCGATTGAGATAATCCTTATGAACCGTCAACAGAATGGAGCCATTCGCTACATTGTAATCCGCGCTGTCAAGCAGGGTTCCGTCGATGGATACGGATTTGAAAAAACTTGTATCAAACCCGAAAATGCCTTCGCCGATATGCAAGATTAGGTTTTCCTGTGCCATATTTTCCATATATTCAATGCTTCCGCGTACCTGAACTTTCGGGGTCGGCACAGGTGTTGCCGTCGGGGTCGCTGTCGGCGTTGGGGTGGGAGCCGCAATCGTGAAGCTGGTATCGTCTCCCCCGCTTATGCGTAAAGGTTCAGAACTTTTGCCGCCTCCGCTTGACGGATACCATACTTTGCCTGTCACATTCGTCACCCGATAACGCCCCGGCTTCAACGTGTAGGGAATCAGGATGCCCAGCTGATGTTCTCCCATTTCGCCCTGTTCGTTAAACCGTGCATACGAAAATGCCGGATCCTGATCAATCGTCGGATTGCTTACCACGATCGACTGTTTGGTATCTTCATTCGTGATTGTGAACGAAACGTCGTCGCTCAACCATACTTCGTCTACGGTTAAATTCGGCTTCGGCGGCGTTTCTGTCGACGCTAATATCGCAAACAAAATCCGCAGCTGCCCGCTCACGGGGCCCGGCTGTCCCGGCTCCACGCCGACGATGCTCAAATCCCCCTGCACACAGCCCGACAGCAGAAGCAAGGCTCCCAACAGGAGGAGCACAAGCGCCGCCCGTTTTCCTCTATTTTTCACTGCTTGATCTCCTCTTTCCGTTATAATTCCATTTATTGTGTTCATTATAATTGTCTATCATCCCTTTGTCAATCGCATTCGATTTGTTTTTTTACGCTTCATCTTTTACGGTTTAATATGATTTTCCCCCTTCTTGTTCCCCCTTCTTGACTTCCAGCCCCAAAACAGCGTATAATAAAGTCAAATTGGGGTTTTTCCGCAGGCGTTCCGGCCGGCGATCCCTCGCTGATTTCCGCGCATCCGCGCGTTTTTCATCCAATTTATGAAGGAGGCATATTCTTTATGCGTCGTATCGGTGTTTTGACTTCCGGCGGAGATTCCCCGGGCATGAACGCCGCCGTCATGGCGGTCGCCAAATCCGCGCGCTATTATGGCATGTCCCTCATCGGCATCAAGCGCGGCTATAACGGCACGCTCTGCCGAAGCCACCATATTGAGGATGACATGGTCGAGCTGGATCTGGATACCATTCTGGATATCGCCGATCAGCCGGGCACCTACCTGCGCACCGCGCGTTGCCTTGATTTCATACGACCGGAAATGCGCGTGCATGCGGCCAACAACATCCGCGAGATGGGCATCGAGGGCGTCGTCGTCATCGGCGGCGACGGTTCCTATCACGGCGCGATGGGGCTGTGCGAATTGGGCATCCCCTGCGTGGGCATCCCCGGCACGATTGACAACGACCTCGCCTATACCGAGATGACGCTGGGCTATGACACCGCCGTCAACTCCTGCATCGACGATATCCGCGCCATCCGCGCGACCAGCCGTTCCCACGACCGTCCGGGCGTGGTGGAGGTCATGGGCCGTCACTGCGGCGATATCGCCCTGAAGGCCGCCGCCGGTTCCGGCGCGGAAATCTGCCTCGTGCCGGAGGTGCCGTGGTCGATTCAGGAGGCCGCCGACCGCCTCTCCCGCCTGATCGACATGGGCAACCCACGCGCAACCGTCGTCGTCGCCGAAGGCGCGTGGGACGCCATGCAGCCCGCCGACTGGCGCCGCTACCTCATCGAGAACGGCGCGAAGGGCATCCACGAGGACGACCCGATCAGCACCGAAAAGCTCGCCTTGCTGCTCAAATACAAGTGCAAGTGCGAGGCGCGCTCGACCGTGCTCGGCTACACCCAGCGCGGCCGTACGCCGTCCGCCTACGACAGCTGGTTCGCCTTCGAGGCCGGCAACCTTGCCGTCAACCTGCTGCGCAACGGCATCGGCAATCAGGTCATCGGCATCAAGGATGGCCGTGTGTACTACCTGCCGATCATCGAGGCGCTCAAGCAGAAGCGCGAGTTCAACCTCTCGCTGTACAATATGATTAACTCTCTGTAATTTCAACATTTCGTGGGGCTGTTCATGCGCAACAGCCCCATTCTTATCGAAAAGGAGAATCCTCCATGCTCGCCAAAAACCAATGCTTTGAAATGACCTGCGACGCCTTCGGTCAGGATGCGCAGGGCGTCTGCCGCCACGAGGGCATGGCCGTGTTTGTCCCCGGTCTGCTGCCCGGCGAACGCGCGCTGGTGCGCATCGTCAAGCCGGAAAAGCGCTATGCCTTTGGCCGCGTGGAAAAGCTGCTGGAAAAGAGCCCCAGCCGCGCCGAGCCGTTCTGCCCCATCTACAAGCGCTGCGGCGGCTGTGTCTGCCAGCACATGACCTACGAGGCCTCCCTTGCCTTCAAGCGCCAGCAGGTGCAGGATCTCCTCCGGCGCGTCGGCGGGCTTTCCATCGAGGTGCCGCCCGTTTGGGGCATGGCGCATCCCTTCGGCTACCGCAATAAGGGCGCATACCCCGTCGCGCAGACGGACGGCGCGCCTGCCTGCGGCTTCTTCGCGCCGCGCAGCCACGATCTCGTCCCCCTGCCCGAAAACGGGTGCGCCATTCAGGGCGAGGATTCCGCCAGGGCCACACAGGCCATCCTGAATTGGATGCGCGAAAACAGCGTCCCCGCCTACGATGAGCAGACCGGACGCGGCCTCGTCCGCCATATTATGACCCGTTCGACGACCTCCGGCGAGTTGATGGTCGTCGTCGTCGTCACCCGTGCGGATATCCCGAAGGCCAGTCGGCTGATCGAGCTGCTGCGCGCCGCCGTCCCCGGCCTGTGCAGCGTCTGCCTGAGCGTCAACAGCCGCCGCACCAACGTCATTTTGGGCACGGACATCCGCGTTCTCTGGGGCAAAGCCGCCATGGAGGACACGCTCTGCGGCCTGCGCTTCTCCGTTTCGCCGCTCTCCTTCTTCCAAGTGAATCCCCAACAGACCGAGAGACTCTACGGCCTCGCGCTGGAATACGCCGGCCTGACCGGCGCCGAAACCGTCGTGGATGCGTACTGCGGCGCGGGCACAATCTCCCTGCTGCTGGCGCAGAAGGCCAAAAAAGTCATCGGCATCGAAATCGTGCCGGAAGCCATTCAGAACGCGAATGAAAACGCCGCGCGCAACGGCATTGCCAACGCCGAGTTCCACGTCGGCGCAACCGAGGAACTGCTGCCCAAGCTGGTGGAAAACGGCCTCCGCCCGGATGTGATCGTGCTCGATCCCCCGCGCAAGGGCTGCGATCCCGCCGTCTTGCAGGCCATTATCGCCGCCGCGCCCAAGCGCGTGGTCTATGTTTCCTGCGGCGCGCCGACCCTCGCCCGCGACGCCAAGCTGCTTGCCGAAGGCGGATACGCCGCCGAAAGGGCTCAGTGCGTCGATATGTTCTGCTGGACGGGGGCGGTGGAGACGGTAGTTCTTTTGTCCCACAAAAAAGCCGACAGTTATATCCACATTGATGTGGAGTTTGGAGAGGGCGAGGGCAAGATTCCGGTAGATAGTATTGCTAAAAGAGCCGAAGCGTACAAGCCCAAAGAAAAAGTGACCTACAAAATGATTAAGGAGTACATAGAAGCGAAATACGGCTTCAAGGTACATACCGCATATATCGCAGAGGTAAAGCGAAATTTGGGATTGCCGATGTATGATGCTCCTAACGCAGTAGAGGAATTGAAACAGCCGAGGAAGCATCCGACACCAGAAAAGGTAGAAGCAATCAAAGATGCACTTCGTTATTTTGCAGTGATATAAAACTTTACTTACAATCGAATATTTCTTACATAGCCGTTTATTCATTTATTTGAGTAAGCGGCTTTTTTCATCCCTATTTTTCGGAATAAGGATATTTTTTGTAGAAGGAGGAGGTTTATTTGAACACACAGATCATCGCCATTGCCAACCAGAAAGGCGGCGTTGGCAAGACAACGACCTGTGCCAACTTGGGAATCGGGCTGGCGCAGGCCGGAAAGAAAGTCCTTCTGATCGACGGGGACCCACAAGGGAGCCTGACAATCAGCCTGGGAAATCCGCAACCGGACAAGTTGCCATTTACATTGTCCGATGCAATGGGCAAAATTCTGATGGATCAGCCTATACGCACTGGAGAAGGTATTCTGCATCATGCGGAAGGCGTAGACCTGATGCCTGCGGACATCCAGTTATCTGGTATGGAGGTATCCCTGGTAAATGCCATGAGCCGTGAGACTATCTTGCGGCAATATCTGGACACGCTGAAGGGGCAATATTCCCATATCCTCATCGACTGTCAGCCCTCTCTGGGTATGCTTACGGTCAATGCGCTGGCCGCTGCGAACAGGATCATCATTCCCGTTCAGGCGGAGTACCTGCCCGCCAAAGGACTGGAACAGCTGCTCTCTACGGTAAACAAGGTAAAGCGGCAGATCAATCCCAAGCTCCAGATAGACGGTATCCTGCTGACGATGGTGGACAGCCGAACCAACTTTGCCAAAGAGATCTCCGCGCTCCTGCGGGAGACCTATGGCAGTAAGATCAAGGTATTCGGCACAGAGATCCCCCATTCTGTCCGGGCAAAGGAAATCAGCGCCGAGGGAAAAAGCATTTTTGCCCATGATCCCGGCGGCAAGGTGGCTGAAGGCTACAAAAATCTGACGAAGGAGGTGTTGAAACTTGAAAAGCAGCGCGAAAAAAATAGAGCT
>ERZ827150.641-NODE-641-length-49979-cov-56.931776_pt1 | contig 49979 bp, 39 predicted proteins | sample MGYA00519779_ERZ827150 | MGnify/ENA primary metagenome ERZ827150 (study PRJEB31778, sample SAMEA3449267) | human gut metagenome | biome: human gut; feature: human-associated habitat; material: faeces | place: United Kingdom | collected 2010/2012 ...
TCGTCCAAGCACTTTGCATTATTCCTCTGAAATCCATCCGTATGTGAGCGAGTTTGCGTATCTTTGCCGCGTTGAGTGGAGGAGGTGGCAGGACTTAGTGTGCCTCAGCCCCTACCTTGGATAGCTTTCCCCGTCACCTCAGGTCGGAATCAAGTAACAGGATTGTATGAATCAAGTAACGAGATTATAGGAATCAAGTAACATGATTCCTGCCTGAGGTGACGGGGAAGGCAGGCAAAGGTGACGGGTTGGCCCGGCTTCCTCCGCACATTATTTATCCCAAAACGTTGTAACTATGAGAAAAAAGAACATCTTGTTCCTGATGTGCCTGCTGCTGGCCTTTCCGATGTGGGCGCAGGAGCAGCGGGAGGTGAAACTGAAGCTGGTGCAGACGAGCGACGTGCACGGCAATTATTATCCTTACGACTTCATTGTGGGCCGCGAGGCGGCTGGCAGCCTGTCGCGCGTCTGCTCGTACGTGCGGCAGGAACGCCGGACGTATGGCGACCGGCTGGTGCTGCTGGACAACGGCGACATCCTGCAGGGACAGCCCACGGCCTATTACTATAATTATATGGACACCACGTCCGTGCACCTGTGTGCCGACATGATGAACTTCATGGGCTACGATGTGGGCAACATGGGCAACCACGATGTGGAGACGGGCCGCACGGTGTTCGACCGTTGGGCGTCGGACTGCCGCTTCCCCATCCTCGGTGCCAACATCGTGGATGCGGCCACGGGGCAGCCCCACTTCAAGCCTTACGTCGTGCTGCAGCGCGGCGGAGTGAAGGTGGCTGTGCTGGGCCTGATAACGCCCGCCATTCCCGCCTGGCTGTCGGAGAACCTGTGGCGCGGCCTGCGCTTCGACGACATGGAGGAGACGGCCCGCCGCTGGATGCAGGTCATCCGCGAGCGGGAGCAGCCCGACGTGGTGGTGGGCATCTTCCACTCGGGACGTAATGCCTACGTGATGAACGGCAAGTATAACGAGAACGCTTCGGCCGACGTGGCCCGCCGTGTGCCCGGTTTCGACGTGGTGATGATGGGCCACGACCATGCCTTGGCCTGCGAAAAGGTGGTGAACGTAGAGGGTGACTCCGTGCTCATCATCAACCCGGCCAACAACGCTTCTGTGGTGGCAGCCGTGGACGTGACATTGGCGTTGAGCGACGGCCGCGTGACCGGCAAGCACGTTTCCGGCGAGCTGGTACGGATGGACGGTTACGAACCCGATGCCGAGTTCACGACCCATTTCGCACCCCAGCGCAAGACGGTGGAGCAGTTCGTGTCCAAGCGGATAGGCCGCTTCACCGAAGGCATCTCCACCCGTCCGGCCTACTTCGGCCCCTCGGCTTTCGTGGACTTCATCCACCAGCTCCAGCTGGCCATCAGCGGGGCCGACATCTCGCTGGCCGCACCCTTGTCCTTCGATGCACAGATACCGGCGGGCGACATTTTCGTGAGCGACATGTTCAATCTCTATAAGTACGAAAACATGCTCTACGTCATGAGCCTTTCCGGCAAGGAAATCCGCGGCGCCCTCGAGATGTCGTATGCCTTGTGGACGAACCGCATGACTTCGGCCGACGATCAGCTTCTCCTCTTGCGCGACCGTCCCCGCGAGGGGGCTGCCGACCGTGCCGTTTTCCAGAACCCCAGTTATAACTTCGACTCGGCGGCGGGCATCCTCTATACGGTGGACGTGACGAAACCCGAAGGGCAGAAGGTACACATCGTGAGCATGGCCGACGGTACTCCCTTCGATGAGGAGAAGATGTACCGGGTGGCTGTCAACTCCTATCGTGGCAATGGTGGCGGTGAGCTGCTGACCCGCGGGGCCGGTATTCCGCAGGACGAACTGGAGAAGCGTATCCTCTCGTCTACGGACAAGGACCTGCGCTACTACCTGATGCAGTACATCGAACGACAGCAGACCCTTACGCCCCGTTCGTTGAACCAATGGCGTTTCATTCCCGAAGACTGGGCGGGGCCGGCCTCCAGTCGCGACTACAAACGGTTGTTCGGAGATGGAAAGTAAGATTCCACATGTAGACTTGACGCAGATACAGCACTTGCCGATGATAGACTTCATCGGCAATGACTTTGCTATATTTGACAGCATCAGGGATATCCCCTTTTCCGGTTACCCGAGCCGTTTGGGTGTCCTCTGTCTGTATGTCTGTCTGAAAGGGCGTGGCTCGATGTGCCTCAATCTGCAGGAATACAAAGTGGAGGCAGGCATGCTGGGAGTCATTCTGCCGGAACAGATTATCCAGTTGGGCTCCTACACCGAAGACTTTGAGGGGCTTTTTATTGTCATATCCAAAGACTTTGTGGAAGGTATCCTGCCCACTATTCAGAAGCTGTTTCCAGTCTCTCTTCTGGTCAAGGACCATCCCTGCATACGGATTACTCCGGAAGAAAAGCAGACGTTCTGCCAATACCATTCATTCCTGCGGAGCAAGGTACGCCAGCAACGACATCCTTTTCGGCGGGAGGTGGCCCAAGGTTTGTTGATTTCTCTTTTTTACGAGATATACGGCATCTATCTGCAGCGGAATATTCAGGTGAAGGATTCCGAGAGTCTTCAGGAAGAACAGTTCCGCCAGTTCATGCATTTGGTGTCCGAATACTGCAAGCAGGAGCGGAGCGTGACATTTTATGCAGGGAAGATGTGTCTTTCGTCCAAACATTTGTCGGCTGTAGTCAAGAAGGTCAGTGGGCGTACGGCCGGCGAGTGGATAGACAGCCTGGTGGTATTGGAAGCCAAGGTCCTGCTCAAATCGTCGGACGCCAGCATCCAGGAGATTGCAGAAGAGCTGCATTTTGCCAACCAGTCTTTTTTCGGCAAGTATTTCAAACAACATGCAGGGATGTCTCCCAAGGCATACCGGAACCAATAAAAAGAGAAGAGGCCGTCTCAAAATAGAATTGCAAAAGTAAAAATCTTATAGATTGAAACTTAGAAGTAAAAAATCTCCTGCTTTAGCCCTTTTTTATTGCAATTATAGGACTAAAAGCAGGAGATTTTTATGTTGTATCTTATAGATTGTAAGTAATCTTATCTCTATTTTCTATTTTGAGACAGCCTCTTCTTCTCTTGTACCCTTTTAAAACTAATCTCTCTTATAAAAACTAATCTCTCTATTGTTTGATGGTGCAAAGTTATAACCTTTTCTTCTTTTATCCGTTGATTTGCGTCAAAAAGCGACAAAAGTAAGGGTACATCTTTCTTTTTGCCTGTTTACAAAACTCCGGAACGTACACGGCTCAGTGTTTCGGGCGTCATGAGCAGATAGGATGCAATGTGGGAGAGAGGAGCCCGCTTGATAACTTCAGGCTGTGCCTGCATCAGGTTGTTGTAGCGTTCACGGGCCGTCTCGAACCGCCAGGAGTCTGCTTTCACCTGCGACGTGATGAGGGAGAATTCCAGAATCTTCCGGTAGAACATGTTGACCTCCCACGACGTCTCGGCCAGCAGCATTAGTTTATTATAATTGAGCTGATAGACCGTACCGTCTTCCAGCGCTTCTATCATCAGTCGGGTAGGTTCCTGTTTCAGCAGGCTCTCGATGCACATCACGATGCATCCTTCGTAGGAAAAATGTTCGGTGACGTCTTTCCCGTTCTTATAATAGAACTGGCGTACCATTCCTTTGCCCACCAGAAGAATGTCGTGGCTGATTTGGCCTTCGTCGAGAATAATCTCTCCTTTGGTGATGTCCTGTCGGACCAGAATGCCTTCTATCTGCCTTCTTCCTTCAGAATTCATGCCCGGGTATCGGGAATTTACAGCCAGATTGACTGTCTCTTTCAATAATGTATCCATCTTTTTCTCTGATTTTGATCATCGGACTGCAAAGATAACAAAAAAAAGCCAATTTCTTGTTTATTTGGTGGACGCTTTATTGGTTTGAATGTTAGAAGATTAAGTTTTGAGGTGAAAAAACTACGAAAAAAATATGCTGGAAAGGTTTGCACAGTCCAAAACTTTCCCTACCTTTGCAGCGCATTTCGAAAGAATGCTGGTCACTAAGGAAGTTTGGGTGAGTGGCTGAAACCAGCAGTTTGCTAAACTGCCGTACGGGTTACCGTACCGGGGGTTCGAATCCCCCAGCTTCCGCAGCGTGATATGCACTCTTAGCTCAGTTGGTAGAGCAACTGACTCTTAATCAGTGGGTCCAGGGTTCGAATCCCTGAGGGTGTACAAATTTTTTAGGGTGGATTCGTCTAGCGGCTAGGACACATGCCTCTCACGCATGGAACACGAGTTCGATTCTCGTATCCACTACTTTTGAATAACAGGCGGCTGCAATAATATCTGCGGTCGCCTGTTTTGGTTGAATTCATTGTAAAATGTGACATTGTTATGGATTTCATCATCGATTTCATCCTTCACATTGACCAGCACATGATTAATATCGTGCAAGCTTATCATTTGTGGACGTATGCCATTCTTTTTCTCATTATCTTTTGCGAGACCGGTCTTGTGGTTACCCCTTTCCTGCCGGGAGACTCCTTGCTATTCGTGGCGGGGGCTATCGCCGCACAGCCCGACATACCTCTGGAGGTCAACGTGTTAGTACTCATCGTATTTGCTGCGGCCGTCCTGGGGGATTCAAGCAATTATGCCATCGGGCATTTTTTCGGAAAAAAACTGTTCAGTAATCCTAAATCCAAGATATTTAAGCAGAGTCATCTGGATAAAACGCATGAATTTTACAAGAAGTATGGCGGAAAAACGATTATTATAGCCCGCTTTGTCCCGATTGTACGTACTTTTGCGCCGTTTGTGGCAGGTATGGGCAAAATGCACTACTATTATTTCATGCTTTACAACGTGTCGGGCGGTTTGCTATGGGTAGCCTTGTTTTGCTATGCGGGCTACTTTTTCGGAGACCTTCCTTTCGTACAACAAAACCTGAAGTTGCTGGTAGTGGCTATTATAGTCGTGTCTGTTTTGCCGGCCGTGCTGGAAGTGCTGCGGGTGCGGTTCAAAAACGCAAGGAATAAACATCAAGCTTGAACTCCAAATAAGAACTGACCGTGGACTGGCTGTATAATTTGTTTATAGAACCATCGGCTTTGCAGGCGGTGGTGATACTATCACTCATCTGTGCCATTGGACTCGGATTGGGTAAAATACGTATAGGAGGCATATCGCTGGGTGTCACCTTTGTTTTCTTTGCCGGCATATTGGCTGGACACTTGGGGTTGAAGATAGACCCTCAGATGCTGAACTATGCCGAGAGTTTTGGCTTGGTGATATTTGTATATGCTTTGGGACTGCAGGTGGGGCCTGGTTTTTTCAGTTCTTTTCGTGATGAAGGTGTCCGTCTTAATATGCTGGGTATCGGAGTTGTTCTGATTGGTACTTTTATGGCAGTGGCAGGTTGCTGGTTGACAGGCATTTCCTTGCCCGATATGGCAGGCATTCTTTGTGGTGCCACGACCAACACACCGGCTTTGGGAGCCGCTCAACAGACGCTGAAGCAGATGGGTATGGACGCCAGCACGCCGGCTTTGGGTTGTGCTGTCACTTATCCCTTGGGAGTAATAGGCGTCATATTGGCAATCCTTGTCATCCGCAAGCTGATGGTAAAGGACAAAGATTTGGAAATATCGGAAAAGGATAATGATAACAAGACGTATATTGGTGCTTTCCAAGTGCATAATCCGGGCATCTTTGGCAAAAGTGTGAAAGAGATTGCGGATCTGAGCCATTCCAAGTTTGTGATTTCCCGTTTGTGGCGTGATGGAAAGGTAATTATTCCAACATCGGATAAGGTCGTGATGGAAGGTGACCGCTTGCTGGTCATTACTTCAGAGAAAGAGGCGGCTGCGATGACGGTGCTTTTCGGTGAACAGGAACATACGGATTGGAATAAGGAGGATATTGACTGGGATGCCATTGACAGCAAATTGATATCCCAGCGTATTGTGGTGACCCGTCCCGAATTGAACGGTAAGAAATTAGGTTCCCTCCACCTGCGCAATCATTATGGTATCAACATTACGCGTGTTTATCGAAGCGGCGTACAACTTTTGGCTACAGCTGGTCTGACGTTGCAGTTGGGTGACCGCTTGACAATTGTTGGTGAAGCGACGGCTGTACATAATGTGGAAAAGGTGTTGGGTAATGCTATCAAGAGTCTGAAGGAGCCCAACCTTGTGGCAGTGTTCATTGGCATTATATTGGGGCTTATTCTGGGAGCTATTCCCATTTCCATTCCCGGTATCAGCGCGCCTGTGAAATTGGGATTGGCCGGTGGTCCCATTATTGTCGGTATCTTGATAGGTACGTTTGGCCCGCGCTTGCACATGGTGACTTATACCACTCGCAGTGCTAATCTGATGCTTCGTGCTTTGGGGTTGTCTTTGTATCTGGCCTGCCTGGGGTTGGATGCAGGAGCTCATTTCTTTGAGACTGTATTCCGTCCTGAAGGTCTGCTTTGGATTGGTGTGGGTTTTGTACTGACATTGTTGCCTGTATTCATCATGGGGGTGGTGGCTTTTAAATGGATGAAAGTGGATTTCGGTTCTGTGACAGGTATGTTGTGTGGTAGTATGGCCAACCCGATGGCATTGAATTATGCCAATGATACCATCCCGGGGGATAATCCGTCCGTATCTTATGCTACGGTTTATCCGCTTTGCATGTTCCTGCGGGTCATCATAGCCCAAGTGCTGCTGATGTTCCTATTGGGATGATAGGGGTATATATTGAGACAGAATAGAGAAAAGAATGTATTAAAACGATAAAGTCATGGGAAACATTACTTCTGAAAGTATCATCAGTGATTTGCGCTATTTGCAGTTGTTGTCTCATAGTTTTCCGACGATAGCTGATGCCAGTACTGAGATTATCAACTTGGAAGCCATTTTGAATCTTCCGAAAGGGACAGAACACTTTCTGACTGACCTGCACGGGGAGTATGAAGCTTTTCAGCATGTGTTGAAGAACGCTTCGGGAGCCGTGAAACGTAAGGTAAATGAAATCTTCGGTCATACGTTGCGCGAGAGCGAAAAGAAGGAACTATGTACCTTGATTTATTATCCGGAAGAGAAATTACAACTTATCAAGGAAAAAGAGAAGGATCTTGATGACTGGTACTTGATTACGCTGAATCAGTTGGTTAAGGTGTGTCAGAACGTATCATCCAAATATACCCGTTCCAAAGTGAGGAAAGCTTTGCCGAAAGATTTTTCCTATATCATTCAGGAGTTGTTGCATGAATCTACTATAGATCCTAATAAGCATGCGTATATTAATGTCATCATCAGTACCATCATTTCGACCAAGCGTTCCGATGACTTTATCATAGCTATGTGTAATCTGATCCAGCGTCTTACCATTGATTCCTTGCATATTGTTGGTGATATTTATGACCGTGGTCCGGGGGCACATATTATTATGGATACGCTTTGCGATTATCACAACTTCGATATCCAGTGGGGTAATCATGATCTCCTTTGGATGGGGGCGGCGTCGGGAAATGATGCCTGTATGGCAAACGTGATTCGTATGTCCATGCGTTATGCCAATTTGGCTACATTGGAAGACGGATACGGCATCAACCTGCTTCCGTTGGCGACCTTTGCCATGGATATTTATGGAGATGATCCCTGTGAGATTTTTGCACCGAAACTGAACTTCTCCGATTCCCGCTACAATGAAAAGACGTTGCGTCTCATTACCCAGATGCATAAAGCCATTACCATCATACAGTTGAAGCTGGAAGCTGCCATCATTGACCGTCGTCCGGATCTCGGTATGCAGGGGCGCAAGTTGTTGCATCTGATAGATTTTGAGCGGGGAGTTTTCCAATATGAAGGGCAGGAATATGCTCTGCTCGATACCAATTTCCCGACAATCGATCCGGCTGATCCTTATCGGTTGACAGACGAGGAGCATGATTTGATGGAGAAACTCCATGCTTCTTTCATGAACAGTGAAAAACTAAAGAAACACATGCGCTGCCTTTTTACTTATGGTGGCATGTATCTGGTGTGCAACAGTAATTTGCTTTACCATGCCTCGGTGCCTCTGAATGCAGACGGCAGCTTCAAGCATGTGAAGATCAATGGAAAAGAGTATTGGGGGGAGAAGCTGCTGAAGAAAGTGGATCAGTTGGTGCGTACTGCCTATTTCGGTGAGGAAGGTTCGGAGGAAAAGAGTTTTGCCCTCGACTATATGTGGTACTTGTGGTGCGGTCCGGATGCCCCGTCCTTTGATAAGGACAAGATGGCTACGTTCGAACGTTATTTTGTAGCGGACAAGTCTCTACACAAGGAAACGAAAGGGTATTATTATACGTTGAGGAACGAGGTGGAGGTCTGCAATAACATCCTGAGGGAATTTGGCATAGATCCCGAAGCTCATGCCCATATCATCAACGGTCATGTGCCTGTGAAGACCATCAAGGGCGAACAGCCCATCAAGGCCGAAGGAAAACTGCTGGTGATTGATGGCGGCTTTTCCAAAGCCTATCAGCCGGAAACGGGCATTGCCGGATATACGTTGGTATATCATTCGCACGGTCTGCAGCTGGTACAGCACGAACCCTTTCAAAGTCGTCAGAAGGCTATCGAAGAGGGACTTGACATCAAGTCGACCACTTTCCTGGTGGAATTCAATTCGCAGCGCATGATGGTGAAAGATACCGATAAGGGACGTGAATTGCGCACTCAGATTGAGGATTTGAAGAAATTGCTGGTAGCCTATCGTACCGGACTGATTAAAGAACACGTCTGATAGTTTCTCGGACAAGAAAGTAGATATCCGACCTTGGAGGGCGGCGTCAGTACTTGAACAGTACGATGCCGCCCTCTATGATTGTACCGTGGTCGTAAGTGGCATTCCGGTTGTAATAACGGTCCCACCCGTATCCCCCGCTGACAAACAGCCCCATGCGGTCCGTCAGTCTGTATTCCAGATTGATGCGTGTCTGGAGGGAATAAAGGCGCGCCGGGCAGGAAGTGTTGTTCTTGCGGAATGTCTCGATATGGGCATAACCCAAGTCTCCGCTGACAAACAGATGCTTGTAAAGAGGAAGTTCGGCACCGGCCCGATAGAACAGGGAGCCGGAGAACGGGTCGTCAAAGCCGAAGTAAGGGGCGCCGGCTCCCAGGATGGTGTAAAGCCGGTTGTTCTTGAAGCGGGCTGCCAGATTGATTTTTGTTGTATTGCCTCCCGATACCAGCAGTTGGGTTCGGGTATGCGGATTGGCATTGACCAGTCCTAATTGCAGTCCGTCGAATTTTTCCTTGTAATAATTGAACAGACCGATTTGGAGTCCCTTGCCTCGGGAGGCCATGTTGGCCAGTCCAATCTGGACGCCTTTCAGCTCTTTCCCTACAACGTTGCCGAGAGTCGACAGCTGGAGGCCTGCCATGTCTTCTGCGGTGAGGTTGAGCAGACTGCTCACCTGCATGCCGGCTGCAGAGCCGCCCGATACATTCATCAGTCCGGATGCCGCTATGCCCCGGTAGCCATTGCCTGTGATGTTGGCGATGCCGGACAAGAGCAATCCTATTCCTCCGTTGCCGGTAAAGTTCATCAGTCCGGCCAAGGTCAGTCCGCAGTTGTCATTGCCGGTAACGTTTGCCAGGCCGGAGGCCAGCAGGCCTTTTCCTTCATCACCGTTGATACCTACCAGCCCGGCGATGGAGACACCTTGATATCCATAATCGTTGATGTTGGTGATGCCAGCCAGTTGCAGGCCTTTCATCTGTTGCCCTACGGTGTTCGACAGTCCGGACAGTTGCAGGCCCTTTACGTCTCTTTTCGTGACACTTCCCAGCAGGTTGATACCCACTCCGGTCAGGTTGTTCTGGGAAGAAAAGATACCCAGGTTGAAGGCTGTACTGCCGACGCTGTCTGTCGGTTGGGTGGACAAGCCTTTCCATAGGGACAGGTTGATGCCTACGGGCTTCAGTGGATTGGACGCGGGGAGTGGAGTACGGGATTGGGCAAAAAGAAGTGTCCCTGCGGTGAGCAGGGACATTGTCAAGGTGATAATATAGATACGTTTCATCCTTTGGCTTCTTGATAGAGGAATCGTTTGATGGACTTCTTCGGAGTCTTCTCGAATTCCTCCGGGTAGATTTTCATTTTATAAATCTGGCTGTAGGCCGGAAGTTCGGCATTCAGTGCCACCCGGTTTTCTTCCATTACCCGTTCGATATCTTCGTTGGTCAGGCCGTGGGCGAAGGCATCGTCGAAGTCGGGGTAGACCAGTCCGACCAGCCGTTCGTTCTGTTGTACGATGATGCTTTCCGATACGTAAGGCATGTTGTTCAGCTTGTCTTCTATTTCTTCCGGATAGATGTTCTGTCCGCTGGGACCGAGGAGCATATTCTTGCTGCGTCCCTTGATGGTGACGTTTCCTTCGCGGTCCATCAATGCCAGGTCGCCGGTGTGAAGCCAGCCGTCCGGTTCCAAAACGTCGCGGGTGGCTTCTTCATTCTTGTAATAGCCCAGCATAACATTGGACCCGCGGCAGATGATTTCACCAGGAATATTTTCCGGGTCGGGCGACAGAATCTTGACTTCCATACGCGGGGCGGCTTTCCCGCAGGAACCTGGCTTGAAGCGTTTCCAGTCTTCGTAGCAGATGATGGGGCCGCATTCAGTCATGCCGTAGCCGACGGTATAGGGGAAGTCTATCATTTTCAGGAACTGCTCCACATCGTGGTTGAAGGCTGCACCGCCGATGATGACTTCTTCAAAGTTGCCACCGAAAGCCTGGATGACTTGGTCGCGCACGGTTGCTTTGATCTTGTCGTTCACGAAGGGAACTTTCAACAGCAGTTTCATGGTGGGCGTTTCCAGTTTGGGCAGTACGTTCTTCTTGATAATTTTTTCGATGATGAGGGGGACGGCGATGACGATGCGCGGTTTTACTTCGGCAAAGGCCTGGAAGATGATTTTGGGGCTCGGCATGCGCGTCAGGTAATAAATGTGACATCCTACGGCAATCTCATACAGGAATTCGAAGGCCAGTCCATACATGTGGGCCATAGGGAGCATGGACACCACCTTGTCGCCACTGTTCAACGACAGTACTTCGAAGGCGAAAGTCGTGTTCGACCAGAGGCTGCGGTAGGGCAGCATCACGCCTTTGGAGTAGCTGGTTGTTCCCGATGTATAGTTGATGACGGCCAGTTCCTCCGGCTGGTCCTTATGATAAGATATATGCTCCTTGCGGAAATTCTTGGGATATTTTTTGCCGAAGAGCTCGTTCAGGTGCTCGCGGGCACAGTCTACTTTCTCGCTGCGGGAGACGAGGATGGAGAAGTCGGTCATCAGGAAGATGCCTTCCAGCAAGGGCATGGCGTTTTCGTTCAGGTTTTCCCAAACCATGTCACCCACAAAGAGCAGCTTGGCTTCGGAGTGGTTCACGATGTTGTGTACATTGTCGGCCTTGAATTCATGCAGAATGGGTACGACGACTGCTCCATAGGTCAGGGTGGCGAGGAATGTCACGCCCCAGTGCGAGCTGTTGCGTCCGCAGACGGCTATCTTGTCTCCTTTCCGGATGCCGCTGGCCTCAAAGATAATGTGTAACTTTTCGATTTTTCGTGCAACGTCTTTGTATTGCAGGGTTGCTCCCTTGTAGTCGGTCAGGGCGTCCAGGTCCCAGTTTTCCTTGATGCTTTTCTCAATGTATGCGATAAAACTTTGCTCCATAATGATTGCACATTTTTGTTAGATTTGTGCAAATATAGGCTTTTCTCAACACAATGCAAACGATTTGTTCCAAAAAGGTAGATGATTGTTGCAGAAACAGCCTTTTTATCTGCTTTTGCTTATGAACAAAGATCTGTTTCCTTTTGTTTAAAAAATACATCCGATTCCTTTACTTTGTTGATTAGCCTAACATGGATATTCATATAGAAAGAACTGCTACCGCTACCTGTCATGCCTTGATCAGGCATCTTCTTGACACGATGAACGCCCGGCCTGAGAAGACGTTCTGTTTGGCCTTCTCCGGCGGCGATTCTCTGTTGCCTCTGTTTGATATATGGGCCAATGAGTATGGCGGGCAGACTCCCTGGGAACGGATGCGCATCTATTGGACCGATGAGCGTTGCGTCCCCGTCAGCGACTCGGACAGCAACTATGGTACGTTGTGCCGCCTGTTGCTCGACAAGGTCGATTTTCCTCTGGAACACATTTACCCGATGTCCGACCTGCTTTCGCCGAAGCGGGAGGCTTCCCGTTATGCACGGGTTGTGGCAGCTACGGTGCCGCAGGTGGCGGGGGTACCGGTTTTCGATATTGTTCTGTTGGGGTTGGAATCCGACGGCCATGTGGCTTCCATCTATGCGGGGCAGGAGCGCTTGCTGGCTTTGAGGGAATGGTACGCACCTTGCATCAATCCCTATACGGGACAGAAGTGTGTCACGGCTACGGGGCCGCAGCTGCTGGCGGCCGGACGGCTGCTTCTGTTGGCGGTGGGCCGGAGCCGTAGGACGGCAGTTTCCGATGTGCTTCGTTCGGGCGACGTGACGCCTGCCGCCTACATTGCCCATCATGCGTCCTGTGTCGGCCTGTTTGTCGACCGGAGTGCTTATGGCGAATAGACAGTCTGGAAAACTTGTTGACAAGATAATGGCCGGATTCCGGCTTTATGTGGGATGACTTTCTTATCTTTGCACAAATCTAAACAGATATAAAAATGTTTTCAACCATGTCGTTCCGTTCATTTCTATGCATACTGGGCTGGATGCTTCTGTTGCCGTTGCAACTGTTTGCCCAGTATTACACCGTCCGGGGTCGGGTGGTGGACAAGTATTCGCGCCAGCCCGTTCCCTACGCCAACGTGTCGCTTTATGGTCAGCCCGGGCAGGGCGCGTCGACCGACAGCCTGGGTGTGTTCCGCATCGAGCGGGTCTCGCCGGGTATCCATCAGCTTTCCGTTTCGTGCATTGGCTACAAGAACCTGCTTTCACCCGAATATATCGTTTCTGCCCAGCTGCCGCCTGTCGAGCTGGAGTTGGAGGAAGACGCCTCACAGCTGGCCGAGGTGACCGTACAGGCCGCCGCACCTTTCCGCCGCATCAAGGAGAGCCCCGTCAGCCTGCAGATCATCGGCCTGAGCGAGATTGAGAAAAGCCCCGGCGGCAATCGCGACATCTCGCGCATCGTCCGTTCCTATCCGGGCGTGTCGTTCTCGCCCATCGGCTACCGCAACGACCTCATCGTGCGCGGCGGCTCGCCCTCGGAGAACCGCTTCTATATGGATGGCATCGAGATACCCAACATCAATCATTTTGCCACGCAGGGCGCTTCGGGTGGCCCCGTCAGCATCCTCAACGCCGACCTCATCCGTGAGGTGCAGTTCTACACCGGTGCCTTTCCGGCCGACAAGGGTGGGGCGCTGAGCTCCGTGATGGACATCCGCCTGCGCGACGGCAATCCCGACGACCAGACCTTCAAGGCCACGCTGGGGGCGTCAGAGGTTTCACTGAGCGGAGCCGGACATTTTGGCGAGAAGACCACCTATCTTTTTTCTGTCCGCCAGTCCTACCTGCAACTGCTCTTCAAGATGCTGGGACTGCCGTTCCTGCCCAACTACATCGACGGGCAGTTCAAGATCAAGACGCGCCTCACGCTTACGGACGAGCTCATCTTTCTGGGCCTGACGGGCATCGACAATATGAAGCTGAACACCGACGAGGAGGGCGAGGACGCGGAGTACATGCTGAGCTACCTGCCCCGCATCAAGCAGCAGACCTTCACCCTGGGCGCGGCCTACAAACACTACGCCGGACGGCACGTGCAGACCGTCTCCCTGGGCTACAACTACCTGGCCAATCAGAACCTGAAATATGCGAACAACGATGACTCCAGTCCGGACAACCTGAATCTCGACCTGAGCTCGCACGAGCAGAAGGCCACCCTCCGCGCCGAGAACCGCACGCACGGTGAGCGGTGGACCTTGACTGAGGGCGTGGAGGCCTGGTATGCCCGCTACGACGACCACACCTTCCAGCGGCTGTTCGCAGGCGGTATGCAGCAGGTGCGGGAGCAGCAGACCAATCTGGGCATCGTGGGCTGGGGAGCCTTTGCTTCCGCCCGCTACCGGACGGCTGACGAACGATGGACGGCCACGCTGGGCCTGCGCCTCGACGGCTGCGACTACTCGCGTGCCATGGCGCGCTTCTGGCAGAACCTGTCGCCCAATCTCTCCGTGTCGTGGCGCGTGCGTCCCGCCGTGGCCATCAACGCTGCCGTGGGCCTTTACCACCAGCTGCCGCCCTACACCGGGCTGGGCTACAAGGATGCAGCAGGTATGTATGCCAACAAATCGCTGAAGTATATGAGTGTGGCCAATGCCAACCTGGGCACCGAGTGGAACGTCACCCCCCGTGTGGTCCTCGCCCTCGAAGGCTTCTACAAATACTATACCCGCGTGCCCCTGTCCGTGGCCGACGGCATCCCCCTTTCCTGTAAGGGAAACGACTACGGCACGGTGGGCAACGAATTGCTCCTCCCCACGGCCAGCGGACGCGCTTACGGCGTTGAGGCTTCCATGCGTTGGCAGATTCCCGGCAAGTTCACCTCCGTGGCCTCCGTCACCTGCTTTCGCAGCGAGTACCGCAACGACGACCGTTCGCCCTACATCGCTTCCGCCTGGGATAACCGCTTCATTGCCAACGTGAGCGGTACCTACGACTTTCCCCGCAACTGGAGCGTGGGCGCCAAGCTGAGTGCCATCGGCGGCAGCCCCTACACACCCTACGATGAAGACCGTTCGTCGCTCGTCGAGGCCTGGGACGTGCAGGGACGGCCCTATTACGACTACTCGCGTTACAACACCTGCCGCCTCGACGCCTTTGCCCAGCTCGACGTCCGCGTGGATAAGAACTACTACTTCCGCGGCTGGCGCCTGGGCATCTACCTCGACCTGCAGAACGTCACGAAGAGTGTCCTCCGCCAGCAGGACGTGCTGATGAGCACCGGCGTCATCGAGAACCCCGAAGCCCCTGCCGCCGAGCAGCGCTACGTGATGAAGCGCCTGAAGCAGGAAAGCGGGACGCTGCTGCCCACCATCGGGCTGACGGTGGAATTCTAAAACTCGGCTTCGGAGATTGCCTGCACTTCCTGCCCCGTGACCGGATGGACGAAGCGCAGCGAGCGGGCATGGAGGTAGAGGCGGTCGGCAGGCGTGCCGTAGAGCGGGTCGCCAACGATGGGGCAGCCGAGGCCCTCGGCATGGGCGGCGTGGACGCGGAGCTGGTGCGTACGCCCCGTCAGCGGACGGAAGCGGACGAGCGTGCGGTCCTCGCAGCGCTCCAGTACTTCGTAGCGGGTCTGTGCCGGTTTGGCGTGGGGGGCGCGCACCTCTTGGCAGGGGCGGTGATGCGGACTGGGTCCCAGGGGCAGGTCGATGAGGCCGCTGTCCGTCGCGACGGTGCCCTGGAGCAGGGCGATGTACTCCTTCTCTACGGCGCGCGTCTCGAAGAGGGCCTGCAGGCGGCGGTGCACGTCGGCAGTCTTGGCGATGAGCATCAGGCCGGAGGTGTCCATGTCCAGGCGGTGCACCACCAGCGGGCCTTCGGCCTGGGGCAGGCGGCTGCGCATCAGGCTGAGCACCGAGGGGGCGTCGGTCTCCCTGCCCGGCACGGAGAGCAGGCCGGCGGGTTTGTCGACGATGAGCAGCCACTCGTCCTCGTAGACCGTGCGCAGGTGGCAGGCGGGAGCCGTACTCATTTTTTCTTTCAACGGATTCTCTTCCACGTCGAGCCCCTGGAGCATGTGCTTCAGGATGGGGCCGCACTTGCTGGTACAGGCGGGGTAGAAGCGGCCGTGTTCGCGTATCTCGTTTACCGGTGAGCGGCCCCACCAGAACTCGGCCATGCAGAGGGGCTTCCACTTGTGCAGGTAGGCCTGCTGGAGCAGCTTGGGCGCGGCACACTCGCCGGCACCGGCGGGCGGTGTGCCCTGACGGGTGGGGGCGAAGATTTCGCAGAGGTCCTTGGTTTCGCCGCGGGCGTTGAGCATCTTGAAGTGCCAGAAGAGGCGCATCTGCAGGGCGGCGGAGCGACGGTGGCGTTCGGCTTTCAGCTTGCGGATGGGGGAGAGGAGGCAGTCGCAGGCGGCTTGCGCCTCGGCTTTGCGGGCCTGCCAGGCGCGTTCGGCACGCTTGTATTCGGCTTTCTGGTGCTGGCTTTCGCGCGTCAGGGCGGCTTCCTCGTCGGGCGTCAGCGGGGCCGATTGCCGGCGTTCCTGCCGGCGGGCACGGGCTTCCTTCAGGGCGAGGCGCATGGCGGCCAGGGCTTCGTCGGCCTGGCGGTGCACGTCGTCGAGTGCGGCCTGCGCGCGGTGCAGGGCTTCGTCGGCCTCCAGCGTGGCGATGCGGCGGTTCAGGGCGGAAATCTGCTCTTCCTCCTGCCGGAAGAAGCCGTCGGGCCGGAGCAGGTCGTAGACGGGCGGCACGAAGAAGGGCAGGCGGTTCTGCCCCGCCAGGATGCCCGAGAAGGCGGCCAGGTAGCCCAGCTGCCCTTCGCGGGTGCGCACCACCAGCACGCCGAACATCTTGCCGCGCTCCAGCTCGTCGTGCCATTGCGTCTGCGCCGCCAGGTACTGCTGCACCTCGTGCGCGGCCAGCAGGCAGAGCGGGTGGGGCGTGTAGGCAAAGGGATAGGTGAACTGCCGGGGCAGCTCGATGCCCTCAGTAGGCGAGGCGAACGGGTGGAGCATCTCCGCCCCGTCGCCGGTGGTGCGTGCGGCGGCCTTCTTCAACCCCGCCGCGTGTTTCTTCTTCTTTTCCCATGCCGCCTTGCGGGCCTCGTAGGCGTCGCGCTGGCGTTCCAGATAGTTGTCGGCCATTGAATTGAAAATTGAGAATTGAAAATGGATAATGGTTTCAATCAGGTTGCAAAGATACCTATTTTTCATTCTCCATGCCGCATTCTCCATTTTCAATTCCTTTTCCACATCCTTGCGTACGGTGCGCCAGAAGGGCATCCGCTTCAGCTCGCGGCGTATCGGCGCGTCGTAGAGCAGGAAGAGCAGCAGGAGCAGGATGCAGGCGTAGATGACCCAGCCGTAGATCTGCTTGATGCTGACCTCCATCATCTGCGTCATGAACGACTCGACGAAGGAGCCGAAGGGCAGGGGTGAGGCACTGACCGCCACGCGGTCTACGGCGGCACCGTAGCGCGCCAGGTTGTCGGCCACGTAGTAGGAGAAGCCGTGGCCGTAGAGCGCCGCGCCCATGACGCCGCCCACCACCATGTGGAGCATGTTGAACACGCTCAGCGCCTGGAAGAAGTGCTGGAAGGTCATGATTTCTTCCAGACACACCATGAACGTGGCGCTCAGGATGGAGTAGGCGAAGCCCCGGCAGGCGGTGGGCAGGTAGAGCTGCGACAGGTGGATGTCCGCCGAGAGGGTGAAGTAGTAGCCCAGCAGGTAGCAGACGAGCGCGCCGAGGCCCACGATGAGCAGGCGCAGGTAGTTGAAGCGCCGCACGTGCATCCACCAGTAGGCGAAGAGGCAGCCGGCCAGGATGCCCCCCAGCATGGGCCAGTCCAGGCGGACGGCGGTCAGCGCCTCGTAGTGCATCACCTCCTCGTAGAACACCTCCTCGAGCACGTGCTCCGTGGCCAGGAAGGCTTCGACCAGTGTGATGAGCAGCAGGATGGGCAGCAGGTGGCGATAAGTCCACATCTTCGGTTCGAGGAAGGCATGGCGGACGTGGCGCATGCGGCCTACGCACCAGCACAGGGTGACGACGATGGCCACGGCCAGGCGCCGCATGACGGGGCTGTTCCACCAGTCGTAGAACTCACCGTAGCAGAAGAAGTAGGCCACCTCGAGCAGCAGCACCGCCCAGAGCACGCCGCCCAGCCAGTCGATGCCGAACAGGGGGAATTTCTTGACGATGCGGAAGTGGCGCGTGCAGACGGCCAGGTAGAGCAGGTCGACCAGCATGACGCCGCCCATGAACAGGTGCATGTAGCTCCAGTGGTAGTAGTACATGAGGTGTGTGGCCAGCAGGTCGGACAGCTGCATGCTGCCCAGGATGATGATGTGCAGCAGGGGGAAGAAGACGGTGAAGTCGCGCTTGGGCGTCATCCACAGCTGGATGGTGGACATGCACTCGAACGTTCCCTGAATCTTGCAGATGCCCTCGACGAAGCACACCGCCCAGAGCAGGGGCAGGTAGGTGATGTAGGGGGCGGCGAGGTTGCACACCAGCACGCCGGCCGCGGCGGCCATGAGCAGCGTCTTGTTGGTGAAGCGGAACTTCATGCGGAACAGCAGGGGGAAGTAGATGGCCATGCCCGCCAGGTTGGCGTAGAGGCACATCTGCAGGTCCTCGCGCATGAGCGACGTTTCGCCCACCATCTGGTTGAGCGCGCCCATGTACAGGCCGCCGGAGAACTGGAAGGTGAAGGCCATGAGGACGTAGATCCACGGCTGCAGCCTGCGCGGCACGAAGCTGCGGATCATCGGCATCGTGAACGGGCCGTTTAATACAGGTGCTCCCATGGCTTAATGCTTCACTTTACACTCTACGTTGAATCCGGCACGCAGCAACTTCAGCCGTTCGGGGTCGTTGCCCGCCAGGCTGATGCGGACGGGGACGCGCTGCTCCACCTTCACGAAGTTGCCCGTGGCGTTGTCCTGCGGGATGAGGGAGAAGGCGGCTCCCGTGGCGTCGGAGATGGACTCCACCGTGCCCGTATAGGTGACGCCCGGCACAGCGTCGGCGGTCAGCGTCACGCGGTCGCCCTCATGGATGTGGGGCAGCTGCGTCTCGCGGTAGTTGGCGATGACCCACAGGTCGGTGCCGTCCACGATGTCCACCATCGTCTGTCCCGGCTGTACCAGCTGGCCTTCGTGGATGTCCTTGCGGCCCGTCACGCCGTCGCAGGTGGCCGTGATGACGGTGTACGACAGGTTGAGCCGCGCCAGCTCGACGGCGGCCTGTGCCAGGCGTACGGCGGCTTCGTTCTGGCCCAGGCGGTGGGTCTGCTCGTTCTTGGTCAGCGAGGTGGAGTGCTTCACGCGCGACACCTGTTCGTAGCGGGCCTTGGTGGCTTCGTAGGCAGTCAGGATGTTGTCATACTGCTGGCGGGTGACGGCGTCCTCGGCCAGCAGCCGCTTGTAACGTTCCAGTTCGCGGCGGGCGTTCTCCAGCTGGACGCGCACCTCGGCAATGCCGGCGTCGTTCACGCTCAGGTTGTTCTGCGTGGTGGCGATGCCTGCCGTGGTGGCTTCCTGTCCGGCCAGGGCGTTGGCCAGGTCGGCTTCGGCCTGTGCCAGGCGCAGGCGGAACTCCGTGTCTTCGATGATGACGAGCGTGTCGCCCTTGTGCACGGGCTTGTATTCGTCGAAGCAGATGCGCTGGACGAAGCCCTGTACGCGGGTGTTCACCGGCGTGATGTGCTGTTTCACTTGTGCGTTGTCGGTATATTCCACGCCCGGATGGAAGAAGCGGGAGCATACGTAGATCAGTCCGGCTGCCAGGAGGCAGACGATGACGATGTTATAGATCAGTTTTTTAACTTTTCGGGTAATCATGATGGTTTAATGGATAATTGATAATGGACAATTATTAATTTTCAATTCTCAATTTTCAATTCAGAGCGTGTGCGTGATGTACTTCATCTTGTAGTAGTTGTAGAGCACGTTGATGCGGGCGTTCACCAGCCCCAGGTCGGCGCTGAGCTTCATGTTGCTGGCGTCGAGCAGGTCGGTCAGCAGGGCCATCTCGTTGCGGTAGCGGTTGCTGGTCACGCTGTAGTTCTGGTCGGCCAGGCGGACGCTGTTCTCCTGCGTGTGCAGGTCGGTGAAGGCCGTCAGGAAGTTGGTGTATCCCGCCTGCACGGCGTTCTCCACCTGTTCGGCGGCCAGGCGTTGCGACTCCTGTGCGCGGCGCACGTTCAGGCGGGCCTGCTTCAGCTTGCTGCCGTTCTTGAAGAGCGACGACAGGCTGTACTTCACGCCCACGCCCACGTACCAGTAGTTGAAGTTGTTGTCCAGCACCGGCACCTCGATGGTGATGGGGCCGTCCAGATGGTCGGCAGCCACGAGCGCTATCTGCGGCAGCCGGGCCGAGCGTTCCAGCTTCACCTTCTGCTCGCTGACGCGTACAGCGGCTTCGGCCTGCCGCAGTCCGATGTGGCTCTGCGTGGCCAGGGCCTGCCAGTCGTCCTCGGCCAGCGTCTGCACCTGATGTTCCAGCAGGGTGGTGTCCGGCGTGATTTCCGTGCCTTCGGGCAGGTGGAGCGTCGTCACCAGCCGGTGGTTCAGTATTTTGGCGGCATCCTGCACCTTGGCCAGCTGCAGCTTCAGCGTCTCCCGTTGCAGTTCGTAGCGGGTGATGTCGTTCTGCAGGACGGTGCCCTCGCGGCGGCGTGCCTCCATGTGGGCTATCATCTGCTCCGTCAGTTCCAGGTTCTTCTGCAGTACCTGTTCCTGGTTGTTCAGTTTGTAGAGGTCCAGGTAGTAGCCCGTGAGCAGGAAGCGTATCTCCTGCTGGTTCTTCTGCCAGTCCAGCTCGGCCAGTTGCTGTTCCAGTTCGGCCAGGCGGATACCGCTGTTGATGGCTCCTCCGGCGTAGATCACCTGTTGCGCCTCGATGGCAAAATTGTTTCCGAAGTGCGGCATGTCGATGCGCGTGGCGTTGCCGAAGTCGCGGTCCCACAGGCGTCCGTCGCCCAGGTAGCTGGCCGATACCGACGCGTTGATGTCCGGCAGGCGTTGTGCCTTGGCCGCTTTCAGTGCCTGGTCGGCCGCTTCCTTGCCGGTGCGGTAGGCCTGTATGCTCGTACTGTTCTCGTCGGCCAGGCGGAACAGTTCTTCGATGCCCGTCACCTGCGACTGGGCATGCGGATGCTGGCTGCACAGTGCCGCGATGCACAGCACCATGAGCCTGTTCAGTTTGCTCATCATGTCTAAAGAAATTGCTTGTTAAAATGTAAAATGGAGATGAAAATCGGGCGGAGGAAGCAGGACAGGGAGCCTCCGCGCTCCTATATGGGGTCAGATTTGTGCGGCTACACCCCACACATGAAAGTTGTGTATCTTGTTCTTGTAGCGGAAGGCGCTGTATTGTCGGATGGTTTCCATCATGTTCTGACTGATTACTGTTTTGATTTTCGGCTGCAAAGGTAGAAATTAGGGGAATAAGTTGTGACCCTATAAAACCGTTCTTTTAAGTTGTTTTAACAGATGGCGCGGGATATAAAAAACAAGCCACACGGCTGTAGCTGTATGGCTTGAAGTTTGTTTATTTGCTGATGCCGGACTTATGGTCCTGATACTTGAAGTAAATCACTCCGATTAATGCAACAAGCGTTACAAAGATTGAAACTGCAATTGCTCCCATATTTATTCCTCCTTTTTATCTTTAAGAAACCAAAGCCCTACTGACAAAGTTGAACTTAATGTCCGCAAACATAGTAAAAGCTATTCGGATGAACAAATGAAAGTTTGTAAAAAAACAAGCCACACGGCCCGAAGGCCGCGTGGCTTTGCAAACAAAACAAACAATTGCCTGTTACGATAACAAGCACCTTGCTCTCCCGCTTCGCCAAGCTGGGAGGGCGGGACCCGCCTCACGGCGGGGTGAATATGCTTTACTGTTTTCAATTGTCAATTAGGGCTTTTTGCGGACGGCACGGACATGCAGTTTTACATCACGCCTTTCCAATGACGTTGAACCTCCTGCTGTAAATTTATAAGCGTCTTCATTGTCATTTCCTCCTGCAGCTGTTGAAGTCCAATAATTATCTTTTAAAGAATAAGTATCGTCTTTTATTTGTCTTATTTCATTTTGAGCAGGTAAATACCATACAAGATTCTCTTCTTTTAAAACAGCTATTTCAACTTGTTGACCTTGTTCTGTTCTTATGTCTTTACTAAATTTGTTTTTTAATGCACACATTCGAGCGGCAAATTTTGTAGGATTACTTGGTAGAGTTTTATCAGGTTTAACTCCAAACTCTTCCAACATTTGCATTAAGGATGAGGCATCATTAATGCCATCAAAATTATATAGTTCTAATGTGTTTTTTTGACCATTATCTGAATCAGTTGCTACAGTAAGAGATGATATTTTACTGAAATCTATGATTACATCGTTTTGTAAAGGAAATACACTTATGTCTTGACTTACAAAGTCGTCATTTTCAACGATTGCTAAATAAATCGTAAGTAAAAGCTGACCGAAGAAACTTAAGTCGGAATTAAGTATGTCATAAGTTATTTTCATATCAGAATTCCACAAAAATCCCCATTCATAGCCAGTAAATCCTTCATCATATTCTTCTAACCGTTCGCAACCGAGAGCTCCGTTCCAGCTCGGGCAGAGTTGCGAAATAGTGAATGTGGCTGGGGTAGCATCCGGCATATCGGTCGGACGGAGTTCGAGTACTACGTTTCTGGTCGCATCGGTTATATTCTCTTCCAAGAAGGCATATACGGTAATGTCTTCTCCTGTAGCTGTACTACTGATTGATTGCGTTCCCCTGTCTTCTTCAATCCAATATCCTCGCTTAGTAAGGGTTGTTAATTCTGTACGCAGGGTCACTTCGGAGGCTGTGGAAGTCAGCGTCCATTCTCCATTTCCAGGAACATCCTTTGCCTTAATGTGGATTGGGTATATCACGTAGTGTGCATCCTGCAATTCAGGTTCTGAAATGAATTCCAGTTCATATTCCGGCGTAATCGACAATTTATAAGTTACCGTACTTCCCATCAGCCATTCCGTTCCTCCGATAGTAGCGGATAGCGTGCGCTCAGAACCTGTTGCTCCATCTTGGAACACCACTTCCACACTTGCACCGGTAGGCAAGGTCTGCGGCAGCATCATGAATGTACCGTCAGCGGGTGTGATTTCAGTATTCTCGATTTCGCTTCCGGTAGTTCTTTTATTCAATGTTTGGCTGAAACTTTTTTGCTCATCGGTCAGGCTCCATTGCCCTGTTGTCATATCATAGCTTCCTTCGTATTTGACATCTTTCAGCGCTACGCTCTTGATGGTACCAGCCTGCATCTGTTCGCCCACTACGAACTTGACGGCGGTACAGATGTGTTGGAAGGGAAGGCTTACTACCTGGTTGAAATCACCTTCATGGCTCTTATTAGCAACGACCAAGTCTTGTTGTTTAGTAGCATCTGTCGGAACGGTATATGTAAATGTCATGTTATTGGGACTGGTGGGTGCGGCGGTGATAGCGTTTGCCGGAGCCCATGCATAAAACTGGAGGGTGTGGTCTGCTCCCGGCCAGTAGTAGGTGTTGTCCATAGTCCAACTGTTACCGGTTTTGGTGACGTCTTCATTCATAAAGAACGATGATTCTTGGTCTCTTACCGTCAGCACATGGAATTTGTTGTAGAACGCTTCAGCAGTGACGGGCGTTCCACGTGTGATGGCCTGGTCTGCGGCTGCCCCCTGAATACCTTCTGAAACAATGGTACGCACGCAGAGCGTATCTGCCGAGTTGGCCGAGCGCAGGACAAAACGGTCGGAAGTGTATTCTTTGGCATCCGCCTGGATGCTTCCTTTGGTTTGTGCGCCTTCGTCGGTCGGAATGCTGAAGCAAATGTAGTCGCAAGGTTCTCCTCCCTCTGTCTGGCTGAGGAAATCCTCATTGTTGCATGAGAAAAACAGCAGGGCGCAGAAGCCGAGCATCGTTGTTATGGGTATGCGTTTCATATCATTGTTTGGAATTATTGTTCTGTATTTTTATATCCCACCCCCATACGAGGCTATGGGAGTGTCCCATATAGGGCTATGGGGATGGGGCATATAGGGCTGTGGTGGTGTCCCACGTACGGAGGTGCGGGTTGCGGTTGCTTTTTACAGCGGGCTTCCTTCCTGATTGTCGTTACCGCCGCTGCTGCCGCCGTCGCTTCCTGTGCCGGGTTCCTCGGGGGCGAGGCCCACGTAGACAGGGCGCGGCAGGGTGAATGAACGGGGCTCCTTGGTGAAGAACTGGCTGCCGGAGTATTGGGTGGTGACTTTCACCGTCCAGGCACCTTCGGTGACGCCAGCGGGCAGCACGAACTGGAGCTTCTTGGGCGTGTTGGGCGAAATCTTGGAGGCGGGGATGAAGTAGGACGTGCCGGGGTTGTCCACCGAGGTGAGGGTGACGCCCACCGTGGGGTCGGTGCCCACGACCTTCAGCCCGTTGCCGGTGATGACGGCCATGCCTCCGGCTTCCATGGGCAGGGGGACGCGGGTGACGGCTCCGCCCGTGCCGGTCTGTTCGCTGTAGAAGGCGCTGGTCATGCCGGCGATGTAGGGGCCTGTGGCGGCGGGCTGCAGGAAGAGCTGGAGCTTGGCCTGGGCGAGGGCTTCGGTGACGGCGGTGCCCTGGCGGAAGGAGGCGTAGACGCGTACCTTTTCGCGGTCGACGGGCTGCGAGAGTTCGTGTTCCATCACCACGCCGGTGGCCATGGGCTGGGCGTAGCACAGGGGGGTGGAGACACAGAATCCGCTGGCCACGGCCTGGGCGATGACTTCCATGCCCACCTGCAGGGTGGCGCGTACTTTGGCGGTTTCTTCACCGAGGCGTTGGGCGGTGGCGCGGGCGATGTCGTCCAGGTTGAGCGGGGTGCTCTGGGTGTCTACTTTGACGGTGTAGTCGTCGTCCACGTCGGGCGTCAGCTGGTTGGGGTAGGCCTTCAGGTTGAGGTCCATTGAGAATTGGTTCTGTGCCATAATCGTTCGGTTTTTAATGGTTCGAGTTTCGGGTTCTTTTGTGCAGCGCGGGGCTGCGTTGTGCCCGGGCGGGCGGTCAGGCACGCCCGGGCTGTAGGTTAAATAAGAGGATAATTAGTTGAGGGTTACATTATCTTCTTGAGCAGGTGTATTCCAATTATTAGCCGTACCTGTAAATTCGATAGGTTGCGGTTGCTGGTCGGGTTCATCCGGATCTTTGATATTGCTCATGGTCAAAGTGGCGGTGTATATGTAGTAATTCTGTGCCTCCCACTTTGTAATAGTTGTAGTAGGTACAATAGCAGTTATTTTACCGCTATGAACTTCGGTTCCAGCTGCATCTGTCACGACTGCATCAGCAGTGATAGTAAAGGTTCCGACTGTCTGCGGAATAACATAGAATGCCTCTGTAGTAAGTCCGGTGTTCGCAACAATTTCTTCAGGAGATGAGAAATCGCTATAGGCACCTGTAACGGGAGAAGTAGCATTTTCTTGTGTACCAGCTACCCATTTGGCATTGGTCGTAATGTCACTAACGACAAAATTACTCAATGTAACTGTTACACCATCAAGGCTTTGTGCATCCTTCAAAAACTTGAACTGGATTTTGGAAAGCAGGTGAGTGAAGTTAAGCGCAACGGGGGTACTGTAGGTTGCTACATTTTCTGCTTCGATTGTAATATCAGAATTTGTTGCTGCATAAACCACGTCGCTTTGGTTTGAAGCGTCAGAATTTACTTCCAGTGTCAAGCCATTGGTATAGCTCCATGCTGGTGTAACTCCAGCTCCTCCTTCATAACCTGCGAATCTCCATATTCCTGCAGCCCAGTATTGGGTGGGGGCATATGTCCAGTTACCACCATTATAACTTACCTCAGTTCCGTTAAAGATAGGAGTATCATTGTAACCTCCATACACATAGAAATGTGTGAAAGCAGCTGACGTAATATCCGCTTTCGTAATGTTGTCAATACCAGTTCCATTGAATCCGATGGCACGGTTTTCGGCCACCTCCACCACTTCATTTTGCGTACAGCTGGCCAGCATCATGGCGGCTGCGCCGAGCATCAATAAGCTTTTCTTCATAATCTCAATGATTTAAAATAGTTAGTAAAAATGTTAGTTTATAGATTTATTCTCAATTATCTGTTAATTAATGGGTAAGGGCACTTCTATCTCGTCGCCCCAATCTTCCACGCTGGGGTCGAAGCCGCCGGAGCCTTCCATGCCATCTTCATCGGACACCACGATGTCCTCCACCAGCAGGATGCCGCCGCGGGGCTGGGCGCGCATGCCGGGGCTGACGTCGAAGGTGTAGGTCAGCTGCTTGCCGTTCTTCAGCATCACGTCCAGGCTCAGGGTGTAGTTCTGCGTGGCGGGGTCAACGGTATATCCGTCGGTGTAGCTATAACTGGGCGCCCCGAACGACTTCAGGAGGGCGGTGCAGCCCTGTTCGTCCACCTTGCAGTCGAAGAGCACGGTGGACGACACCTCGTCGGTGTGGCCGTCCTGCAAGTACACCTTGTCGGCCACGCCGGCCAGTGCGCCGCGTGCCTGTGCCACGTATTGCTGGCCCGAGGCGAAGCGGTAGCGGATGAGGTACGAATAGCTCAGGGGGCGCATCTCGATGGGGAGGTTCACGGTTTCCAGCGTCCGTTCGGCGATGTATTCGCGGACAAAGGCTCCGTAGAGCATGTCGGGCGGGGTCACGGTGCGTTCGCCTTCGTGCAGCGCCTGGAAGCTGGCACGGGTGCGGGTGCGCGTCGAGGCAGTGGCGGTGGCCGAGTTGGACGTTTCGTCGAAGACGATGTATTCGGTGTCGTTGTTATAGAAGAGGAGCGTGTGGCGGCCTTCGTTCATGGGCAGGCGTCCGCCTTCCTGGTCGAGGTTGCCGGTGGCCACCTGGTCGTCGGTATAGACCAGGGCACGGATGCCGCTGCCCTGCTCGGGCAGGAATTCTTCGTAGTCGCGCGGCCACTCGTCGGGCCACAGCTCTTCCCAGTCGAAGCGGTAATGGCGTTCCCAGAGTTGTTCCCAGTCGGCCATAACTTCGGTTTTCACGGCGATGGCATGTTCATCGTGGTTGTAGCACAGGTCCTTGCGACAGCCGGTGGCCGTCAGCAGGAGCAGGGCCAGGAGTGAAGGGCAGGCCCAATTCTTTATTTTCAGCTGATGGTTCTTCATTTCTGTCCTCCTTTCTCCGTCCAGCGGCCGATGTTCCATACGAAAGCGAATTTCAGTTTCAGCGGGCCGAAGTAGTGGGTGCGGTCGGTCTGCTGATAGACGTAGTGCCCGTCCAGCGGCAGGTATTCCTCGTACTTGAGGTGTGCGTAGCCCAGGCCGATACCGGCTTCGAAGGCGAAATACTTGCCCACGGGGAACATGTAGCCGTAGCTCACGCCCACCATGCCGCCTTCGCCGCGGTAACCGGTGTTGCCGTTCTCCAGGTCGTACCAGCCCGGTCCGCCGAAAAGTCCGACGTAATGCCCCTTGCGGGCTCCCTGCGGCTTGAACCAGTAACGCACTTCGGGCACGATGGTGGCCAGCTGGTAGTACTTATGCTTGCCGTTGTTGTGCCACCAGGCCATGTTGCCCTCGATGGCGGCCGACCAGCGCTCGTTGAAGCGGTATTCCACTTCGAGCGAGGGCATGAGCAGGACGTCGTACAGGAGATTGGACTTGATGTACCAGGGCGTGGGCTGATAGATGCGTATGCGGGGTTCGGCAGGCGGAACGGTGTCGGCTGCCGGCAGCTGCTGCAAGGCTTCGGCACGCTTCAGGCTGTCGAGGCGCAGCTGCTCCCTGCGGGCGGCCTCGATGGCCCGCAGGCTGTCTACGCGGAGCTGCTCCAGGCTGTCGCGGCGGGCCTGCAGCTGTTCGGGAGTGGGGCCGGCGGGCTTCGGTTCGTAGCCGGGGGCATACATCAGCCCCAGCAGGGCCACCACATCGTGGCTGCCGCGGAAGGCGGAGTCGGAGTTGACGGTGCGGTAGTAGTCTTCCTTCATGCCGTGGTGGGTGATGAACCACGACTTCACCTGATTGCTGCGGTTCCTGGCGGCACGCAGGTTCTGCGCACGGCTGGCGTAGGAGCCGCAGAAGCCGCGGACCACGACCCAGGCCTTCCCGTCGGTGATGAGCCGGCGGTTACGGTCGATGAGCTCCGCAGCGTCGCGGATAGCCTCGTCGTTGCCTTGGTAGGGGGAGTAGAACATCAACCGGCCGGGTACGAACCGGAAGAGTATGACGGAATCGGCCTGCACGCCGGCAGACGAATCTGCAGCGACAGGCTGTGCCTGAAGTCCCATGCCGCAAAGCGACAGGAAGGAGCCGAGTATGAAGGAATGCCATGCCCTTTTCATATAGATTTTTTCAAAATTTGGTTAATGAAAAAATACCGTTACTTCGTAGGTAACGGTATGTACTTTTCTTTTGCCTTGACGCAAAAGAAAAGATACCAAAAGAAAAAGTCAAGGGCTGAACCTCCGGGACTACTCCGTTCCCGTTTTTTGCTAAAAGGCAAGAACTCGCTACGCTCAGACAGCCTGCCTTTCTTGACGCAAAAAGCGGGACTCCGCTTTACGTCCCTCCGATTAGGCCCGGGGCTGCGCATAGAGTGCATATGATGTACCTTGGCCTTGGGCGAGGCTGGCACGCCGCAGGGTGGTCCGGCCTCACTGTAGAGGCGTGAAGCGGAAGGCGGCTTTCAGGCGTCAAGAAGGACAGGCTGTCTGAGCGTAGCGAGTTTCTGTCCTTTAGCCTGAAAGTCGTCTGTAGTAGCCTCGGAAGTGCAGACGGGGCCCTTTCTTTTTGATATCTTTTTCTTTCGGGCAAGCGAAAGAAAAAGTATAAGATTAAAAATTACTTGGAATAGTGTTAAATCTTGATGTATGTTTGCTTTTTATGTAAAATAATCCGTACTTTGCACACGCAAACAATATGCTTCACCGTTACCTACGAAGTAACGGATTTTTTCCCTCTGATATCCTTTTATCCTTTTTTCTTCTTTTTCTTCAGACAAGCAGGTACGAAAGAAGGTTTCTGTTCATTTCGTGGATACGTTCGTCCGCATGGCGTTTGAAGTAGGTTTCTGTCACTTTGACTGACGAATGGCCCATGGCATTGCTGATCAGTTCGGGCTGGAAATTGTGGTAATTGGCCAGGGTGGCCCAACTGTGGCGTGCGGCATAGCTGCTCAGGTGGACCGGATGCTGTAACTGGGCGGCCAGGAGCTTCAGCTGGTGGTTGAAGTGGCGCAGGGCGTTGGTGTACTGTCTGTAGCCTTCTGCTCCTGCCGATTGTACGAACGGGAACAGATAAGGAGAGTCCGGGTTGCGGCTTTTCAGTTTCTCTATCAGACGCATGGCTTCTGGCTCGATACGCACCGTGAGCCAGGCACCGGTCTTGCGGCGACGGTAGGTCAGCAGATCGCCGTGCAGGTCGCAGCGGCGCATGTAGGCAATGTCGACGAAGGGGATGCCGCGCAGCATGAAGAGCAGCATAAAGAGCTGGCGCGTCTGTTCCAGGCGGCCGGGTGAGGGAAGGGGCTTCTGCAGCCGGCAGAGTACCTGTTCGTCGAGGGCCCGCTTCACTGTGACCCGGGTGCCGGTATAGACGCCTTTGAAAAGCCGCGGGCGGAAGGGGGCCCGCCCTTCGTCGACGGCCCGGTAATAGACGGCCCGGAGCATGCGCATGTAAGTGGAAATAGTATTCCAGTGGAGCATGCGTTTTAACAGATAGTTCTGAAAGGCCTGCAGCCATGTGGGGGTGATGTCTTCGAAGGCCAGTGGCTTGCCGCCGACAAAATCGTTGACACGGTTGAAGGTGCTGCGGTAGACGTGTGCCGTACCCAGCCGTTCCATGCTGTGGAGGCGGGACGCTACAGCAGACAGATAGACCATAAAATCGTTGTTGGGGTGTCTCATGGGAAATTGGTTCTAATTGATGTATAGCGGTAACAGTAAGGATTGTCCGGAGCAGAGACCGGACAGCTACAAAAGTACAATTTTGTTTTAAATGTTGTTGCCCGGCTTGGCAGACCGACGAAAAATATGTTCCTTTGCGCTGAATTGTTCATTCATCTATACATTATTAATATATAAGTAACGCTATGGGATACGGAAAATGGATAGGCGGCGTGGTGGGCTTCATGGCCATGGGGCCTCTGGGTGCGCTGGCCGGATATGCGATAGGGTCGCTGTTCGACAAGGCGACGGATGCGGAAGCACAAGGTGCTACGGGGCACGAGTATTACGGCCCCACGGCGGAAGGGTGCGAGGACTTGGGACAGCGCAACAGTTTTCTGTTTGCGATGCTCGTTATGGCTTCGTACATCATCCGGGCCGACGGGCGCATCATGCACAGCGAGATGGAGTTTGTGCGCCGCTTTCTGCGGGTGAACTTCGGCGAGGGGGCCGTGGACGAGGGACAACAGATTCTGCTGAACCTCTTCGAACGACGCAAGCAGATGGAACGTACCAATCCGATGGCGTTCAAGAACACCATCCACGACTGCGGCGTGCAGATTGCCGCCAACCTGACCTATGAGCAGCGTCTGCAGCTGCTGGACTTCCTCGTGAAGATAGCCCAGAGCGACGGCAACGTGTGTCAGGCCGAAATCGATGCACTGAAGGAAGTGGCGGTCGCCATGGGCCTGTCGGTAAAGGAGGTAGAGTCGATGCTCAACCTGCGTGGCAGCTCGCTGGAGGATGCCTACAAGGTGCTCGAAGTGTCGCCCGACGCGACCGATGCCGAAGTGCGTGCCGCTTACCGCCGCCTGGCGCTGAAGCACCATCCCGACAAGGTGGCTGCGCTGGGCGAGGACATCCGAAAGGCGGCCGAGCAGAAGTTCCAGGAAATCAACGAGGCCAAGGAGCGCATCTACAAGGCACGCGGGCTGAAGTGATGTACCGGCCGGCGGAAGAGGCGGGCTCATGCGATTTTTCTTTTCCTTTATAGCCGTGTATGCGGATGATTTTCGTATATTTGCTGCATAAAGATAAAAAGTTAACCGTATGAAGAAAACAATCACTTCCTGGGTCAGTATTCTGTTGGGATGCTTTATTCTGGCATCCGGTTTCGTATTTTTCATCAACCCTTATAACATCGTTCCGGGCGGAGTATATGGGGCGAGCATTGTGCTCCATAATCTGTTTCCATCCGTCCAGGTGGGTACGTTCGGATATATGTTCGACGTGCCGTTGCTCATCCTGTCGGTTGTGTTGCTGGGAGCCCGGCTGGGTACGCGAACCATTGTTGCCGCGCTGACCACGCCGTTGCTGATGAACCTGCTTTCGCGGGCGGTGTATCCCTCGCAGGAGGCACTCGAAGCGCTCGACCCGTCGCAGTTGCTGGGCGGGTGCATGGACTTGTCGGACCATCTGATGCTGACGTCCGTTATCGGCGCCACGGTAATCGGCATCGGGTCGGGCATCGTAGTTCGCAATCAGGCCACTACGGGCGGTACGGACATCGTGGGTATGCTGCTCCAGAAGTATTGCCACATCCGCTTCTCCCGGGCCATCCTGCTGGCCGACGGAGCGGTGGTCTGCTTCGGCCTGGCCGTCATCGGTTTCGGCATCGGCAGTGCCGAGGACGTGGAGCAGCCTGCGCTCTTCCTGTCGTTCTATTCGCTGATCGCCATCTTTGTCTGCTCGCGTGTCATTGCTTTCATGATCAACGGGGCGAAGAACGACAAGCTGATTTTTGTCATCAGCGACAAGCGGATGACCGACCTGCACAAGTATATTCTCGAGGATTTGGACCGTACGGCCACATGCATCAAGAGCAGCGGCCTGTATACGGGGGCGGAGAAAGAAATGCTGTTCCTGGTGGTGAGCTATAAGGAGGTGAGTGGCGTGAAGCTGAAGATCAAGGAGGCCGATCCGCGGGCGTTCGTGGTGGTGACCGATGCCTACGACGCCTTTGGCGAAGGGTGGAAGCAGCTGCCTTCATCGGCCAACGAGCTGCAACCGGAATAGGCAGGATACGGACATAAAAAAAGAGAGCGTACTCCCGTAGCGGAATACGCTCTCTTTCATTTAAAAGGCTGATTTATATTAATGGATTTCAATCACACGATTGACTTTGGCCTTTTCTTCGGGTGTGCTCTTCGGCAGTTCGATGGTCAGTACACCATCGCTGACGTTGGCACTGATTTTGTCTTTTTCAACATCGTCAGGCAGAACGAAAGCCTGTTGGAACTTGGAGTATGAGAACTCGCGACGCAGATACTTCTTGTTTTCCTTGTCTTCTTCCTTGGACTCGTTCTTCTTTTCCATCGTGATGACCAGTTCGTTGTCGTCACCCAGATGAATGTTGAAGTCATCCTTTGTCATACCCGGAGCAGCTACTTCTACTTTGTAATCTTTTTCGTTTTCTATTACGTTGATTGCAGGAGCAGTAGCGTTTGCTTTTACCATCCAATCGTTATCAAAGAAATCATTAAAGATACTCGGTAACCAATTCTGATTGTTGTACTTTCTAATCGGCATCATAGTTGTAATCTCCTATTTTTAAGTTGTTTATTATCAATTTTCTTCTGAACCCCTCCACCTTTCGGTTTCGTTGTTCGCCTAAGGATTGGCAAATACTGTGCCGCTTGCCGGAATGTCAGCTCCCGCTATGTGCCATTTAAACTTGTGAAAACAATTTTAATCGGAATGCTCCGTGTTTTTAAACTTGTGCATACTTTGTTAGCTCTTCCGGGTGTGACGGACCGGGGAACCGGGCGTCAGATTGTCATTTTTCCGGAAAGATTGTCACCTGTCCAATGTCCAGCCTTCGTCGTTGTGATACACCATCAGATGGCTCATGCCGCCGTCTACGGTCAGGTTGATGCCATTGACGAAGCTGTTCCGGTCATCACAGAGGAAGAATACGGCACGCACGATGTCTTCAGGTTCACCCACTCGTCCCGAAGGGTGTTGTTGCAGGTCGGCCGTCGAATAGGAGGGGATGGGAGCCTCGGTGTGGAAACGGGCCGTTTCAATCCAGCCGGGTGCTACGGAGTTGACGCGGGCTATACCGGACAGGCTGACGGCCAGGGCATGGGTCAGGGACGTGATGCCACCCTTGGCAGCCGAATAGCTTTCCGTGTCGGCCTGTGACTGGAAGGCGCGGGTGGACGAAAGGTTGACAATGCTGGCTCTGGGGGCAAAATAAGGTTTCAGCCGGCTGGCGAGCCAGAAGGGGGCAGCTACCCCGACGCGCTGCACATATAGGAAGTCCTCGTATGTACAGCCGGACAGAATGCCGCCTTTCGTCAGGCAGGCATTATTGACCAGGATGTCGACGTGCTTTTCCTGCTGCAATACCCAGTCGACAAATGCATCGATTACTGCTTGTTCGGAGATGTTTCCCTGATAATACCGGATACCGGCAGATGAGGACGGAGCTGGATCTTTGTCTATGGCGTAAACTCGTGCTCCTTCGGCACAGAAACTTTCGGCCAGACATCTTCCAATACCGGCCGCTCCTCCGGTGAGGACGCAAACTTTATGATTGAATTTCATATTGAGGTTGTCTTTTTTGTATGACGAAGGTGCAAAAATAGGTTTTTTCTTCGTATGCGGAAAGTTATCCTTGTAAAGATGAGTTCCAAAAGTTTTTATTTCGGATAAGGAGTGTTATATTTGTGCCGTTAACGAACACGGTTGCCGGAAGAAATGCCTGTATCGTTTGGGAAAACGATGGGAAAAACGGTGTGCCGTGAGCGTGGAGTATGGATGAACTTTAAATGAATATAGCATGAAAAATTGTCTACTGTTGGCGGTTCTGGTAGCCGTCATGACAGGTTGTGGTGCGGAAAGGCAAACGCACCAACCGGAAAACTATTCCCAGCGGATGGTGGAGTCGCACGGGCTGGTCGATTTCTATTGTAACCGTCACCATCAGACGGAGCTGGACAGTGCCGCCTGGGATTATGTTTCGGGGCTGGTGGCCAATGCGGTTTTGAAGGCATGGCTGCTCTATCCGGAGAAAACCGAGTATTACGATGCGGTGAAGGCTTTCGTCGACAACAGCACTTCTCCTGACGGTTCCGTCATCTTGAATGCCAAAGGGAAACCGGCCCTCCGTCCAAGCAACATCGACGATCTGCCTGCAGGAAATGTCTTTTTTACCTTATATAAGGAGGAATTGAAGAAAGGAAACGTCCAGGATGCCGAGCGGTACAAGAATGCGGCGTCGCTTATCCGCAATAAGTTGAAGTATGAGCATTCGCGCATTGCCGAAGGGCTTCCGGGAGCGGGAGGCTTCTTCCATAAGGCGGTGTATCCCAACCAGATGTGGCTTGACGGACTCTACATGGGTTCCACGATTTATGCCCAGTGGCAGCATGTATTCGGGAAGGAGCATCCCGAGGACAATGCACAGAGCTGGTCCGACATAGCCTTGCAGTTCAAGACCATCAACCGGTATACGTACGACGAGGGCAAGCAGCTGAACTATCATGCGTGGTCGGCCACTCCTGAGGATGAAAATTCGTTCTGGGCACGCCAGGACGGGCCGTTCAAGGGATGCAGCCGGGAATTTTGGGCACGTGGCATGGGGTGGTATTTTGCCGCTTTGGCCGATGTACTCGAGTACATGCCTCAGGACCATCCCGACTATGCGGATGTATTGGCCATTTTCCGTCAGGTGGCTGCAGGACTGAAGCGTTGGCAGGATCCTGCCTCGGGCGTCTGGTATCAGTTGTTGCAATACGACGGACAGATGCGGGCCGACGGCAAGGGTGATACCATCAACGGACAGGTCTATAACGTAGGGACGGCTTCCAACTATCTGGAGGCTTCGGCTTCGGGCATTTTCACGTATGCCTATCTGAAAGGCATACGCCTCGGTTTGCTCGACCGTGAGGTATACCTGCCTGTGGCCGAGAAGGCTTATCAGGGACTGCTCAAGACATTCATCCGCGAACAGCCTGACGGTCGTCTGGACATTGTGCAGACGTGTGCATCGGCCGGTCTGGGGCCGGCCAAGGATCCTTCGCGTACCGGTACGGCTAACTATTATCTGGCGGGCAAGGACGTGACGGTTGTCGAAAACGAGGGTAAGGCTATAGGCACCTTTATCATGGCGTCTGTCGAATATGAGCAGTTGGACCGGTGACAGCCGATGATATAAAAAAAGAACGGGCCGCAAGTTCCGGTGGAAATTCCATCGATGCTTGCGGCCCGTTTTTGACAGATGTGGGGTGCGGTCTCCCCTTTATTGTTGTGCTTCAGCTTGCTGGATCATTTCCTTGCTGGCATACATATAGATTTCTACGCGGCGGTTTTCGTCGGCCGACTTGCTTTCGTCGTATTCATCATAAGCCACACCTTTCACTACCTTGAACTGGGCGGGCGACACGTTGCATTCCTGCAAATAGTTTTCTACGGCGTATGCGCGGTCTTTCGAGACTTTCACATTGGCCTCATACGTTCCCACCTTATCCGTATGTCCGATGATGGCGATATCTGTTGTCGGGTCGTCGCGCAGGATTTGGGCGAGTTCGCGGAGCGAGGCTTTGGCATCGTTGCTCAGCGCCGAAGAGTTGAACCCGAACAGGATGCCCGATGTGAACGATACCTTGACGGCATCCAGTCCGTTGGTGTCGGTTACCTTTTCCACTTCGGCGCCTTCAATCTTGGCGGCTTCTTCTGCTTTCTTATCCATTTTGCGGCCGATGATGACACCGGTTCCGGTGCCTACCACGGCTCCTACGGCAGCACCGATGGCGGCTCCTTTGCCTTTGCCTACCAGTCCTCCGATGAGGGCGCCGGCTGCGGTTCCCGATGTACCTCCGATGATACCTCCTTTAGCCGTATTGTTCATGGTTCCACAACCACTGGCCAACATGCCTGCACAGAGCAAGCCAATCATTAATTTCACATTCTTCATCTTTCTATAAGTTTAGGATTAGGATATAGTTCTGTTATTTTCTGTCTTAGAATAGCGTATTGGTTTCTTCCACCAACTTTCCGGCTTGCCATACGGCCCGGATGTTCAGTTCCTTGTCGAGTACGACGACGTCGGCGTCCATGTCCTTCTGCAGGGAGCCCTTGCGGTCGGAAATGTTCATGATACGTGCCGGCGTTTCGCTTGCCATGCGGAGGGCGTCGCCCAGCGGTATGCCTGCCTTTACCATGGTGCGGACCAGCGTGTCGCTGGTGGCGATGCTGCCTGCCAGAGACGAGTGGTCGGCCAGCTTGCAGACTCCGTCTTCGATGATGTAGCGCGGGTCGTTGATTTCCTTACCGTTGCTGGCCGAGCACGACATGGCGTCGGTGACGAGGCACGTACGTTCCACGCCTTTCAGCTTGTAGGCCAGCTTCAGGATGGTGGCGGGCAGGTGGATGCCGTCGGCTATCAGTTCGATGGTCATGCCGTCTGTCAGGTAGACGCTTTCCACGGTGCCTTCGTATTTGTATTCGCGGCGTTTGTGGAAGCCCGGCATGGCGTTGTAGAAGTGGGCTGCATGGGTGAATCCGGCTTCATACGCAGCCTTGATGGCGTCGTATTCGGCTTCGGTATGCGAGATGGCGGCCAGAATGTCTTTCTGGCGGAGATAGCGGGCGAAGTCGAGGGCACCCGGCAGCTCGGGGGACGCGTCCCAGCGGCGGATGCAGCAGGTGCTTTCCACCAGTTCCTTGTATTCTTTTTCGTCAATGTCCTTTACTTGTCCGGCAAATTGCTCTCCAGCCATCTTGGGATTGAGGTAGGGGCCTTCGATGTGGAGTCCTGCTACAGGGCTGCCCGGCTCCTGCATCAGCTTTTCGCAGATGGAGGCCGCTTCGTGCAGCTTGTCGAAAGGTGAGCTGGACAGGGTGGGATAGATGGTGGTAGAGCCATGGAGCAGATGGGCATGGATGGCAGAGCGGAAAGCCTCTTCCGTGCATTCGGTAAAGTCGTGTCCGCCTCCGCCATGAATGTGCATGGATACGAAGCCCGGCACGATGTACATGCCTTTGGCATCAATCATGCGGGCACCGATCAGTGCCAGGTCACAGTTGGTTACTTCCAGTATCTTTCCGTCGCGCATCAGTACGGAACCTTCGTCCAGCCATCCTTGCGGAGTAAATATACGGCCGTTTATAATCTGAGTCAGCATCGTTTTTTTTCTTTTTAAAGGTTAGTGTTATTGGATTGTTTCTTGCAAATGTAACGACTTCTTATGAGAAATGGTTCTTTTGCTCTGAAATTTTTATGGGAAATTTATCTGGCAGAAAATGTTACAGCTTCTCCAATGTGCGGCGGGCGGCTTCGGCTCCGCTCCGGATGATGCGGCTGGCGTGGTTGAATTCCATCATGTCGTAGTCGCGAGCGGACATTTGGATGAGGATGTCGGGCGTGGTGCGTTCGATGTCGAAGCGAGTAATCTGCTGCATCATCAGGCGTGACGATTCTGACAGCAGCTTGTAGGGATTCATCCGTTGGCGTTTGCCGTTGTCGATGGGTGCGTTGACGTCGACGGCCACCAGGAGGTCGCCCGGCGTGCGGATGGCGTGGCGCAGGGGCAGGGGATTGAGCAGTCCGCCGTCCACCAGTATGCGGCCTTCGGAGCGGACGGGGCGGAACACCATGGGGATGGAGATGGAGGCCCGGATGGCGTGGAACAGGCTGCCCGAGGTGAACTTCACTTCCTGTTCGTTCAGGATGTCCGTAGCCAGGGCGGCGTAGGGCAGGGGAAGGTCCTCGATGGGGATGTCAGGGACAATCCGTTTCAGTTCGCGGATGAAGCGGTCGCCTTTTACCAGCCCGTCACGGCTCAGGGTAAGGTCGGCCAGTTGGAACATCTTTCGCTTGTCCCAGCTGCACAGCCATTCCTTGCATGCGTCCATCTTTCCGGTTGCGTACATGGCTCCGACCATCGCTCCCATGGAGCTGCCGGTGATGGACGCTATTTCGTAACCACGTTCCAGCAAGGTTTCTATCACGCCGATGTGGGCGATGCCACGGGCGCCGCCCATGGAGAGTACGAGGGCTATCTTCTGTTTGTTCATAAGGCGTCAATATATCTTGGGTTCAGTGAAGGGGGCAGGCGGTCAGAAGTGTTCGTCGTCGCGTTGCTCCTGCGGCTTGTCCGTATCGGGTTCGGCTTTCCTCAGGCGGGCGCCGCAATATTTGCAATAGAGGGCCTCGAAGTCGTGTCCGTCGCGATGGCATCGGGGGCAGCGGCGTTTCTCGCGTTTCTTGTGTTCGCTCACCATGGTGGCCGACACGATGCCGGTAGGTACGGCAATGATGGTGTAGCCGATGAGCATGATGACGGCCGACAGGAAGCGGCCTGTGGGCGTGACCGGTGTGATGTCTCCATATCCTACGGTCGTCATGGTGACGATGGCCCAGTAGATGCTGTTGGGGATGTTGTTGAACTGTGAGCCGGGGGCATCGCCTTCGATGGCATACATCACCGTGCCCATGGACGTGACGAGGATGAGCACGAAAAAGAAGAAGATGAATATCTTGGGCGCACTGATCCACAGGGAGCGCAGGAGCAGGTTGCCTTCGTTGATGAAGGTGAAGAGCTTGAAGATGCGGAAGACGCGGATGAGGCGGAAGGCGCGGATGACGAGCAGGTAGTGCGACCCGTGGAGGAAGAAGCTCAGGTAGACGGGCAGCGTGGCCAGCAGGTCGACGATGCCGAAGAAGCTGAAGATGTATTTCCGCGGCTGCTTCAGGCAGTAGATGCGTGCCAGATATTCCATGGTGAAAATCAGTGTGAGCAGATACTCCAGCCCCCTCAGCGCCAGGTAGGCCGAGTGGGGGAAGATGTGCATGCTCTCCAGTATGACAAGCAGCACACTGAGGATGATGTTCCCGATGAGGATGATGTCGAACAGCTTGCCCTGGGGCGTGTCCGACTCGAAGACGATGGAGAAGATCTTCTGCTTCAGCTCCTCGTTGTGCAGGAAGTGGTGCCATCGTTGGCGCAGGGTAGAAAAATATTTCATGATAGTATCTTGCTTGAATTTGTGGGACAAAGTTAACAATTAACGGCTGGTTTTGTATCGCCGGACGGGCATAATATTCTATTACAGGATGGGGGAGGGTGCCTGTAAGTGGACAATGTATTTGCTTTACACGGATTAAAGCGGTGCTTTAAAGGCATTAAAGCAATGCTTTATTGCTGTTAAAGCATTGCTTTATTACTGATAAAGCGGTACTTTATTATGCGTAAAGTGAAAATAAAGTGCTATCTGTTTGTATTTCTGATGCTTACTGGTATAAAATAAGCCCGCACGGTTCGTCACGAATGGTGCGGGCTTCAGGTTGACTTCATAATATTGGTTTATGAAGAGAGAGTAGATTTAGTTAACACGGTATTAGGAAAACCCCTTTTGGGAAATGTCCCGTATGAATTTATTGGTCAGCTCCTCCGCCCAAAGCATGGTAGAGGTTGATGACGCCTTGTATTTCATTGTAGCGGTCGGAAGCCAGGGTCAGCTGGGCCGAGAGGAGCGACTGGCGGGCGGTGAGCACCTGCAGATAGTTCACCGTTCCGTACTTCATCAGCAGGCGTGTATCCGAAACGGTGGTTTCCAGATGTTTCACCTGTTCCTTGTCCAGCAGGATTTGTTCGCGGGCCGTCTGCCATTGGATAAGGGCGTTGTTCACTTCCTGTCCGGCATCGAGCAGCGACTGTTTGAAGGCCAGTACCGCTTCTTCCTGCTGCGCCTTGGCTATCTTCAGGTTGGCAATGTTCTGTCCGCGGTTGAAGAGCGGCTGCACCAGCGAGCCTACTGCCTGCAGAAGCCAGGCGCCGGGATTGGTGATGGCCGCTCCGCCGCTGTTGGTCCATCCGGCACTTCCGCTCAGCGTGATGCTGGGGTAGAAGGCCGAACGGGCGGAATTGGTGGCATAGAAGGCCTGCATGAGCGAGGCTTCCGACTGGCGTACATCAGGACGTCGGGACAGGAGCTCGATGGGCAGGCCGACAGACATGTGGTCGGGGAATTGCTGCTCGTCCAGTGTACCTCGTTCGATGTGGCGGGGCACTTCACCCAGGAAGGTGCACAGGGCATTCTCCTGTTCGGCTACCTGCTGCTGGAGCGAGAGGAGCGACGATTCGGCACTGAGGCGGGAGGCTTCAGCCTGGCTCAGGGTGGCACGGTCGGCCTGGCCCGCATTCATCAGGGCATGTAGCGACTTGACATATTCGCGCCAGCTTTCGGCTGTCTGTGTGGTGACTCTTACCTGTTCGTCAAGCATCAGCAGGGCATAGTAGCTGTCGGCTACGGTGGCTATGACTTGGGTCTGCATGGCCTGTCGGTAGGCTTCGCTTTCGAGCAGGGCCGCACGGGCACTGCGCTTGGCATTGGTCAGCTTTCCGAAGAGGTCGATTTCCCACGAGGCAGAGCCCCCCAGCGAATAGGTTTTCTGCGTTTTGCTGCCGTCGTAGCTGGAGAGACTGCCCTGCGGGTCGAGTTGCAGGGAAGGCAGGTAGGCCAGCTTGGACGACATCAGGGCGGCCTGTGCCTCCTTGACGCGCAAGGCGGCTGTCTGCAGGTCGGTATTGGCCTTCAGCCCGCGCTGTATGAGCGACTGGAGGTAAGGGTCGGTGAACAGTTCCTCCCATCCCAGCGAAGCGATGGACGAGGTCGTGTCGGGAGCGGCTTCGGCGCGGTAGAGGCTGTCGGTCTGAACCGTGCCCAGTTCGGGCCGCTCGTATTTGTTGTATATGCCGCAACTGGTTGTCAGCAATGACAGGGCGGCTATCCATATATGTTTCATGTTCTTCTTTCTGTTAGAGTTTATATAAGAATCAGTCCTCTTCATGTTTGCGGGCAGGCATCAGTCTTTCTTGCAGCGTCTGGAAGACAATGAACAGCGTGGGCACCACGAAGAGCAGGGCCAGGGTACCTATCAGCATACCGCCTACCGTTCCTACGCCCAGCGAGATGTTACCGTTGGCGCCGGCACCCGAAGCTACTACCAGCGGGAACAGACCGATAATCATCGTGAGGGCAGTCATCAGGATGGGGCGCAGGCGGACGCCGGCTGCCGATACGGCTGCCTGGGCGATGGTCATGCCCTGACGGCGGCGGGCCGAGGCGTATTCCGTCAGCAGGATGGCTGTCTTGGCCAGCAGACCGATCAGCATGATGAGACCCGTTTGCATGTAGATGTTGTTTTCAAGTCCCCACATCTTGGCGAAGAGAAAGCTTCCCATCAGTCCGAACGGTACACTCAGCATGACGGCCAGTGGAACGAGGAGACTCTCGTAGAGCGCACAGAGGATGAGGTAGACGAAGATGATGCAGATGCCGAAGATGATAACCGTATTGCTTCCGCTTCCGGCTTCTTCACGCGTGATGCCTCCGAATTCGTAGCCGTAGCCCACGGGCAGTGTCTCTTTGGCTACCTCTTCAATGGCTGCAATGGCTTCGCCTGTGCTGTAGCCGTCGGCCGGAAGTCCGTTCACCTGGATGGAGCTGTAGAGGTTGAAGCGGCTGAGCGTTTCGGTGCCATATACCTTGGTCAGTGTGACGAACTGGCCGATGGGGGCCATTTCGCCCGAGGAGGTACGGATGAACATGTTGTTCAGCGCATCCTTGTCCAGACGATAGGTTTTGTCGGCCTGCACCATGACGCGGTAGAGCTTGGAAAAACGGTTGAAGTTGGACGAATAGTTACCGCCGATGAAGCCGGACAGTGCGCTGAGTACATCGGTGGTCGTCACGCCTGCCCGCTGGCAGCGGGCGGCGTCTACTTCGACGGTATATTGAGGGAACTTCGTGTCGAACGAAGTATAGGCCATCTGGATTTCGGGCCGTTGGTTCAGGGCGGCAATGAAGTTCGTGGTGTATTTCTGCAACGTGTTGATGTCACCTCCGGCACGGTCCTGCACGTAAAGCTCAAAACCGCTGCCCATACCGTAACCCATGATGGTAGGCTGGGCGAAGACGAAGAGCTTGGCGGACTTGACGTTGGCCGTGCGGCGGTATATCTCGTTGATGACGGCGTTGATGTTGTCTTCGCTTCCAGCACGTTCCTCCCAAGGCTTCAGCTTGATGATGAGCATACCGCCCGAAGGAGCCTGTCCGCCCATCATGCTGTAACCGCTCACGTTGGAGTAACGGTCTATCTGCGGGATGTCCTTGATGCACTTTTCCACTTCGGACATGGCTTTGACGGTCTGCGAAAGACTACTGCCCGGAGGGGTCGTGACGTTCATGAAGATACAGCCCATGTCTTCGTCGGGCACCAGTCCGGTCTTGGTGGTCTTCATCAGGACTACCAGCAGGGCGATGCTGGCAACCAGTGTCGTTCCTACTATCCATTTGCGCCGGAAGAACCATTTCACTCCACCTTTATAGCGTAGGATGAGGCGGTTGAACGAAGCTTCGAAGGCCTGGTGGAAGCGGGAAGAAAAACTCAGTTTCTGGCCCGTAGAGGCATCGATATGTGGAGTCATGATGAGTGCGCATAGGGCCGGGCTCAACGTCAGGGCATTGATGGCGGATATACCCACGGCTACGGCCATGGTCAGACCGAACTGCATGTAGAACGTTCCGCTGGTTCCTCCCATGAACGATGACGGGATGAATACGGCCATGAACACCAGCGATGTGGTGACAATGGCGGCAGCAATGCCGTCCATGGCTCCGGTAGTAGCCTTGTAGGGCGAGCGGACGCCTTCGTCAAACTTGGCCTGTACCGCTTCGACCACCACAATGGCATCGTCCACCACCGTACCGATGACCAGTACGAGGGCAAACAGTGTCAGCAGGTTAAGGCTGAAGCCGGCTACGTAGAGGAAAGCGAACGTTCCGACCAGCGACACGATGATGGATACGGCCGGAATGATGGTGGAGCGGACGCTTTGCAGGAAGACGTACACAACGAGGATAACCAGGATAATGGCTTCAACCAGCGTCTTTACCACTTCGTGGATGGAGGCATCGAGGAAGTCTTTGGTACTCATCAGGTCAGTCAGTACCAGGCCCTTGGGCAGTTCTTTGGCTATTTCTTCAGTCAGCTTGTCTATTTCTTGGATGATTTCGTTGGCGTTGGAGCCGGCCGTTTGCGAAATCATGCAGGTAGCTCCCGGATGGCCGTTTATCTCGCTGTTGTAGGCATAGCTCTGTGCCCCCAGTTCCACTTTGGCGACATCTTTTAGGCGGAGCACTTCACCGTTGGCCAGGGACTTGATGACGATGTTGCCGAACTCTTCGGAGGTCTCGTAACGTCCGCGGTACTTCAAGGTGTATTGGTAGGTATTTTCAGAATCTTCGCCCAGCGTACCGGTAGCTGCTTCAACGTTCTGGTCGCCCAGGGCACTGATAACGTCATCGGGTACCAGCGAGTACTGGGCCATGATCTGCGGATTGAGCCAGATACGCATGGCGTAGTCGCCACCCATCACATTGACGTTTCCTACGCCTGTGATACGCGAAATACGTGGCTCTACATTGATCTTGAAATAGTTGTTGATGAAGGTCTGGTCGTAACTGTCGTCGGGGCTGTAGAGGGCCAGAATCTTCAGCATACTGTTCTGTCTTTTTTCAACAGTCACACCGATTTTGGTTACCTCGGCGGGCAGAAGGCCTTCGGCTTCGGATACACGGTTCTTAGTGTTGATGGTGGCCATATCGGGGTCGGTGCCCTGTTTGAAATACACGGTGATGCTGCCCGAACCGTTGTTGGTGGCGGTCGAAGTCATGTAGGTCATGTTCTCCACGCCGTTGATGGCCTCTTCCAACGGTACGATGACGCTCTTCTGTACGGTTTCGGCATTGGCTCCCGTGTAGCTGGTAGATACCATGACGGTAGGCGGTGCAATGTCGGGATATTGTTCCATAGGCAGGTTGAACAGGCTGATGAGGCCCAGCATCAGTATCAGTACTGATATGACGCATGCCAGGATGGGGCGGTCGATGAATGTTCTGAGTTTCATAACGTTTTCCTCCTTTCAGGTTTAGTTGGCAGAGGTGCTTTCGGGTGCTGGTGCACCTACTGCAGTTCCTTCCTGAACCAGTCCGGCTCCTTCGGCGATGATAGTGTCTCCTTCTTTTATTCCATCTTCCACGATGTACTCTTTCCCATCGTTGATGGGGAATACGGTCACTTGTGAAGAAGTGGCCTTACCGTCTACAACCTTATAAACAAAAATTTTGTCTTGAATTTCATAGGTGGCTTCCTGGGGAATGATCAGTACATTCTCTTTCACATAAGGGAAAATGACTGTACCGCTACCACCGTTGCGGAGCATGTGTCCCGGATTGGGGAAGGTGGCCCTCAAGCTGACGGCTCCTGTACTGGTATCAATCGTTCCGCTGATGGCATCGATGCGGCCTTTGTGGGCGTATGTCAGTCCGTCGCTCAGTTTCAGTTCCACTTCGGGCATCTGTTTCAAGGCTTCGTCGAGTGTCTTGTATTGACGTATCAGGGACAATATCTGACTTTCGGTCATGGAGAAGTAGACATACATTTCTTTATCGTCGGATACGGTGGTGAGCGGTGTAGTGATGGAGGCATCGACCAATGCGCCTACACGATAGGGGAGCATGCCCGACACTCCGTCTACCGGGCTTTTTACCTCGGTATACGACAGGTTGTTGCGTGCGTTCACTTCTTCTGCCTTGGCTTGTGCCAGAGTGGCTTCGGCTTGCAACAGGCTGTTGCGGGCAGTCTGCAGATCAAAGTCTGACACTACTTTTTCTTTGAAAAGCTGTTCTTTGCTGTTGGCTGTCAGTCGGGCTGTGCCTACGGATGCTTCAGCGCTTTTTACGTTGGCGACAGCTGTTTCCAGTGCCGCTTTATAAGGTACCTGGTCGATGATGACCAGTGTCTGTCCTTTCTTTACTTTAGCACCTTCGGCGATGCATACTTGGGTGATGGTACCGCTTACTTGCGGACGTATTTCCACGCTTTGCCGACCATTGATGACAGCTGTGTAACTTTGGCTGAGTGTACGTGTTCCGCGTGTCACTTCCATTGTCCTGTAGTTTCCTCCATTCATGTCCTGAGGGGCATTCTTGCATGCGGTGGCAAGCAGGAGGCAGAGGCTCCATGCACTTGCCCGTAAAAACATTCTTTTCATTCTTAATTAACTTAATCCGTTTGATTGATGGGCGCAAAGTTATCGGCAATGTGAGGCCTTCTTCTGGTTTCATTTCACTTTTGATTGGTTTAAAATCGCATATTACCACTTTTTTGCTTTATAATTTTTAATAAGTGAAAAAAGGCTTCGGCCTATCGTGTCTTTCCTTTATATTTACCGGCAAATCGGATGAGAAGTCGTTGAAAATACAGCCATGAAGAGAGAGCCGGCGTAGATTAGGAATCATAAAAAATGGAGCGAATGAAGAATCTGGCAGAAGACGTTCATGGCTGGCTTTCCAAGGGAATGCCTGCGGGTGGAAAGGTGGAAGTGGCCTCTTATGGTCATGAAATAGTGATGGCAAGACTGGAAGGTGAGGCCATGAAGTGGGCACTGGACATTCCTGATGACGGTTACCATATCAGTTTGCTGATGATAGGAGGCGAACTTCATCTGACGTTGAACGGTGACCGTATGGGATTCGTTTCACCCGTCTATATTGACTTTATTGATTCCAATCGTTGGGAGAATGTCCATATGGATGGTTGCTTGAAAGCATATCTGTTGGTGGTGGAACGGAATTTCTTCCACGAGGTAACTGTCAAACTTCGTTCCCGAATCTCTGAAAAAATGATGGAATATGTCCGTAGTCCCTTTGTCTTGTTGGAGCAGGAAGAGGCAGAGCGTTTGGGGGAACTTTCTTCTGTCTTGTTCGGGGTAATGCTGGGAGGCAATGATGTTTTCCATAGGGAATTGCTGCAGAGCCTTTTGTCTTCCTGCCAGTGTGAGTTATGGAATACGATTTTCCGTCGCCATGAGTCTGTTTACGGAGCGGAAGAATCTTATCATTGGGGTGACACAGTTTCTCATTTTCTATATCTGGTCCACACTTTCTGTTGCGAACGCCACGAAGTGAACTGGTATTGTGAACAATTGGGCGTGTCGGTCAATGCGTTGAATGCTGCCTTGAAAAGGCTGTATGGAAAGACTGCACGAAGTATAATCGATGAATTGCTTCTGACTGAAGCCAAAGTGGCTTTACGCAATCCGGGATATAGTGTGCAGGACGTATCCGACCAGTTATGTTTTAGTGACCAGTCTGCTTTCGGCAAGTTTTTCAAACGTTGTTGCGGAGTGTCGCCGGCTCTCTTCCGCCGTGAACTGGAGAAAGAAAAAACGCCGCAATAGACCGGTGGAATGTCTATTTATTCCAATTTTTTAAAAGCTGCTCCATTGCCTGGCGGATATTCTCTTGGGCTGTATGCTTTTGCATGGCTACGCAGAGCGGCATGTCTTGAGGGGTAGTGGCGCATACATGGTAGAATCCGGCTGCATGCAGTTCTTCTTCGTTTGCAATTTGTCCTGCTATCAGAGCAATGGGAATGCCTGCCCGTACAGCTTCGTGCAGTACTCCTGCCGGAACTTTTCCCATCAGGGTCTGTCGGTCGGCACGTCCCTCGCCTGTAATGATCAGATCGGCCCCCTTTATTTTGTCTTGAAAACCGTTGGCCTCCAGCAGCAGGCTGATGCCTGGACGTAAGTCGGCATGCAGGAAGGCGGCCAGCGCGCCGCCCAGTCCGCCTGCGGCTCCGGCACCAGGTAGGGTGGCGATGTCGATTCCTGTCGCTTGTTGGTAGAGTTGGGCCAGGTGTTGCAGGCCTTGGTCGAGCAGTTGCACATCGTCGGGGGTGGCTCCCTTTTGGGGGGCAAAGATGCAGGCTGCACCTTCGGTACCGTAGAAGGGATTGCGGACGTCGCAGGCAGCTGTACATCGGGTGGTTTTCAAGGCAGGGTGGGCGAGCGAGGTATCTATCCGGACCGTTGCTGTCATATCCTTGCCCCGTCCTTCCAACTCTTTCCCTTGCCGGTCCAGGAAACGGATGCCCAAGGCACTGAGCATCCCCATACCTCCGTCGTTGGTGGCACTGCCGCCGAGGCCGACGACCAGACGGCGACATCCACGGTCGAGGGCATCACGCATCAGTTCGCCTGTTCCGCGGGTCGTGGTTTGCAGGGGGGTGCGCAAGTTTTCGGGTACGAGAGTCAGGCCGCTGGCCGAAGCCATTTCAATATAGGCAGTCTGTCTGTCGGCAGTAATCAGATAGCGTGCTTCCACCTTGTCATTCAGGGGACCCTGTACACGGAGGTGTACCTCCTGTCCTCCTAAAGTGGACAAGGCATCCAGCATGCCTTCACCTCCGTCGGCTATCGGGATGCAAAGGGTTTCAGCCCGAGGGTATATCCGCAGGATGCCTTCGCGGGCGGCTGCTTCGGCTTCGGTGGACGTGAGACTTCCTTTGAAGGAGTCGATGGCGAGGACAAACTTTCTCATGACGTTTAGGACTTGGTACTCTGCAAAATTAGGATTTTTGTCGGGAATAGGCGAGGAGTAAGTGGAAAAATGCACTATCTTTGTCGGTATGAACGAAGACGTATACAGAACCATTGCCGCTCCTGCCGAAGGCATTTACACGGAGAAGCGGAGCAAGTTTATCGCCATTGCCTTGCCTGTGCGTACGGTGGACGAAGTGAAGGCGTTGCTGGAGGGGTATCAGAAGAAATACTATGATGCCCGCCACGTGTGCTACGCCTATATGCTGGGCCCTCAGCGCAAAGACTTCCGGGCGAACGACAATGGTGAGCCGTCGGGTACGGCAGGCAAACCTATCCTGGGGCAGATAAACTCGAACGAGCTGACGGATATCCTTATCATCGTAGTGCGTTATTTCGGAGGCATCAAGTTGGGGACAAGCGGATTGATTGTAGCCTACAAGGCTGCCGCTGCCGAAGCCATTGCCGCCGCTGAAGTTGTGGAGAAAACTGTGGACGAGTGCATCTGCTTCTGGTTCGAATATCCTTTCATGAACGACGTGATGCGGGTGGTCAAGGAAGAAGGGCCCGAGATTGTGGAGCAGGGTTACGACACGGATTGCCGTATGACCCTCCGCATACGCAGCTCCCTGATGCCACGCTTGCGTGCACGGCTGGAGAAAGTGGAAACGTTGAGAGTAGAGGAGTAGAAATCTATTATATTGTTAACTTTATACATTATCATATATGTTCAAAGCGACAAAAAGAGAATTGGGCGAGATTTATGCTTTTTTCCGTCTGTTGGCGGATGGAAAGGTATATATGGGTACGCCTCAGGTACAAAAGGACATGAATCGTTGCCGGCCTGTGGCGCTGGTTCAGCGCGAGGAGCACGACGGTACGCGCCGTTATTACATCGAAGCGGAGGAGGTTCGCATGGTGTCGGGCGAGGTGGACCGTAACGGACAGTTTGTGCCGAAGGAAGAGGCGGAGCCGGTTGCTTTTCCGAGAACCGACTTTGGCGAATCGGCCGACTATATACTTGATATTCTGAAGAATGCATCGGGCGAGGAAGTTGAAGTGCCTGATGGGTTGGAAGGATTTCTCGATGCCGTACGCATCTACGATCTGGAAGCCAAGACCGATGACCGTACCGACTTCAAGGTGGCTTTTTGGCAGGCGGACGCTCCCTTGACGGGCTTGTGCGTGCGTTGTAGGTTGAGTCCCATGAATCCGTTGCTCGACGGCGGGCGTACGGCCAACTTGAAGTTGGAACAGACAGGCGTGAAGTTTGCCGTGCCTACGGTCAACAAGGTCAATGCCCTGCCCGAATCGCCCAACGAGGTGGCCGAGCGTATGCTGATGATTGAACGGCTGGGCGGCGTGCTGAAGTATAGCGATGTGGCCGACCGCGTGTTCCGTTGCAACCTGCTGATGATTGACCTGCATTTTCCCCGTATGTTGGCCGAGATGGTGCGCCTGATGCATCTCGAAGGCATTACTCGCGTCTCTGAGCTGACAGAGCGCATCAAGGAACTCAATCCGTTGAAGATAAAGGATGAACTCATCCAGAAACATCGGTTCTATGAGTACAAGATGAAGCAGTTCCTGCTGGCTCTGGCTTTAGGCATGCGTCCCGCCAAGATTTTCAATGGAGCCGACTCGGCCGTCGAGGGCATGCTGCTGGTCGACGGGCAAGGCGAAGTGTTTTGTTACCATCAGTCGTGCCGACAGGATTTTGCCGAATTCCTTTACCTTAATACGCGCTTTGAAAAAGGAGCGTTGGAGAAGGATAAGTATGGCTTTTTGGAGCGTGAGAATGGCTCCTGGTATTTCAAACTGAATGTCAAGATAGGATTGGTGAAACGTTGAACCACAATAAATAGAAGAAATGATGAACGAAGTATTGCAAAACATCAAGGCACGCCACAGTGTGCGTACCTATACCGACCGTCAGGTGTCGGCACACGATTTGGATTTGATTCTCGAAGCGGCTACCTATGCTCCCAATGGTATGCATTATGAAACATGGCATTTTACGGCCATTCAGGATGCGGCGGTTCTGACCGAGTTGAACGAGGCCATCAAGGGTGCATTTGCCAAAAGTGGCGAGCCCCGCTTGCGCGAACGCGGGCATAGTACGACTTATTGTTGTTATTACCATGCTCCTACTTTGGTGATTGTTTCCAACGAACCTATCCAATGGTGGGCACCGATGGATTGTGCTTGTGCATTGGAAAATATTTTCTTGGCAGCACGTTCGTTGGGTATCGGTTCTTGCTGGATTAATCAGTTGGGGCAGACTTGCGATGATCCTGAAGTCCGTGCCCTCCTTACTCGCTTGGGAGTTCCTCAGAATCATAAGGTTTATGGCTGTGCGGCTTTGGGATATGAACCTGCCGATGCTCCTCAGAAAGAGAAGAAGGTAAAGGAGGGGACTATTACCATTATCCGTTAAAATAATTCTATTATTTTGTAGAAGGGATCAAGAGGTTCGGAAACAGCTGCTTGGCAGGAGCGTTTCCGAGCCTTTTTTAGTTTTTCTGCCCATTTTTTCCCTTCTATTGCAGGATATGTACATTCTCTTTCCGTCCTGTGCGCATCCTCCCTTTTGTTTTCGCACATTCTTTTCCCTTCGTTTGTGTTCTGTAATGCATCCTTTTTCCCTCTTCAAATCATTGTTTTCCGGATTGTAAGTCACCATTTTCTTTTCCGTAACTGTAATTGTAACTGTAATTGTAACGCGCGCGCATTGCGCCCGCGTGAAATATTATAATGTGTTCCTCCTTCCTGTTCCTTTTCCGGTCCTTGTAAAAATATGTTTTGTAACATATCTGTAAACCAGCAATTTGCATAAAACCCTTCGAAAAAGTTCAGAAAAAACCTTTGATGTATTTTGCGAGTATGGAAATAACCCGTACTTTTGCACCCGCTTTCGGAAAGGAAGC
>ERZ827150.644-NODE-644-length-49827-cov-18.929177_pt1 | contig 49827 bp, 38 predicted proteins | sample MGYA00519779_ERZ827150 | MGnify/ENA primary metagenome ERZ827150 (study PRJEB31778, sample SAMEA3449267) | human gut metagenome | biome: human gut; feature: human-associated habitat; material: faeces | place: United Kingdom | collected 2010/2012 ...
CCTGGGCCATGGCCTCGATGATGCCGAGCAGGAGCCCGCCGAGGAATGCGCCGGGAATGGAGCCGATGCCGCCGAACACCGCCGCGGTAAAGGCCTTGATGCCGGGCATGGAGCCGGTGGTGGGCATGAGGGAGGTGTTGAACGAGCAGAGCAGCACGCCCGCGATGGCCGCGAGCGCCGAGCCGATGGCAAAGGTCGCGGAAATGGTCGCGTTGACGTTGATGCCCATCAGCTGTGCCGCCGCCTTATCCTCCGAGCAGGCACGCATAGCCTTGCCCATCTTGCTCTTGCTGACAAAGAGCGTCAGCGCGATCATGATGACGACGCAGGCGGAGATCGTGAGAAGGGAGATGTAGGAAACGGTCAGCTTGCCGCCGAAGATCTTCACAGCGCCCGTGACCACGGGGGGATAGGAGCGCGCGGCGGCCTTCCAGATGAGCAGCGCGGAGTTCTGGAGGAAATAGCTCACGCCGATGGCGGTGATGAGCACCGCGAGGCTCGGCGCGGAGCGCAGGGGCTTGTAGGCAAGGCGCTCGATGACGATACCGAGGACGGTGCAGACGACGACAGCCATCAGCACCGCCACGATGTTGGGAAGCCCCAGATAAAACATCGCGCAGAAGGAGACGTAGCCGCCGATCATGATGACGTCGCCGTGGGCGAAGTTCAGCATCTTGGCAATGCCGTAGACCATCGTATAGCCGAGGGCGATGATGGCGTACACGCTGCCGAGGCTGATGCCGCTGATGAGATAGGATAAGAATTCCATAGGATGGCACCTCTTTTTTTCTCGTTGGAGTTGTGGGGAAACGTCTGTGGCAGAAACAAGGGCAGAGAGGAAGGGCGCTGCCTTCGTTTCCGCCATAGAAGCAGGGCGCAGGCCGCCGGGAGGTTTTTTCCTCCCGGCGACCCTTCGCTCCGTGAGAGAGAAGATAAACGGTCTATTTGGTATCTTTGCGGGGATCAGCCCTCAACGTACTGGCCGTCCTTGACGACGTAGGCGGTCGGGGCCTTGGAGACCTGACCCTCGGCGTTCCAGGTCATGTCGGTACCGGTGAGACCGGTGAACTTGAGGGAGGTCATGGCGGAAACGAGCGCGTCGCAGATCTCTTCGTTGCTCATATCGGCGGTGCAGCCGGCCTTTTCGAGCGCGGCCTTGACGATGTACACACCGTCGTAGGCGTCGGCGGCGAACTGGTTGGGCGTGGTGCCGTAGGCGGCGACGTAAGCGTCGACAAAGCCCTTGCTGGATTCAACGGTGGCGCAGAACGGGGTCATCAGCACGAGACCCTCAGCGAGGGTGGTGTCAAAGCCGGGCATATTGAGGATGCCGTCCATGCCGTCCACACCAAAGAAGGTGGGGGCATAGCCCATGGCCTTGGCCTGCGCGAAGATCACGGAAGCGGGCTGATAGTAGATGGGGAGGAAAACGAGGTCGGCGCCGGCAGTCTGCGCGGCGGCGAGCTGGACGGAGAAGTTGGAGGAGGTATCGAGGGTAAAGGTGCCCTGATAGACGATGGAGAGGCCCTTGTCGCCCGCTTCCTTCACGAAAGCATCGCGGATGCCCTGAGAGTAGGCATCGTCGTTGCGGTAGATGACGGCGATCTTGGCATCGCCGTAGTGCTCAGCCATGTAGTCGGCAGCGCAAACGCCCTGGTTGGGGTCGGTGAAGCAGACCTGGAAGACATTGTCCTTGCCCGCGGTCACGTCAGTGGAGGAGGCGGAGGGGGTCAGCATGAAGGTGCGGTCGGTGTAGCAGGCATCGGCAACCGCGATGGAAGCGCCGGTAGTCGTGGGGCCGACGAGGACCTGCATGCCGTTATCCATCATGTTGTTGTAGGCGTTGACAGCCTTTTCGCCGTCGGCCTCATCGTCCTGAGAGAGGAACTCGAACTTGATCTTGCTGTCGCTCACGTTGATCTCGTTGACGGCCAGCTCCACGCCCTGCTTGACGGCCACGCCGTAGATCGCGTTGTCACCAGTCAGCGGGCCGGAGGTGCCGACCGTAAAGGTCTGGACCTCGCCGGTCTCGGTGCCGTCGGTGCTGGCATCATTGTTGCTGCTGTCGTCGCCCTTGGAGCCGCAGGCGGCCATCGAGAGCGTCATGGCTGCTGCCATGAACATGCACATAAACTTCTTTTTCATCGTTTTGTATCTCCTTTGATTCAAGAATTGACAGGTTTGTTTATACAAAAAAGCGGTTCCGCCAATCCCGGCAGAACCGCTTTGCTGTATCGCTTGGAAAAAGTGCTCAGCAATCGCATCTTGTCGGGGTGACGCACGAAAGAATGGCCAGAAGAACCAGTACCAGAATGGAAATGGCAATGATGGTAATCTGGCGGAAAATAATAATGGACGCCATCATAATGGCGCCCATAACGATGCAGTTGTAAGCGGAGGAGCGAGAGGTGCAGCAGGAAGCGGCCTCTGCGCAGGCGGCAGAAGCGGAAGCGGTATTCTGATTTGCATAAGCAAAACGGAACATAGCATGACGTCCTTTCATGTATCTCTCATATTTGATGGGCTAATTTTAGCGCGCGAAGCGGAATATGTCAATATCGCATATTACCCAAATAGAAAAACCGGAAAAAGCGGTCATTTCTACGATATTGACAAGATATACAGCCCGGAGGGGAAATTCTTCCCTCTGCATGCCGTTCTACCTTGCGGAGAGCGGGGAAAAGAAATGAGGAAAATGCCGGGAAACGACGATGATTCGACGTTAGCACTTGAAGCACGAGAGTGCTAAAAGTTCACGGAACGGTAACAAATGGCGGGGAATATCTGCTATACTTGGGTTCAAATATCATTCAGAGAGGGATGCTTTTATGGCAAAAAAACAGTTTAAAGCAGAATCCAAGCGTTTGCTGGATCTGATGATCAACTCCATTTACACGCACAAGGAGATCTTCCTGCGCGAGATCATTTCCAACGCGAGCGACGCCATTGACAAGCTCTGCTATGTCGCGCTGACGGACGACAAGGTGGGCATGAATCGCAGCGATTTCGCCATCACCGTGTCGCTCGACCGCGAAAACCGCACGCTGACCGTTTCTGATAACGGCATCGGCATGAGTAAAGAAGAGCTTGAAAACAACCTTGGTGTGATCGCCTCCTCTGGTTCCTATAAGTTCCGCCAGGAGACGGAGGAAAAGGACAAGAAGGAGGCCGACATCGACATCATCGGTCAGTTCGGTGTGGGCTTCTACTCCGCGTTCATGGTGGCCGATGAGATCACCGTCCGCACGAAGAAGTACGGTTCGGAGCAGGCCTATGAGTGGAAGTCCTCCGGCGCGGACGGCTACACCGTGACCGAGTGCGACAAGGAAACGGTCGGCACCGAGGTCATCATGCACATCAAGCCCGACACGGACGAGGAGAAGTACAGCGAGTATCTCGAGCCCTACCGCCTGCACGCGCTCATTAAGAAGTATTCCGACTATATTCGCTATCCCATTCGCATGATGATGCCCGAGCAGAAGGTCAAGGAGGGCAGCGACCCGGAGAAGCCTGAGTTTGAGACCGTTGAGGAGCTCAAGACCGTCAACTCCATGGTGCCGCTCTGGCAGCGCAAGCGCAGCGAGGTGACGGACGAGGAGTACAACAAGTTCTATTCCGAGCTGACGCGCGAATTTGACAAGCCCCAGCGCACGATCACCGTCTCCGCCGAGGGCAGTGTCACCTATAAGGCGCTGCTGTTCGTTCCCTCCGCGCGTCCGTTCAACTTCTACACGGAAGGCTACGAGAAGGGCTTGCAGCTCTACAGTGCGGGCGTTCTCATCATGGATAAGTGCGACTCGCTCCTGCCCGACTATCTGCGCTTTGTGCGCGGCGTGGTCGATTCGCCGGATCTGAGCCTGAACATCTCCCGCGAACTGTTACAGCACGACCGCCAGCTCAAGGTCATCGGCCAGAACCTTGAAAAGAAGGTGCGCGCCGACCTGGAAAAGTTCCTCAAGGACGACCGCGAGGGCTACGAGAAGTTCTACGCGAACTTTGGCCGCCAGCTCGGCTACGGCATCGTGAGCGACGGCGGCGAAGCGCGCAGGGATTCGCTCAAGGAGCTGCTGATGTTCTACTCCTCCACGGAGAAGAAGCTCACAACGCTCAAGGAATACGTTTCGCGCATGAAAGAAGACCAGAAGTGCATCTACTATGCCGCCGGCGAGAGCGTCGCGGCGGTGGATAAGCTGCCGCAGACCGAGCTTTTGAAGGATAAGGACTACGAGATCCTCTATCTCACGGGCGAGACGGACGAATTTACGCTCCAGGCGCTGATGAACTACGACGAAAAGCCCTTCCGTTCCATCGTCGACGGCGACCTTGAGCTTGGCGACGAAGAGGAGCACAAGGACGACGGCGAGAGCGCGGAGCTGATGCAGTTTGTCAAGGAAACGCTTGGCGACAAGATCAAGGAAGCCAGAGTTTCGCACCGCTTGAAGACCCACCCCGTCTGCCTGACGGCGGGCGAGGGCTTCAGCTTCGAGATGGAAAAGTATTTCAAGAACTTTGAAATGCCCGAGCCGATCAAGGCGGAGCGGATCCTCGAGCTGAACGTCGCGCATCCGGCGGTCAAGGCGATGGCCGCGGCGATGGCGAGCGACCGCGACAAGGCGGCGCTCTACGCCAAGATCCTCTATGAGCAGGCGAACCTCATTGCGGGGCTGCCGCTTGAAGATCCCGGCGCATACACCGACATGGTGGCGCAGCTGATGCAGTAAAATGAATAGGGAAAGAGCGCGGAGAGTATCTCCGCGCTCTTTTTTCACGCGCTGCCTGTCCCGCGCCTATACTGGCATACAGGCGCGCTTCCGCCTGACAAACCGTAAAGGCGATGAACTGATATGCTCCGACCTCTGATGCTGGCATGGCTCGGCACGTCCTTTACCTTCCTGATGACGGCGCTGGGCGCCGCGACGGTATTCTTTTTTGCCCGTGCGGTCTGCGAGCGCGCGCAGGGCGCGCTGCTGGGCTTTGCGGCGGGCGTGATGACGGCGGCGAGCGTGTGGAGCCTCATTCTGCCTGCCATCGAGCAGACGGCGGCGGAGGGGCGGCTGCCGCCGTTTCTGCCTGCGGCGGCGGGCATCGTGCTGGGTGCGCTGCTGCTGGCGCTGCTTGACGAATTCACGCGGCAGCGGGGCGGCGAGCGGGTCACGCACAGCGATTTTCTGCTCCTGTCCGCCATCACGCTGCACAATATCCCCGAGGGCATGGCCGTCGGCCTTGCGTTCGCGCTGGCGGCGGACGGAGAGGGGCTTGCGGGCGCGGCGGCGCTGGCGCTCGGCATCGGCGTGCAGAACTTTCCCGAGGGCGCGGCGGTGGCGCTGCCGCTGTATCAGTCCGGGCAGTCAAAGCTGCGCGCCTTTGTGACCGGTGTGCTCTCCGGCGCGGTGGAGCCGCTGTTCGGCGTGCTGGTCGTGCTGGCGGCGGCGCGTGTGCATGCGCTGATGCCGTGGCTTTTGAGCTTTGCGGCGGGAGCGATGCTCTACGTTGTGGCAGAAGAGCTGCTACCGCGCGCGGGGAACAGCCGGGGAACGTGCGGCTTTTTCGTGGGCTTTCTTTTTATGATGGTGCTTGATGTTGCGCTGGGATAAAAATTCTTTGCCTCCTGTTGCACCCGAACGTCTCACAAACGGGTTTACAGCGATAAAGCTGTAAACGGTTCGCGGCAAGGCCGCGGGCTGCACAAAAAAGGAGGAGCAGCATGCACAATTATGACCAAAATCCAAGAACACAGATCGAGATCTGCAAGCATCTGGCGCAGATGAAATTCGACAACCCCATCGAAAAAGCCCAACGCGCGGCGGACGAGCGCGTCTACCGCTTTGCGGGCATTGACGAGGCGGTCGCGGTGCTGAGCGTCGTGCACCGCACGCGCTGAGGGGGGGGCAGCATGAAAAAAACCGACAACTATTCCCTCCCGCAGTGGGAGAAGCAGGACTTCATCAAGATGGAGGACTTCAACGACGCTTTCGGCAGCATCGAGCAGGCGCTCACCAATATGCGCACCGCCGCCGGCACCTACACCGGCAACGGCGCAATGATGGCCGACGGCGGACAGGAGATCGCGCTCGGCTTCAAGCCGAAGTTTGTCATCATCACGCGCGGCTGGCTGGACCCGACCTTCAACCCGCGCGGCTTCTACGTGACGGGTGAAGCCGCGGTCGAAGGGCAGGAGCTTTACTTCCAGCTCACGGACAACGGCTTCCGCGTCGGCGGCACGACCGAGGCGCTGGTCGATCAGGTCTATAACGTCAACTTCCCGATGGAACTGAACACCGCAAACCAGAATTACAGCTTTGTCGCCTTTCAATAAAGCGCAAAAAAAGAAGACCCCCGAGGGGGTCTTCTTTTTTGCGTTAGGGATTAGTTAAGAGCCTCGTTGGCATACTCAACGTTGTACTTCGCGGTATCGCCGCAAGCAGCGGTGACAACGATCTTGCCGTTCTCATACTTGAGGGACGCACCGGCGGTAGGAGTCAGCATGCTGGTGAGCTTGCTGGAATCCTCAGCAACCTGAGAAGAGGTCGCATAGTCGGTGTGAACCTTGATCGTGCCAGCGGTATCGGAGGTAGCGGCCGCAGTAACCTTAACCTGAGCCTCGTTCTTGCTGGTCAGAGTGAAGTTGTGAGCGAGCAGTTCAAGGCTGATCTGGAACCAAGCGGTCTTGCCGTCCTTGTTGGTGATGGAGAAGACGAGCTTGTTGGCGGCACTCATGTTCCAAGTGTCCACGAAAGCGAGAACGCCGTTGGTGGAAGTAGCCTTAGCAGTAGCAGTGTCCTCAGGATAGAACGCCTTGATGGTCATGTCGGTGCCCATCGCAGTGACGTCCAGAGTGGACTGCGCAGAGCTGACGATCTTAGTTTCGCAGCCGGTAGCAACCAGCTCGAAAGCGGTATCAGCGGTCTTGCCGTCGCCCTTGTCGTTGAGCTTGCCAACGATGCCGTCGAGCTTGGCTTCACGCAGGAAGTCAGCGGCATTGAGAGTCTCGACCTTGCTCCACATCGTGATGTAGTTCTTCTTCACGGTGTAGGTGCCGTTCTTCTCATAATTAGCGGTCTTGCCATTAACACCCTCAGCGGTAGCGGGGGTACCGAGGATAACATAGATCTCGGTGACAGTGTTGTTCTTCTTGTCGTGGTGCATGTAGGCCTTGACGTTGACACTGCCATCATAGTTGGTCTGAAGGTCGCCCTTCGTAACGCGCTCGAACTCGCCGAGCTCGCCCTTGGCGATGTCAAGAACGTTGTACTTCACATCATCGTTGATGGTGTAGTACTTGTTGTTCTCAAGATCCTTGAGAGCACCGTCGGACCACTTTGCGTCAACCCAGGTCTCGTTGAAGGCGATGAACTCATCGAGATCGCCATTCTCGTCGTAGATGTACTCGCCGACGCCGAGATCCTTGATGTAGTCATACTGATCCTTGGTGAGCTTATAGCCCTCGACCTTCTTGCCGTCAGACAGAACGTCGAGCGTGTAGTAGAGGTCACCGTTCTCGTCCTTCTTGAACGTGTTGTAGTTGGTGTTGTAGACGATCAGGTCAGCAGTCAGATCCTCGGTGTTCGTACCGGAAACGAGGTAAGCGAGAGTGATGTAACCGTCAGTGTTCTTGATGTAGCAGATCTTAGCGTTGGTCAGGCTGGGGATCTCGTCATAGCCGGTGTAGACAGCGTTGTCCTTGCCGGCGCGCAGGTCGATGACCTTGGTGTTCTTGTTCACACCGAGGTCGCCCCACTGAGCGGTCTTGGTGGTGTAGCTGGCGGTCATGTCGCCGGAGTGGGCGAGCTTGAGCGCATAGCTGCCGTTGGTGTTCTCGGTGTAGCTGTAGATGTGGTTGTCGATCTTGTTGACGTTGAAGATCTTCTGATCGCCAACCTTGTTCACGCCGATGATGTCTTCCTTGGCATCAGCAGCGAAGACGACCTTGGTGTCGGTCAGGCCGGTGGTAGCCTTGGTGTGGTCGTTGTTGAGAACGTACAGGTAGTTGACATCAGCAGTGCTGAGCTCGGCATAGATGATGTGGCCGTAGGGATCGGTGTAGATGTCGACCTTCTTGTTCAGGTTGTCCTTGTTGAACACGTTCATAGCCTGGAAATCATCGTAGCCATTGGTAGCAACGAGATAGGTCTTGTCGCCGATGTCGTAGCTATAGGGAGCAGCGCCAACCTTGTTGCGGTTGATGGCGGAGAAGGTATCGCTCACGAAGTCAGCCTTCTTGACGTAGATGGCCTTGTTGTACTCGACAACAGTGACGAGATCGTCCAGAGCCAGCTCGTCAGCGCAGCAGACAGCGGAAGCCTTGTAGCCGCCGATGCCCTCGCTGAAGTAGTACTTGTTCTTCTCAACAGCGTTGGAGCCGGTGGAAGTGGTATCCTTGGCAATGCCGCTGACCAGAGCAACAGTGTACTCGGTGACGACGATGACGTCGGTCTTGCCGTTGTGATCGTTGTCGATGAAGTCGACCTTCACGCCGACCTTCTTGGCGTCGTCCTTAACATTGTCGAGGCCGTAGTTGTTGCTGACAACACCATTCTTGTAGATCTTGACGGTCTTGTCATTCTCAGCGATGAAAGCATCGTTGTTCTTGTCGGTCAGGTTCTTGTAAGCGGTGCCGTTGGTGGAGTTGCCGAGAGACTCACCGGTGATATAAACGGTGGAGACAGCGGCGACGGTCTTCTTGGCGCCGGGAACGGTCCAGACATAACCCTCGTAGCCGATGTTCTCGAAGCCGGCGTCAACGCCAGTGACTTCCTCAGTCTTGTTCGTCTTGTTCTCCGTGTAGGTGAACTGGGTGGTCTTGTCGATGTAGCTGACCTCGGAGATCTCGCCGGAGACCTTGGCAAGGCCGAAGACCTCGCTGCCGAGGGTCTTGTTCGCGGTGAAGACCGTGTTCTTGTCAGTGCTCAGGCCGACGTTCTGATAGCCGAACGCAGCGGTGTAGGAGACCATGGGAACGTTGATGGCACGGAACAGCAGCTCAGCAACCACTTCGCGGGTAGCGGGAGCGTTGAGGTCCACGCCCTTGACGTTGTCAAGGATACCGTTCTTCTGCGCGATCTGAGCAACATTGAGCGCCCAGTCAGCACCGGTGAACTCGTTGTTCTTGTCGTAGCCAACAGCGCGGAGGATCATCGTGAGAGCCTCGTAACCGGTGACCTTGCCGGCGGGCTTGAAGTTACCATCGGGATAACCCTTGATGAACGCAGCGTTCGCGCAGTAGCCGATGTAGCCCTTGGCCCAGCCGGCGCCTGCCATGTCGGCAAACTTGTTGTAGGTTTCGTAGTTCTTTGCCTGGACGTCCTTGACGTCGCCGGTGTAGATGCGGTAGACGATCGCAGCAACCTCAGCGCGGGTGATGTCACCCTTGGGGTTGAAGGAGCCGTCCTCGTAGCCCTTGAAAACGCCAAGGTTGGCGAGAACTTCCGCGGATTCCGCATAAGTCTCGTTGATGTCCTTGACATCCTTGAAGGCTGCGTTAGCGCTGACGGCCAGGGACAGAGTCATGACCAGAGCCAGCACCATTGCGAGTAACTTTTTCATAGATGTTACTCTCCTTTCATAAATTTCCATCTTTCCGGAGGCGATTTTCCGCAAAATCGCGTCCTTCCCGCGGTAGCCGGCAAAATCCGAAACCTCTTCAAAAGTTGCAAAACTTACTGATTTGGTAGCGGTTCTTGCCGAAAAACGCTTGAAATCGTGCGATTTGGTGGATATCGTATCCCCTTAGGAAAATTGATTTTCCTTGCCGCGCAAGGCACGGCGGCGTTTCCTGGTAGCGGTTTGGTAGCGCTCCAAAAATTTAAAGTACGGTTTTCTCTTTGGCTGCAAGGCTTTGCGGAAGTACTACCATGGTAGCGGTCCCGTTTTACTTAAAAAAAGACGGTGCAGAAAAACTGCACCGTCTGTGGAAATTCATGATAGATTTTCTGCATGTTTACACGTTGAAGCGGAAGTAGATCATATCGCCGTCCTTAACGACGTACTCCTTGCCCTCGCTGCGGAGCAGGCCCTTCTCCTTCGCGGCGGCAACGCTGCCGCAGCGGATCATATCGTCGAAATTGATCGTCTCGGCACGGATAAAGCCGCGCTCGATGTCGGAGTGGATCTTGCCGGCGGCCTGCGGCGCCTTGGTGCCGTTTTTGATCGTCCAGGCGCGGCACTCGTCCTCGCCGTAGGTGAGGAAGGAGATGAGACCGAGCAGGGCGTACGAGCACTTGATGAGGCGGTCGAGGCCGGATTCCTGAATGCCGAGCTCTTCAAGGAACATCGCGCGATCCTCACCGTCCAGCTCAGCAATGTCCTGCTCAAGCTTGGCGCAGATGGGCAGCACCTGTGCGCCCTCCTTTTCGGCGAGCTCCTTGACCTGCTGGAGATACTGGTTGCCGTCCTGATTGGCAAAGCCGTCTTCGTCCATGTTCGCAGCATAGATGATGGGCTTGAGGCTCAGAAGATCGGCGGTCGCGATGAGCTCGGCGTCGTCCTTTGAGACCTCGAAGGTGCGCGCGCTCTTGCCCGCGTCGAGGTGCTTGGCAAGGTCGGAGAAGAGCTCGACCTCGTGCAGGAACTTCTTGTCGCCCTTGGCCATCTTTGTGGCCTTTTCCACGCGGCGGTTGACCATCTCAAGGTCCGCCATGATGAGCTCCAGATCAATCGTTTCGATGTCGCCGAGGGGATCGACGGGAACGTTTGTATTGGCGTCGGCCACGACGTGCATGATGTTTTCATCGTCAAAGCAGCGTACAACGTGCACGATGGCGTCGGTGCGGCGGATATTCTCAAGAAACTTGTTGCCGAGACCCGCGCCCTGGCTCGCGCCCTTGACAAGACCTGCGATGTCAACAAATTCGATAACGGCGGGGGTCTTCTTTTTGGGGTGGTACATCTCGGCGAGCTTGTCGAGCCGCTCGTCGGGCACGGCCACCATGCCGACGTTCGGCTCGATGGTGCAGAAGGGGTAGTTGGCGCTCTCCGCGCCCGCGTTGGTGATCGCGTTGAAGAGAGTGGACTTGCCGACGTTGGGAAGTCCGACGATACCTAATTTCATAGTTTTCTCTATCTCCTTAAAAAGTCTTGATTTTCAAGGGCTTCCGGAATCCGGCGCGTTTGGTTTACGCCATTTTTACGCCATTTTCGCATGGACTTATATGCTAGGAAACCCTGCCTGATTCAAATTGCCGCACAGCCTGATCCAAGGATTCAGATGTGACATGGACGTATCTGTCCATCGTTGTTTTTATACTTGCGTGACCAAGCAGCTTTTGCAGCACCTTGGGCTGTACACCGCATTCAATCGCTCTTGTGGCGTAGGTGTGGCGTAAAGCGTGCATACAAAAGTGCTTGATCCCCGCTTCGTCGCAGAGCTTATATAAGTGGGTATCCAAGTAATAGACTTCTATATTACAAAAGCATCCATTGTAAAAGGTATAATTCGCAAATGGAAAAATAGGATTGAAGAACATATATTTGACAATAAACTAAGAACCGCGGCAATGTATAATTCAATTATTAAGAGAATCGAAGATGAAAAAGCCCTAAACACTATTGATAATAATGTGAATATGTAATGCTGTCTATGTTCGGTTTTCTGTCATATTCCTGGCAGGCACCCGCCGATGACAAGGAAATCGAATCGTGGTAAGATTGTAGCGTCAAATAGTGGGTATGGCAATTTCGCCGCCTTTTGCAAAGCGCAGAAGGCGGTTTTTTTCATACCTAAACTTCATCAAGGAGGAACCTACATGACAGAAAAGCTAACCCTCAAGGAGCGTGCCGTGCGGGGCTACTGGTCCATTGTCGGCATTGTCAGCGCACTCATCCTTTCATTGCAGCCCGTGCTTGCGGATGACATCTGGTCGCGATTCTCGACCATCATGAAGGATGTATACGGCGAGTTGGTCGGGATATCCACCATTGTGGCCGTTACGGCAGCCGCTGTAGCGCTGCTCATCAGGATGATCTCGCGCAATCAGCGTGCCGTGGATGAAGCCACGAGCTGGCTGAAACGAATCATCGTCACATGGCTGGTACTCAATACGCTTGGCTTCGCGGTCGCATACCTACAGCCCTTAATCCAGGGCGGCATGTACAACGGATAATGGACAACGCCACGATGTCCAGCGCCAAGGAGGTGAGCGCCGTTGGATCTTAGCTGGATCTTTGAAAGCATTGTAAATTGGGTAGCGTCCATCGTAACAAGCATCATGGACGCTGTCTCAGGCATCTTTTTGAACGCCTTGGGGACGGACATGACCGCTATGGAGCAGTATTTCCCTTTCGTAACCGAGGCATTCTTCATATTTCAGTACACGGCATGGGCGCTGCTGTTCTTAATAACGGTCTGGCAGCTATTCCGCGTGTTCGGCGGGCCTGTTACCGAAGCAGAGAACCCATGGCTGCTATTGGTCCGCAGCGCTATCTTCGCTATATTGATAGGCTATGCCAAGCCGATATTCCTGCTGGCGCTGGACATTGCCCGCGCTCCGTACACCGCCCTTATGGATGCCACAATGGACCCGGGCAGCTTTACGTTTGCCGGGGTGGAGCAAGTGCTGCAAAATGGCTTATCCACGCTCGTTTCCACCATCACCGTAATCGGCCCGCTGCTGACCATCATCCTCATGATTTCATTGGGCTGGAACTACTTCAAAATGCTTCTTGAGTGCGTTGAACGATATGTGGTCGTGGGCGTTTTGTGTTATACCTCACCGCTGGCGTTTTCAATGGGCGGCAGCAAGAACACCAACAACGTGTTCAAAGGCTGGACACGCATGGTCGGGTCACAACTCCTGTTACTTGTCCTAAACGTATGGTTCCTGAGAGCGTTTAACTCCACGGTCGGCCAGTTCATCGGCAACGGCGGCGCGCTTTCCACCGGACAGGGCAGCATATTTCTTTGGATGTTCGTTGCGCTGGCTTTTCTGAAGACGGCGCAGAAGTTCGATAGCTACCTTGCGGCAATGGGACTGAATGTGGCCCAAACCGGCAGCAGCATGGGCATGGAGCTCCTTATGGCGGCCCGTGTGATATCCGGAGTGGCCTCTGGCGGAGCTAAGACGGCCGGTAGCGTATTCCGCGGAGCAAACGGTACTGCGGGCGCATCAGGAACATCAGCAACAAGCGGCGGGTTCTTCGCGGGCTTTGCAAGCCGCTTTAAGCCAAATTCGTATGTGCGTGACGCTGTTGTGGAAGGTGGAACACACATGGGCGCAGGCGGCAGCGCTGGCTTTGTCGCCCGAGCATTCGGTGGCATGGCTGCCCGCAATGGTGCAACACTCTCAAGCGAATCCATCGCTTCTGTGGCGGCTCGGCCGGGCAACGTATCCGGCACGATCGCCGGAGAAATCGCCGACCGCAGCACAGCCAATTATATGCCGCAGCTTCAGGGTTACAGCTTGAGCTGCACTGAGATCACCGGCGGTCGTATATCGACCGTGGTGACCGGCGCGGACGGCAAGACCTCCGAGGTTGAGATGTTCAACGCTTCGCAGTTCGAGCGCCCGTCCATGCCCCATTCCACCGTTACCGCAAAGGACGGCAGCCAGTGGTATCAGACAGCTGCCGGCGATGGCGCAGGCAGCTTCTATACACCCGCGGCATTTGCCGGTATGGGCGTGGGAGATACGCTTTCGCAGGATCAGGTAACCGCGGCATTCGGCGATTCTGTAGCCGATGGTACAACGCTTCGCACTGTGGGGCATCCGGAAGAAGGCGTGCTGGAGGCAAGTCATCCGGATTATGGTACAAGCATGTGGTACAACAGCGCCATGTATCAGGAGCCGGATGCTCCTCACGATACCATCCAGTCCATGGACGGCGTCGGTTGGTATGCCATGCAGCCGCACAACGATGTGCCGCAGTTTGAACCGCCAACTGAGGAGGCAAAAGCATACAACCAGGCGCAGTTCCGGTCCTTTATGCCCGGTTACGAAACGCAGCCCGCGTATGTGGATACATCACGCGCAAGGGACGGCGTTATCGACGTGCGGCATGAGGATGGCAGCGCCATGCGCTTCTATGACCATACCCAGTTCCAAGCGCCCCGCGGCGACTATACCGTGTATGAGGACAAGCGAGGCGGTCAGTGGTATGCGATACCCGGTATGCCTGTTGTGGAGCGGCGGCCCGTATACGAAGGCGGTAAGCCCGTATATGACGGCGATCAGGTCAAGACCACGCAGGTGGAGGCTATACGATACAAGAGCACGCTGACGCGGTACGCCGATCCACAACCCCGGGATATGAGCGAGAAGAAACCGCCGAAGCGCAAGCAGTAAGACTGATGTAACGAATGGAGCGCACCCGATATCGGGCCGCGCTCCTTTTCCTTTGGAGGAGGTGAAACGGTGTCGGAGCAGGATAAGCAGCAGTTGGGCGACGGCTCAACCAATTACGCGGACGCGGCGCAAAAGACCGCTAAGGCCATCAAGGAAGCAGGAAAAGCGGCGGCGGAAAAAACGGCGGCCGCTGCGGGCGAGGCTACCGCCAACACCACCGCCGCCGTTGCACAGGCAGGCGTAGAAAGCGGAAAGGCCGTAGCGGAGGTGGCGACAGGCACCGCGGCGGGCGGGCCATGGGGCGCGATCATCGCGGCCGCCTGGGCGCTTCGTAAACCCATATTCAAGGTGCTGATCTGCATTGGCCTCGTGATACTGTTCTTTATCATGGCTGTGGTCACGCTGCCCAGCATCATCAGCAATAACCTGTTTCATACAGACCCCTCCACGGTAGACCCTGACGGCGCGGTGGACTTGATCGAGCGCGCCGATGATATGTCGGATGTGGTGGCGGCCTGTATACAGAACGGCTATGACACGGCATTGGCCCGCGTGGAGCAAATCATCGAGGAGAACGGCTACGATTACGAAACGTCCATGGAGGCGCTCATCAACTACGGCAGCCTGAACCCGGACTATGAGGTCTGCTATGTATTCGCCGCCTACTCCGCTTCCATGGGTCAGGTCGGCACGAGCGAGGCCGATATGCGGCGCAAACTGGACGCTGTCGCCGAGCAGATGTTCAAGGTGACGTATGTGGAAAAGGAGTTTGAACGTGTCATCCCGCTCACGTACTCCACCTATACGCCCGTCACGCTGACTGTTGTTACAGGGAAAACCAAGATCGGCGAGGTCAACGGCGTGCCGAAATACAGCTACGCCACGGCCACGCGAACCTATTACGTCCCCTCCGGCGAGGGGACAACGGAAACGGAGATACAGCGCACGGCCTATTCGCCTGTCAGCGTGGATATCCCCGTATACTCCCGTGGTATCATCGTGGGCGTCAGCTCCGAAACGTACTATGCGGCGGGCGATGTGGAGACGCTTACGCCGGATACCGAGATCGTGAAATACGCCGAATGCACGATAGCTCCCTTCAATGAGGGCGTTATCTATACGGCTTTTGATATAGACCCGGACGCCATATATGAGAAGACGACCGGCACGACCTACGGCGCTGCCATCAAAACCATGGCAGACGCCTTGAAGATGACGCTCTACGGCACGCTTGCGGCAGGCGACATTCCGGAGCTTACAAGCGAGGAGCTTATCGGCATCGTGGACGGGCTCAATACCACCGACGCAAGAAAGAAGCTGATAGAAACGGCGCTTTCCCTTGTGGGCAAGGTCTCTTATTTCTGGGGCGGCAAAAGCCCGGCGGGCTGGAACGACGATTGGGGCAAGCCCAAGAAGGTGACGGGCTCCGGCTCCGTTACCTCCGGTACGATCCGCCCTTACGGCCTTGATTGCAGCGGGTTTACGGATTGGGTCTACAAGACCGCGCTTGGCCAGTCCATAGGCACGGGCAGCGCAAATCAATGGAGCAAGTCGACAGAGATCTCCGCATCGGAGCTGATTCCCGGCGATCTTGGCTTCAAGGCCAAGCCCTCCGACCCCGGTACGAACCATGTGCTCATGTATGTGGGACTGACCTCGGACGGCAAAAGGCAGTGGGTGCATTGTTCAAGTTCCAAGGGCGGCGTTGTGCTCAACACGCCGAGCTATGTGAAATACTATCGCCGTCCCAACGGGATCGACTACAGCTCGCCTGCCGGCGGCGGCACAGGCGATCTCGGCACACCGCTTTATACGCTCAAGATCAATGTAACGCATTATTGCGCTTGCAGTAAATGCTGCGGTAAGAATGCCGACGGCATTACCGCGAGCGGCAAGCGCGTTGCGCCGGGCATGGTGGCAATGTCCAGCCACTATCCCTTCGGCACGGTGCTGGTCATCAACGGCGAGGTCTATACCGTGGAGGATCGAGGCGGCAGCGGCATTGAGAACGATATCGCCCGCGTGGATATTTACGTTGAGGATCATAAGCAAGCCCTGCGGCTTGGACGCTATTGGGCTGAAGCTACATTCTATCGGATAGGACGGTAACGCACATGGACGAAAAGGAGTTCAACAATACCTACGCCATACCGGCGAACTATACGGACAGCGGCAAGCTCTTGGGCGGAATGTTGGAAACGCGGAACACCATCGAGGCCATCATCATGCTTGGGCTTGTGGGCTATCCCGAGATCGCATGGCTGCATGTGGATACCACGGCCAAGGTAGTCATTATGACGGTGACGCTGATCCCGCTTGGGGTCGTGTCGCTCATGGGCATCGGCGGCGACAGCCTGATGCAATACCTCAGCCATATCGTCAGGTTCGGCTTAAACCGTCGAAAGTTACACTATAGAAGGATTGGATATAAATATGGAAACGCAAAAGAAGCCCGCAAGAAGCAGAAAAAGAAGAAGCAAAACAAGTGAGTTCGTTCAGGATTTCCTGCCCGTCAGGGAGGTCCGCAACGGTATCATCGAAACCACCGACGACCGCTATGTGAAGATCATTGAGATACTGCCCATCAACTTCCTGCTTCGCAGCAGCGAGGAGCAATACAATATCATCTCCTCGTTTGCGTCCTGGCTGAAGATCAGCCCCATGAAGCTGCAATTCAAGTCGGTGAGCCGCAAAGCGGATTCCGATAAGCATGTGGCCATGGTGCGGGAAGAACTCTCGCGGGAAGAAAACCAGCAATGCCGTCAGCTTGGGGAGGAATACCTCCGGCTCATAAAGGACGTTGGCAACAAGGAAGCGCTGTCGAGGCGCTTTTTCCTTATCTTCCAGTACGAGCCCCCGGCGGGCAAGCGCAGCAGCGGCGAGAGCTATGCGGATATTTACGGCATGATCCAGACGGCGGTACAGAATGCCAAGACTTATTTCATGCAGTGCGGCAACGCCATTGTGCAGCCAGAGGATGAGGACGCGTTTACCGCCGAGGTGCTGTATATGTTCTTCAACCGCTCCTCCTGCGTCAACGAACCGTTCCAGAGCCGCGTGGAGCGGGTCGTGGTGGACACCATGCAGGCCAAGGGCAAGATCATCGGGCTTGACGCCGTGCCGCACATACGCCCGGCCAACTTCATCGCGCCCCGCGGGATCGACTTTTCACATTATAACTTCGTGGTGATGGACGGTATGTACTATTCGGTCATGCACATCCGAAGGAACGGCTTCCCGCATACGGTGCGGGGAGGCTGGATGTCGAGCCTCATCAACGCCGGCGAGGGCGTGGACATCGACGTTCACCTGCGCCGTGAGAACCGTGGCAAAACGCTGGATAAAGTGGCGCAGAGGATACGGCTAAACAGAACCAAGCTCCGGAGCATGCAGGACACCAGCACCGATTATGAGGAGCTGACCGGCAGCATACAGTCGGGCTACTACATCAAGTCCGGCATCGCCAACAACAATGAGGACCTGTTCTATATGTCCGTGTTCATCACCATTTCGGCCCGGACATACGAGGAGCTTCTATGGCGCAGGGGGCAGATGACGGATCTCTTGAAGTCCATGGATATGTACGTGGGCGACTGCAACTTCCAGCAGGAGGCCGCATTGCGCTCCGTCATGCCGTTTCTCTGCATCGACCCGAACATTGAGAAGAAGGCGCAGCGGAACATCCTCACAAGCGGCGCGGCGTCCACATATATGTTCACCTCGTTTGAGATGAGCGATGATTCAGGTGTCTTGCTCGGCATCAACCGGCACAACAACTCGCTGTGCGTCGTTGACCTGTTCAATACGCGCGTCAACAAAAACGCGAACGTGACCTTGCTTGGCACCTCCGGCGCGGGCAAGACCTTTACCATGCAGCTGCTTGCGCTCAGGATGCGAATGCGCGGAATCCAGTGCTATATCCTTGCGCCGCTCAAAGGCCATGAATTCAAGCGTGCCTGCGCTGCGGTCGGCGGAACCTACATCAAGATAAGCCCCGGCTCCACCAACTGCATCAACGTCATGGAGATACGAAGGACGCTGAGCCCGGAGATGGAGCTGATCGACGAGATGGACTACAACAGCGAGGATTCACTGCTGTCGCGGAAGATTCAACAGCTATTGATCTTCTTTAGCCTCCTGATACCGGATATGAGCAATGAAGAAGAACAAATGCTGGACGAGGCCTTGATCAAGACCTACAGCCAGTTTGGCATCACCCACGACAACGACTCCCTGTATGCCGATAAGGCGCATACCCGATATAAGAAGATGCCCATTCTCGGCGATCTGCATAAGCTTTTGGAAGCGAATCCGTTGACGCAGCGGCTGGCCATCATCGTCAGCCGTTTTGTGACGGGCAGCGCCCAGAGCTTCAACCAGCAGACCAACGTGAATCTGGACAACAAGTATGTGGTCATCGACATCAGCGAGCTAAAGGGAAAGCTATTGCCGGTCGGGATGTTTATCGGCCTCGACTATGTCTGGGATCAGGTCAAGTCGGACAGGACGAAGCGCAAGGCCATCTATATCGACGAGATCTGGCAGCTCATCGGGGCGTCCTCCAATCGGCAGGCGGGTGAGTTTTGTCAGGAGATATTCAAGATCGCACGCGGCTACGGCGCGGCCGCGATCGCAGCCAGCCAGGACCTATCCGACTTCTTCTCCCTTGAGGACGGCAAATACGGCCGGGCCATCATCAACAACAGCAAGACCAAGATCATCCTCAATCTGGAGCCGGACGAAGCCGAGTATGTGCGGGAGACATTGAAGCTCACCCGCACGGAGATACGCAGCATCACCCAGTTCGAGCGCGGAGAGGCATTGATCAGTTCCAACAACAACAAAGTGCCGGTGCTGGTGCGCGCTTCCAAGGTGGAGCAGCAGCTCATCACCACCGACCGCAGTGAGCTTGCCGCCATTCTCAAGGAACGGCAGCGGGCGCAGAAAACGCAAACGGAGGGAAATGCGTTTTCGGAAGAATAAACGTATTTCACAAAAACGCCTGTGTTTACGGGGATTCTTGCTTGTCATGCGCCCTATAAAACGCATAAAGGGAAGGAATACGTTTTTGGCATCAAAAACGCTTTTGTATAAGGAGGTGTTCGCCCTTGCTTTTACAGGATGAACAGTATGTGATCAAATGGCTATCCCAATACGGGGCGCTCGAATATGAGCAGGTGTTGCGCCTGCTGAACAAACCGGTATCGACTGCGGAGAAGCTCATACGCAATCTCAAGAGATGGCTTTACGTCACGGATATCGAGGGCGGATATCTGGGTATTGACCCCACCGTCCGCCCCGACCCAAAGACCATCGCGGCCGTGTGGGTGCTGCTCAAATATGGAACCGAGGTAGCGCCCATGGAGCACTTCCCCGCGACTTATCCCTCGCAGCTGTTCTTTTTGAAGCACCAGACCGGGTACGAGATCATTGTTATAGGTGCGGAGGAAGGGCATCTGCTCAAGCTCCTTCAGCCGGAGGATGACATCAAATACATCATCGTGCTGCCGGATATCGCTATGGTGCAGGGCTTGCGGATTCCTCATGCGCCATGTCTGTTTGCGGTGCTGAAGGACGCGCCGGACGGCAAAGAACCGCACATTACATTCTATAACGGAGGTCAACATGGAAAAGAAAACACCGTCCCCGTTTAAGCGGGATATAGACCGCGCCTACAAGCGGCTGCAGCTTGCTTCCATGGTGATAGGAAATGTCAGCGAAGCATACGACACGGGCGATTTGAAGGAAGCCTATCGGAACGCTTTCGAGTTCGCATACCACGCGGAACGGCTCACACTGCTCGCAAGGTCGCTTCCTGCTTTGACCGGATCGCCCGCCGCAAGGCCGAAGATGGAGCGCCAGATCAAAGAGGTGCTGCCGCTTCACATAGGCTATACCGCAGAGGGCTGGTTCGGCGTGGATATGCCTGCGCTTCTGCCAAAAAAGGAACATGGCGGCGCTGAATACATCCGGCACAGCCTGTACCTTGCTCTGGGCGAATACTTCAAATGCCACGAGAAGCTGCGGATCGACAACTGCGTGCTGACCGTGTGCCACAGGTATGATAAGAGCCGTCCGGAGCGGGAATACCGTGACCATGACAACATCGAACTGAACGCCATCATCGATGCGCTTGCCCTGTATACGCTATATGATGACGCTCCGCTTCGCTGTGAACACCACTATTGTTCGCTTACGGACGACAGGGACGCAACAACGATATTGCTCGTTCCGCAACCTGAATTCCCTGTCTGCTATGAGCGCATCAAAACCGACCCGCAAACGCTGCTTCCACTGTTCCCATAAACCCAAAAATGCCGAAAAACATACGTCATTCGAGGCAAAATCGGCTTTCTTGAAACCCGTATGTAGCGAAGCACGGAAAAACCCGATAAACAGGGCGCTTTTTCCAAAGTGCCCTACCGATTTTGAGGGGAAGAGAGCAGTCAGAAGCACTAAATGCCAATGCGATATGGAGTGACGCCATGATATACATTCGCCCGGGCGCACATGTGCTTGAGCTGCTTGAACTGCTGTCCGTCGCGGGCGAGTTCCCCATGAGCGCCCTCTCTATATTGGGCAATCCGCGCACCATGCGGGATCTTATCCACAGGCTAGAAGACCGGCAGGAGATCGAGGTGAGCTGGAGCGGCAAACGATATTGCGCACGGCTGCTATCCATCAGCGGTAAACGAGGCCTTATGCGTAATATCCGGCTGCACAAAAGCGCCTTACCCTTATTGGACGAGCTGCATCCGGCTGCTGTGGATTACTACCTCTCCGCGTTCCGCAACCACGCCTTCTCCGGCAAGCGCGGGGACATCGAACGCAACCACAGAGTCGCCGAGACGCTGGCCATGATGTTTTCATCGGGCATAGAGATACGGCCTTATCTGCTGCCGAGGCTTCAGACAGAGCATATAGAACCGACCGTTGGTGACATGCCATGCTTCTATCCCAGCCGCATCGTCAAAAAGCTGGACGGCGATTCCATGAACAAAACCGGCTTCACACGCATGACGGGTCTGTTGTTGAAAAAGGGCGTGGGATTTGCCGTATACAACACGCGGAACGCTGTTATGAAATGGCACGGCGACGGAGAACTCAAAGCTATGCAGCAATGTGAGGATTTGGCGAGGCGCAACGCCGGCGTGGACGCGCTTTGCGGCGCGATCCTGTTCGGCAGGAGCGGCAGCGTGGCGCTCGATACACTCATGGAAACCAACAAAGCTGGCCGCAGGGATTGCCGCATTGACCACATCTACACGGCGGTGCATTTCGTGCCATTGAACGATGATGGAAAAAGCCTGCTACGGCTGCTCACGATACCAGCGCTTCAGTCGCGGCTCAGGAGCGTACTGTTTCCACTGCGTCTTCAGGTGAACGGATTCGTGGAATGCGACTGCGACGCCGTTGACGGCGGGAAGTACATTCTATCTCACTTGGATGGCGACCTTGCGAGACTCGTCCGTTTCCGGCTCGCCGCTATCGAGGATGCGGAGCATCGGTATGAAGCGGTCTGTTATCCGTGGCAGCTCGAATACGCGAAGCCGTTTCTCGGTGAGCGTATAGAACTCAAACTGATCGACCCGGCCCGCATCGCCGCAGCCTTACAAGGGAGGTGACCCATATTGGATAAACGCAAGGCCGGCATTCTGCTGGCCTGTTTGCTTAGCTCAGTTCTGCTGTTGTATCTCGGCGGCCTGCTGGGCCAGCTGCTATACAACTACGAAGAATGGATGCGGCAGGACGGTATGACTGGCGGCGTGCTCATGGCCGAGCTCAAGGCGAGTCCGCTCTACTGTATCCCTTACGCATTCACCGCGAGCGGCCTAAAGGGTACGCTCTTTCTTTTGCTTGGCACTGGCGGCGTCGTGCTGTATGTCAAGCTGCACGATAAGTTCGGCAGCAAGGAATACGACGCGAGGAACTTCACCCGCTCGAAATCCGGCGCGTATGGCACGGCGGGCTGGATGGAGCCGAAGGATGTGAAAAAGGTATTCGAGGTCGCGCCGCCGGACAAGGCGCAGGGTACGATCCTTGGAGAGCTGAATGGTCAGGCGGTTTGTCTGCCTGTTGATACGAAGCTCAACAGGCACCTTCTAATCTTCGGAGCGTCCGGCACCATGAAGAGCCGGGCCGTGATTCGCCCGTACCTCATCCAGAGCGTCAAGCGTCAGGAATCCGTGATCGTGACAGACAGTAAATCGGAACTGTATAACGATATGGCGGGCTATTTCATTGATAACGGGTATGAGGTGAAGGTTTTCAATCTCGTTGACCCGCGCCATAGCGATTCATGGAACTGCATGGCCGATTTGCAGCAGGATACGCTTCTTGCGCAGGTGTTAAGCGACGTCATCATCTCTAACACCAGCGGAGAGCGCGGCGACCATTTCTGGGACAATGGCGAATCCAATTTGCTGAAGGCTCTGGTGCTGTATGTCGACCACACCACCGCCTTTGGCGCGGAGCGGCGCAACCTGCCCGAAGTGTACCGCTTTCTGACCCAGACGAACGAGAAGCAGCTATCGGCGCTGTTCGATAAGCTGCCCATAGAGCACCCGGCGAGAGCGCCTTACAACCTGTTTCGTCAATCCAGCGATACGGTGCGCTCGGGCATCCTCCTCGGTCTTGGTACGCGGCTTCAAACCCTGCAAAGCGAACAGGTCAAGCGCATCCTCAGCCGCAGCGACATCGACCTGACCGCGCCCGCTAAAAGGAAGTGTGCCTATTTCGTGATACTGGACGACCAGAACAGCACCATGAACTTTCTGTCCTCGCTGTTCTTCTCGTTCCTGTTCATACGGCTGACCCGCTTGGCGGACAGCTCGCCCGGCGGCCGCTGCCCTGTGCCGGTCAACTTCGTACTCGATGAGTTTGCCAATATCGGCACCATCGGCGGGAACAACGGCCGGGATTTCGCACGCTCGGCCGCCACGCTTCGGTCGCGCTCGGTCGCGCTGGTACTGGCATTGCAAAGCCTTCCCCAGCTCCAGAACCGATACGGCAACAACCTTTGGGCGGAGATACTGGGCTGCTGTGATACGCAGCTCATGCTGGGCTGTTCAGATGATGTGACGGCAACGTATGTATCCACCCGCAGCGGCGACATGACCATCGACGTGAACTCCACCATGACCACCCGGCAAACCTTCGCTGTAGCGCAGGTCATACCGCAGTACCGCTATTCCGAGGGGCTTGGTAAGCGCCGGATGCTCACGCCGGATGAAGTCCTGCGCCTGCCGCATGACGAGATGCTCGTGGCGCTTAGGGGCCAGAAAATGCTGCGTCTCAAGAAGCTGGATTATACCCGGCTTTCGGCAGCAAAGCGGCTGCGCCCCTGTTCCATACTGGACTACGGCTCCGGATTTTACTCGGAACCCATGAGCCCGCCTTATGAGCCGCAGCCCGCTTACGCGCCGCTTTCGCCAAGCGTTGGCGACCTATATGAAACAGCGACCCCACCAGAGAACTTTTGATAGGAGGAAATAAAAGCATGCCTAAGAAAATATCCGAAACCGAAACCGTTGAAACGATGAATATGGAGTTATCCACGCCCGGTACAGCCGAAGACACCGCCGTGTCCATGACTGAGAATGAAAACAGTGAAATCGCCTTGGGATCCGCTGAGGAGATTGTCGAAAAACCTGATGAAACGGTGTCCCCTACGACTGAAACGGCCGAAGCGGATATTGCACCAGACGACGGCGTCAAAGCCATTGATTCAATACCATCCCCCACAACTGAAACCGAAGAAGCCGCAAACCTTCCTCAGGCGCCTGAAGACAGGCCGGAAAACACAGCCGCAGAGCCGGTTGTACAGGAAACGCCCGAACCAAAGCCCAAGAGGTCCCGAAGAAGCGCTTCCAAGCCTGAGCCTGAATCGGTTATACAGGTAACGCCTTCACCGCAATCCGATGAACCGGCCGCTGACGCACCTGTCCTAGAGACTTCGCCCACACGCAGACCGCGCAGGCGCGCAGTCGTATCCCTTGACGGCCAGCGCAGCGAGCTGACCCCCGAAGCTAGGCGCAGGCAGGACATCATCGACCTTTCAGAGTCTATGAAAAGCCGGCGCGTCATTACAGGCACCATCGCAGGCATCGAGCGCATGGATGAGAGCCCTGACCTCGCGTATGCGGTGGTCTATCATGGCGCGTTCAAGGTCATCATCCCCGCAAGCGAGATGTTTGAGTTCGATGAGGACTCTGCGGATAACTATCGCGGCGCAACGCTCTCCCGCAGGCTGGGCGCTGAGATCGACTATGTGGTAAAAGGCATCGAAACGGACGCTGGTGTTGCGGCCGGCAGCCGCCTGGAGGCCATGCGCCAGCGCAGACGCGAGTATTACCTTGACACCGACCGCAACGGCCACCATCAGCTGGAGGCGGGAGACATCGCCGAAGCAAGGGTGGTTTCGGTCATACGCCCCGGCGCCTTTGTGGAACTGTTCGGCATAGAACAGTTTATTCCGCTGGAGGAGCTCAGCTACCTGCGCTGGGTGGACGCCACGACACATTTCCGCGTGGGCGACCGGGTATTGGTGAAAATACTGGAGCTTGACCGAAGTGACCGAAACAATATCAGCCTCAAGCTCTCGGTGAAACAGGCGGGCGAGGACGCTTTTAAGCAGGCCATCAGCCGCTTCAAGGTCGGCAACATCTATGTCGGAAACGTCACGATGATCACAGCGGTGGGTGTATTCGTTTCTTTTGAAAATGTGAGCTGTCTCTGCCAGTTCCCCAAGCGCAAGCGCCCCGCCATCGGTTCGCCGGTCACGGTCAGGATACTGGGCGCGGATTTGGAGCGGCTTAGGCTCTGGGGCGCTATTGTGTATTCTTGATCGGGAGAAAAGTATGGAATATGACGTACAGGCGTTATCCATAGAGGAGACGCGCCGCCGGAAAAGCCTTTCCGACGAGGCCCGCAATATGGTGAAGCAGTCGCTGACCATAGAGGAAGAGGATGATACGGGTCTTATGATGATGTTTGAGGATTTCTATTTGCAGATATCCTTTTCCGAGCTGCATCCGTTGATGGTCATCTATCTGGTGCGCTATCTGGAGCGGAAGATCTCGATCCACGATAAGGATAAGGTCAACAAGCTCAACCTTGCAAGCGTACTTGGCGGGCACACGGTCGATACCGGCATAGGCTGCTATGCATACCGGACGACGCATTGGCTGGATGCGCCCCTGACCCGCGAACGCTTCTTTGAGATACTGCACCGTTCTTTGAGCGAAGCGCAGCGCGGCTATTCGACCATCCAAACATGCGGCTCGTCGTAAATATTGGGTGTGAGCGGTATTATCCAGTATCAAGAAAAGGAGGCTACGCTTATGAAACGGATAATACCGCTTATGCTGACTCTTATGCCGCTGTATAATAGGGCGCACCGCGTCATTACCACCTTGACAGACAGTACCCCTAATGTTACAATGAACAAGGAAACAAGGATATTTTGTTGTATGATTTCTTTGTTAGTTGCATAGAATAGGAGTAAGAGATATGGAGTCTGCGTTGAGCAAGGGTGGTGTGGCTATGAACCGGAAAACAATTAAAATATCAGAAAAGCGGCAGATTACGATTCCGCAGAAATACTATGAAAAACTTGGATTCACCAATGAAGCCGAGTGCCTGATGAGAGGGAACGAAATCGTTCTACGGCCTGTTAAAACCGTAAGCGGTGGAGAATTTGCCGAGCAAATTCTTGCTGATTTGATTGCAAAGGGCTTATCCAACGATGAACTGCTCGCCGCATTTAAGGCTGAGCAAAAAAAGGTTCGGCCGGCTGTAGAGGCTATGCTGGCCGATGCGGAAAATGCCGCAAAGGGTAGCAGTGAGTATTCCACTTATGATGATGTATTTGGCGATAGGGAGTGAGTATGGCGGAAGTCAGGTTCCTTCCTCCTGCAGCCAAGTATCTAAAGAAGCTCAAGGATAAGCGGCTGAAAGAATTGTATAAAGTTGCCATTGACGCTATTTGCAAGGACTACACGATTGGAGAACCTAAGACCGGTGATCTCGCCGGCTTATACGGGTATGATATCTACTATAACAAGACCAATTATGAACTTGCTTATACGGTGGAATACGAAGGTGAGAAGATTATCGTCGTGGTTATGGCCGGGACGCGCGAAAACTTTTACGATGAGCTGAAAAGGTATATGAAGTAAGCAAAAGCTACTTTAATCAACGATAGAGCGCTTCGGTGCTCTTTTTTCATACAACAAAACAACACATTGGGAGGGAATCATAATGAAAAGGTCTAAGTGGGCGCTGCTTCTGGCAGCGCTTTTGTGCATTGTACAGGCGGTTATGCCAATGACCGTTTTTGCATTCACTGCTCAAACGCCGACCCGTGTGCCAGAGATCGGCGAGGCGGTAACGGTTTACACCAAAGCGGACATGGTGCTGGATTTCAGCAGCTATACCTTCTCCGTTATGGATAGCAGCGGCACAGAGCAGTCAGGCGGTATTCATGGGCTTACCAATGTCATGAAGATTTGGGTTGCTACGACTGATCAGCAGCAGTTTACTGCGTATTGCCTCGACATGAGCCGCCATTATCCCGCAACCATTTCAAACACGGGCGAACAGTCGCTATATGTGAAGGACAGCGATATGCTCCTTGGTCTGTTTATTCAAACTTTGAAAGCGGGCGACACGGCAGCCAACGGCTCCGATCCAAACACTTCCGCCTGCTTTGGCGATCTCATGGCCGTTCACGGGGATATCACTTCCTTCAGGTTCCTGTCCACAACGGCAGTTGACCAGACTATGCTGGACGCTTTTAACAATGATGAGCGTGTTCAGTTTGAGATCAACGGTGCAACATTCGCGGACGGATATGAACTGACCCATGACGATGGGCATTGGATCTACGGCTTCTGGCGCAAGAGCGTGGTGCAGACGTACAATTTCGTCACCACCGCTTGGCCAAGCGGCGCCGTATACGATAAAATGCTTTGGGTTATCGAGCACAGCTATCCCGCTATCTCTATGAGCACCATGATGCACGATGCAGGCGCAGACTACGACCGGCTGTATACTGAGATTGCTGCCTCCCAGGGCGGGCTGTCCTCCGCTGAGCTTGACGAGCTGGTGGAAACCATCGTGTACGCTACGATTCAGGAGGCAGTATGGCATCATCAGCCTGCGAAGGTCAATGACGACCCGGAGCGGTTCATCGGCGCAAAGCTCATTCAGGGACATCAGGATATCAAGCTACTGTATGAGTATCTCACACAAGAGCGGGACGAATATACCAACTACCGCAGCAAGGTTTTCGGCGACAGCATTTCGATCGAGCACCCCGCAGACTTGACGCCTGCTCAGAACGGTGCGGGCTACATCTACGGCCCATTCAGCGTTTCCTCCGATATGCTTTCCGCCGGAACGATCGAGCTGAGCATAGATGCGGGCGGTGTGAATGCGAGCGTGACCGATTCAGCAGGGACGGCGCTCAGCGTTGTGCGTGCGGGTCAGGAATACTATGTGCGCACGGATGCGCGACCTTCCGATGCTCTCACGCTCAAAGCCAAGACTACGGATGCCCTAACTTTGACCCGGAGCGACCGAGGCCGGATGTATGTCCATGCCGACGCTCAGCAGGCGGCGGAGCTGCAACCCGTCGGTACCGGCGGCACGCCCAACCGGGTCTCGGCCGATGATACGCTGGTGCTGCCCGCCGTTGCGCCGCCGCCTATCCCCAGACCGACAGGCGAACGAGTGAGCTTCAAAAAGATAGATGCAGATACGCAGGCGCTTCTGGACGGTGCAGTGATCCGCATCGTTGACGGGAACGGCGCAACGGTTTTCCAAGGCATGACCGATAACGGCGTTGTCACAACGGACGTGGAGCTCAAGTACGATACGGATTACTCCTACTTTGAAGTCACAGCGCCTGATGGATATGAGCTGGACGAGACCTGGCATACGCTGCGGCTCTCCTCCACCGGGAGCAACCCCGAATACTGGACGCTGACCAATGAAAAGCGCCCCGCACCGCCGCCTGTCACCGGCGAAGCGCGCATCCGAAAGCTGGGTGCGGATACCGGAGCGGGCCTTTCCGGCTGCAAGATCGAGGTCAGGACCGCGTCTGGCGCTGCCGTTGGCCAGTATACCACCGGCAACGACGGGTATGCGGTTATTGCGGGTCTTGCGCCCGGCGCGTACACCTATCGGGAGATCCAGGCGCCGCCCTGCTATCTGCCGGATAAGAACGAATATGCCTTCACCGTGTCCGAAACAGGCAAGGTGACCGGCACGCTGAGCTTCAGCAACGCGCGCATCACGACGTCTGTGCCCATCAAGAAGGTGGACGAGAAGGGCAATCCCCTCGCGGACGCGACTATCGTTGTGCTGGACACGAAGCAAAAGCAGGTGTTTTCGGGGAAGACCGGCACGAACGGCGTCGTGACCGTGAGCGGCCTGAAAGCCGGCGAGAGCTATACCTATTACGAGTCGGCAGCGCCCGAAGGCTACCTAGTAAACAGCACCAAGTATACGCTCACCGTGAGCGATAAGGGTGTGGTCAGCGGGCTGAAGGACATTGTCAACCAACCCAAGGCTTCACCTACGCCCACACCAACGCCGACCCCAACGCCCAAGCCGACAACCACGCCCAAGCCCAGCGCAACACCGGCCGCCACGCCCACCGCCACGCCCAAGATTGAGGTCATAAAGCCCATCCCGCAGACGGGTGTGGAGAGTGGTGTGTTGTGGTACGGGCTTGGCGCTTTGTTGCTGCTGAGCGCGGTCGGGTATGTTGGCGTCAGGTATTATCAGACCAAAAAGCAAAGGAGCTGAGCAGTTGGCTTCTTTATCCATTCAGGAGGGAATATGAACAAGAGAAAACGATTCTTTGCGCTGCTGCTGTGCGTGCTGCTTACGATCTGCGCGCTGCCGCTGACAGCGCTTGCAGCCTACGCTCCGGTCGGCACGGAGGATGAACCGTCCTCCGTGCGGCTGTATGAGTATTATTCCTCGGCGGGGGCATGGGAGGCGCTGAAAACGCCTCATCACTGGAATACACAGACAGGTGAAATTGCATATTGCCTGGAACATAAGAACGGCACACCGCGAGGCGATACCTATTCGAGCTTCGATCCCACCGATGCCTACCCATATGCCGTATATCAGGGTATCTACTCCATATTGACCTTCGGTTATCCTGCGGGCGGTACGGGCGGTCTTTCCGCAGAGCAGGCACGGTACGCTACAGCCAACGCCATCAGATTCTGGCTCTCGGAATCGCAGGAAGTGTATGGCATGGACTTCCAGCAATACAACTTCACCAACCTTACCCGCTCCAACCAGTACACAAGGCCGAAAAGCGGCAACAGCACGGCGGCCGCCATGTGGGCGTATTCGATGGATCTGCTCAACAAGGCTCGCAACGGGACGACGCTGCAGCATTCTATACAGGTCAACCCCTCGACGATCAATATGACCCAGCAGGGCTCCTATTTCGTTGGACAGACCCGGGTGAGTCTTAAGAACTGCAACGGCGGATATACCTATGACGCGCCCTACGGCGTGCAGATATCCGGCTTCACCGGCAACGACGGGGATGTGCTTACCATATCCGTTCCCACCAGTATGGCAGGTCAGCAGCTCAGTATCACCTTTACCGGCTATGACAGCCGCAGCACCGCCAACTATGCCTGGTACGCGCCAAGCAACGACGATCAGAAGGTCGTCATGGTGGGCAACGGTCTTGAACAGCCCGCCGTCACCACGCGCCTGACGCTCATCACGCCCGACTCCGGCGGGATCGAGATCTACAAGACCGGCGACAACGGCGCGGCGCTTGCCGGAGCGGTATTCGGCGTAAAGGACGCAAGCAGCCGGCAGATCGGCACAATCACTACCAACTCCCGGGGCTACGGCAGCATGGACGGCCTCGACCCCGGAACGTATTATGTACAGGAAATCAGTGCACCTAGCGGCTATAACCTCGATCCCACCGTGCACACGGTGAACGTGAGCCTTGCCAGCACCGCGACGCTTTCGCTTACCAACAGTAGCATCAAGGGGTATATCGCCATCAAAAAGACGAACGCAGACCCAACGAAGGGCAGCTATCCGCTCACCGGCGCTGTGTTCACCATCTATAGCGGCAGCACCCCCGTGGATACCGTGACCATAGCCGCTGACGGCACGGGCAAAAGCAAAGCGCTGCCGCTTGGGACATACACCGTGAGGGAAATCACGGCGCCCCAGGGATTTGTCGCGGCAGCCGACCAGACCGTGAATACTACGGCCGCCAATGCCGTGAACGGCGTGGTGAACGTCAGCATTACCGTTCCCAATATGCCTCAAATGGGTAAGGTGCGGGTGCAGAAGACCAACGCCGACGACTCGCTTGGTTCTCATTCCCTTGCTGGCGCGGTGTTCGAGGTGCGTGACAGCGCGGGGACGCTGGTGGATACTATCACCACCGATAACACAGGCAAGGCCGAGAGCAAGGAGCTGGTGCTGGGGACGTACTCGGTCAATGAGATCACTGCCCCTAACGGCTTCGTACTGAACTCGACCCCGAAGAACGTCACCATCTCATACGGCAGCCAGACCGCCGCCGTGATATATGGCGATGTGAACATCCCGAATAAGCCGCAGGCAGGCCAGATCACCGTGCAAAAGACCAACGCGGATTCGGACATGGGCGATTATGCGCTCTCCGGCGCGGTGTTTGAGATCTACAGCGGCGATACTGTTGTGGATACGCTCACCACCGACACCGACGGCAAGGCGGTCAGCAAGCTGCTGCCCCTTGGCGCATACATCATAAAGGAAAAGGCCGCGCCCGAGGGGTTCGTGCTGAACACCGCTGCCTACGATGTGGAGCTGGACTATGCGGGTCAGACCATCGAGGTGGTATATGAATCCGTCACAGTACCGAACAAGTCCCAGACCGGAACGATCACGATAACCAAGCGGGATGCCGAGACCGGGGCTGAACCGCAGGGCGAAGCCACGCTCGACGGCGCTGTGTTCGAGATACTCGATACCGAAGGCAATGTGCTGCACACGCTAACGGCTGTAAATGATACTGTGTTGAGTCCCGAGCTCCCGCTTGGCAGCTATGTGGTGCGTGAAAAAACGCCTCCTGTCGGTTATACGCTCAACGAGACCGAGTTCCCAGTGGTCATAGAGTACGCCGGACAGACGGTGGAGGTCGTGGAGGAGTCGGTAACGGTCGAGAACACGATCATTCGCGGAAGGATCAGCATCATCAAGTACGCCGAGTTCGGATATGGCAGCAACAAGGAGACACGACCCCTTGCGGGCATCGAATTCACAATCACACGCAAGGTGGATGGCGAGGTCATGGATACGCTGACCACCGATGTTTCGGGTCATGCCATCTCGGATGTGCTGCTGTACGGAACGTACACCATCACCGAAACCAAGGGTATCGACAGCCATAAGATCATCGACCCAATCGACGTGACCATCGACGTTGACGAGAAGGTCTATGCCTACGCGTTGGAAAACGAGGCGTTCAAGAGTGAGCTGAAGATCGTCAAAGTGGACGCTGAGACCGGCAATATCATCCCCGCGGCCGGCGTTCAGTTTAGGATTAAGGATGCGGACGGCAACTGGGTCGTACAGCGTCAGCTCTATCCTTCCCCTGTGGATATAACCGTGTTTGAAACGGCCGCTGACGGGACACTGGTGCTGCCCGAGCCGCTGCTGTATGGCGATTACACCTTGCATGAGGTGAAGGCGGGCGTTGGATACCTGCTCAACGCATCCCCCATCCCCTTTAGCATTGGCAAAGACGGCGAGACCGTTGTGGTGGAGTGCGCCAATACGCCTGTCATGGGCAAGATCACCGTGAAAAAGACCGGCCCGACCTTCACTGGCGTAACGGAAACGGAATCCGAGTTCGGCATGGTCAAAACCGCCACATACTCGGATATCCCGCTTGAAGGCGCGGTGTTTGAGATCCGCGCCAAGACCGATATCAAAACTCCGGACGGCACGCTGAAGCTCAGCGCCGGAGAGGTCGCCGACACCGTCACCACGGGTAGCGATGGAAGCGCCGTCAGCAAGGCGCTGTATCTTGGCGAATACGAAGTCGTGGAAACGACAGCGCCCGAAGGGTATTTGCTGGATACCGAGCCCCATGCGGTCATGCTCCGGTATAAAGACCAGTACACTGCCATCGTCTCTGCGCAGGTAGGCATCCGAGATGACGCACCTGCTGTGGAATTGACCTTGGAGAAGCAGGCGGAGCAGTTCAGCGCCGAAGAGGCCGAGATATATATGGCGCCCGGCGAAGGCTTCGTGTTTGGGTTATATGCGGATGAGGATATCCACGGCATAAACACTGCGGTCCTACCTAAGGATTCTCTTGTGAATGTGGGTTCCACGGATTCAGATGGTTTTCTCCGGATCCAAGGTCGAATACCTTTCGGCCTGTACCGTTTTGTAGAGCTGGCTGCACCTGAGGGCTATGTCATCTCCAAGGCTGCCTACCCGGTGGAGCTTGTTTACGGCGGCCCCGAGGTCGGCTGCATCAAGGTCGCCGCCAACGATGGGAATCCCATCATCAACGAGCTGATAACGGGCAAGATCAGGATCATCAAATTGGACGAACGCTATCGGGCACCGAACCTCCTCCAACGCATCCTCGGCGGCGGTGATACCGAGGCCGACTACCGGCTCGCCGGAGCGGTCTTCGAGGTATCCAATAAAGAGTTGGGCGTATCCATAGAACTGACCACGGACGCAAACGGCGAAGCGCTCTCTCCGGAGCTGCCCGTGGGCACATACGTCATCCGCGAGACCAAAGCGCCCGCGGGCTTCGATCTGAGCGGGCAGGAGTACGAGGCAGTCATTACGGCAGACTCCGACGAGGTTCTGGAGTATGTGTGCAAGAACTCGCCCAAGCAGGTACACATCACTAAGATCAGCTCCGTAGACGGCAGGCTGCTTGCGGGCGCTGCGCTTGAGGTAAAAAACGCGGCCGGCGAGATCATCGCCTCGGGTGAAACGGACGATAAGGGCGAGCTCGATTTCCCCATGCCGCGTCCCGGCGTATATACGGTGCGAGAGCTGAAAGCGCCGACGGACTATGCACTTACGGATAAGACGTTCACGTTCACGGTAACGGCGGAGGGCGAGATCACCGGCACGACCCAGCTCGTCAACACGCCGACAAGGGTAGTCATAACAAAAGTAGATAAGGACAGCGGCAAAAAGCTGGCGGGCGCGGAGATCGCCATCTATGACGTCAAGGATAAGGAGGTATTCTCCGGCGTAACCAACGGGAACGGCGAGCTGGCGGTCATCTACCTCGCGGAGGGCGATTATACATACAAAGAGCTCAAAGCACCGGAAGGTTATGGTCTCAGCACGACGGTCATGAAGTTCACCGTGCAGGCGGACGGCACTGTTACCGGCGACATGACGCTCTCAAACGAGAAGATCGAGGCCGTCATCACCAAGACCGACATCACCGGGAAACAGCCCATACAGGGCGCTACGGTGGAGATATTCGACGCCGACGGAAAGTCGGTGTATAAGGCGGTCACGGATAAGGATGGCAAAATCAGCACCATGACGCTTGCGCCGGGCAAGTACACTTTCAAGGAAACGCTTGCGCCGGAGGGCTTTGCACTTAACCCCAACACCATGAACTTTGAGATCAAGCCCAATGGGACGATCCATGGCGATACCATCTTCACCGACGAGGTCGTGCAGCTGACCGTAAAAAAGGTCGACTCCGCGACCAAGAAGTCGCTACGCGGCGCGGAGTTTGGGTTATACGACAGCAAGGACAAGCTCTTGATGACAGGTAAAACCGACAAGGACGGCCTGTTGGTGTTCAGCAAACTCAGCCCGGGTAAGTATTCCATCAAGGAGCTGAAGGCGCCTGAGGGCTATGTGATGTCCGGCAAGGTCATCTCGGTGGAGGTGACGTCCACCTATGTCAATCAGGAAGCGTTCGTGGTCGAGAATACATCCACCGTTCCCAAGACCGGCGTGTTCTCGTTCCAGTGGTGGGGGTATGCGCTGGTTATCACCGGACTGCTGTGCGCGGCTGCGGCGGGTATCCTCTTGTTGCGCAGACCGAAACGCAAAAAACAGCAGCGATAAATGCGCCGAGTCATTGCACAAAGGCCGTTTGCTTAATTAGCAGACGGCCTTTTATGTCCTTGATTCTGGCATCGCTGGGCTTTCTTGAAAGGATTTGTGATTACAGGTTTACTTTCACGCTATTTTGGGTTACAATAATTGCGTGAAAGTGTGGTGATGGCATGGGTAAGTTTGAGCGATTGGATCAGTTGCTGTCTGAAAATAAAGGATATCTGCGTACATCGGATGCCGTTGCAGCCGGTGTATCAAAGAGTACGCTTGCTGCCTATGTGAGAGAAAACGGTTTGGAGCGCACGGCGCATGGGCTTTACATGGCAAAAGAAGCGTGGCCTGATGCTCTCTATGTGCTTCAGGTACGGTATCCAAAGGCAGTCTTTTCACACGAAACGGCTCTCTACCTATTGGGAGCCGCGGAACGTGAACCCTTGCGCTTTTCTGTTACGCTTGAAGCCGGCACAAATGTTGCGGGACTCACCAAGCAGGGCGTAAGAGTACACACAATCAAGAAAGACCTATTTGAGATGGGTCTTTCGGAGGCCGCCTCGCCCGTAGGGCATACGCTGCGGAGCTATGATATGGAACGCACGATTTGCGATCTTGTGCGAAGCCGTCGATGTATTGAAGCGCAAACACTGCAAGGAGCGGTTAAAGGATATGCGCGAAGTAAAACGAAAAACACTCCGCGACTCATGCGATATGCAAAAGCGCTTTCAATCGAGAGTGTTATCAGGCAGTATATGGAGGTGTTACTCTAATAATCCGAACGGCAAGACAGTTGAAAGCCTTAGTTCGCAATATGTCCAAAAGCGACAGCAACAAGGCTATGATCATCATACGCAACTATGTCATGGAACGGTTTCTGGAACGGCTTGCCGTTTCCCCATACCGGGATAATCTCATCCTCAAAGGCGGCACGCTTGTTTCCGCTATGGTAGGACTGGATAACCGTTCGACGATGGACGTGGATACGACCGTCAAAAACCTGACGCTGACAGAGGAAAAAGCGCACGAAATCGTCAGCGAGATCACCTCCATCCCTCTTGATGATGGGATGACCTTCACCATTGCCGGCGTGACGACCATCATGGATGATGCTGATTATCCCGGCGTCAGGGTACAGCTTGATACCTGCCTGGAAACGATGCACACGCCCTTGAAGATCGATTTTTCCACGGACGATGTGATTACGCCGGGCGAGATCCTCTATGTGTTCAAGCTTATTTTTGAGGATCGAACAATTTCCTTGTTGGCCTACAATTTGGAGACGGTGCTTGCAGAAAAGCTAGAAACCATTCTTTCCCGCGGAACGCTTAATACTCGTATGCGTGATTTCTACGATATTTACGTGTTGGGCATTTCGCAGCAGGACAATATTGACGCAGACACTCTCGGACGCGCACTGATCAACACAGCCGAGAAGCGTGGGTCACTGCCTGTCATCGATCACGTTGGTACTACCATAGACGAGATTGAGAACAGCTCTGCACTGCAATCTCTATGGGAGAACTACAGAACTAGCTTCGACTATGCCGCCGATATTCAGTGGGAAACAATCATCCGTGCATTCCGTCAAATGTACGATATGGCAGTTCCTCCCAGATGATCGGGACACGATTGGTTTTTCGCATTAAGTAAACCCCATATACCTTTATGTTCACGACCCGTGCTTTTGCACAGGTCGTTTTCTATGCGCCCAAGCCCGGCTAAACCGGGCTTATTTATTTCAGTAATCAAGGAGGAATCTCACATGAAACTCATTCGCAAACGTATCCTGCCGCTGCTTCTCATGGCGCTGCTGCTCATCGCGGCGCTACCCATGCAGGCGCTGGCCGCAGAAGGCGACGTAGGCTGGACACAGTACGGCCGCACAGGTCATGCCACGGCAAGCGGCGATACCGTCAGTTTTTCCGGGCATCCTACCGATCCGTTTACCACCCTTCTGTTCCGCCCGGCGCAGGACGGCGATTACCGCACCTTTACGTTCCACCTGACCGAAGGCAATACCGACTGGCATACTCTCGAGGGCAGCGGCTTCGTGTTCAACGCTGTCACGGACGGGAACACGCTCAATGGGTATGCCGTGCTGTTCGGACAGAGCAATGTAGGCTATTACAAGCTCGCCAACGTCAGCATGGCCGCGCTCGCCTCCACCCAGTTCACCGGGCTTTCAGGCGTGACGCTCATCCAGCAGGAGGCCAAGCCCGCATACTCGGCAGGCACAACCTGGTACCTGAAATTACAGGTCAGTCCCGGCTCACTGTCGTTCTATAAGTACGATGATGCCGGCTTCTCAAGCGGCCAGACGGCGATTTTCAGTAACGTGGCCATCGACGACTCCGTTGGCAGCGGCTACGGCCCATTCGGCAGTTTCATAAGCCATAACTGCTCGGTGATATCGACCTCCAGCTTCGAATATTTCACGCTGAAGATCAGCCCGAACACCGCGCCCGCTATCAAGGCGCCTGATGTGGTGATTGACCGCGGCGGCAGTTTTGACCCTAACGCAAATGTGAGCGCCAAGGATGCGGAAGACGGCGATCTCAGCAACAAGGTGCAGATCACCTCCAATAATGTGGACGTCAACATGCCAGGCGCATACCAGGTGGTTTACTCCGTCGCCGACATCCTTGGCCTTACCGGCACGCACACCCGCAACGTCACCGTGCGTGCGGATGTGGAGCTGGTGGCAGTCGACGCCGTTACCGGCGATCCGCTCTCGGGCGTGGGCTTCAGCCTCGACGATGAGAACCTGCCCGACACCTCCGCTGATGGCAAAACTGCCGCTGTGATTGACCCCGGTACGCACGCTTGGGAGGTGGTTAAAGCACACCCCGACTACATTTCCCCCAAGGGCGAATCGGTTCTGATGGACGGCCGCAAATTCAGTACATGGCCCGCTCAGATCCGCATTCCCTTCGTGAAGAAGACCTACGATATGGCGCTTGCCGTACAGCTTATCAAGGTCAACGACACTCCTGTGACGGAGGGCATCACAGCCAAGTATGGCGATACCGTCGCCTATCAGCTTCGTATCACCAATAAAGGCAATCAAGCGGCAGTTCCGACTGTTGCCCTGAACGTTCCCACTGGGCTAACCGCAACAGAGGCCACCGCAGCCAAGCTCCCCGAGGGCAAGCTTTCGCTGACCCAGCCCATTGAGCCCGGCGCGCATACGGATGTGGAGCTGACCTTCAAGGTGAGTTCCGTGGCCGCATCAGCGTCTTTGGTGCTGCAGGGCAAGGCCATCACCGTCGCAACGCCGGACGGCATGGCCAAGACCGACATCAATCTCAACGATAACGAAGATGAAGCGCCCACGCCCGTGAAAAACCCGCCGGTCATCCTGACCGTGGTGAACGCATTGGATAAGACCGATAAGCTGGCCGGCGCGGAGCTGAAGCTCACGGACAAGAACGGGAAAACGGTCTTCACCGGCACGACCAATGAGAAAGGCACGGTTGAGGTCAACGGTTTGTATCCTGGGCAGTACACCATCACCCAAACCAAGGTGACGGCGGGCTATCAGCTGCCGGACAAGACATGGAGCTTTACCAAGGCTGACGACGGCACCGTGAACGGCACGACCGAGATACCAAACGAGCCCACGCTGGTTCTGGTGACCGATGTGGAGGTGCTGGACGATAAGACCGAGAAGCTGCTTCCCGGCGGCACGATCAATATCGTGGACGCGGAAGGCAAGCAAGTGCAGTCCGGTACGCTCGGCGAGAAGGGCGACCTGACCATTCGTTATATGAAGCCCGGCAAGTATGTCCTCAAGCAGACCAAGGCCCCACTCGGGTATGTGCTGCAGGTCAAGGAGTACCCCTTTGAGATCACCGCCGAGGGCAAGGTCACGGGCGATACCAAGCTCGTCAATGTCCCCACGCTGGTCGTTATCTCGAAGCTTGACCCGGACAAGAAGGCGGTAGCCGACGCCACATATGAGGTCTATAATGCCGAGAACAAAAAGGTGTTCGGCGGTAAGACCGATAAGGAAGGCAAGCTGACCGTGAAGTATCTGCCCGCCGGCAAGTACACCTACAAGGAGACCAAAGCCCCCAGCGGCTATGCGCTCAACCCTACGGCGTATGCGTTCGAGATCGACGAGAAGGGCGTGGTCGCCGGAACGCTCATTGTGACGGATCCCTTTGCCAACATCGTGATCAAGAAGGTGGACGCCAAGACCAACAAGCTGCTCGCAGGCGCGCAGTTCGGTCTTTACGACAGCACCGATAAGCTACTCACGACCCTGACCACCGACAACAACGGCCTCGTGCAGTTCACCAAGCTGCCATGGGGCAAGTACAGCGTCAAGGAGCTGAAAGCGCCCAGCGGTTATGCGGTCAACGGCAAGCTGGTCACGGTGGAGATCAACGAAACCTATCAAAACCCGGCCGAACCGCACGTTGTGGAGAACTCTCCCGCCGCCCAGACCGGCGTTGACGGCTTCCCGTGGTGGGGCATTGCGCTGCTTGTGGTCTGCATGCTCGGCGGCGGTGGATGCGCGTGGTATCTGCTGCGCAAAAAGCAGTCGGCCGTCGATAAGCGCCGTGCGAAGCATAACTGATAGAGCCTGTGCGGGTGGCCGTCTACATGGCGGCCTTCACTCATTTGAGGAGGTAATTCGTATGACCCGTTATAAGAAAAAGATGCTCATCCTGGCCATGGCGCTGATCGTAAGCGCTGTTAGCATTCTGCCGTGGACGCAGGTAGCGTATGCCACGCCAGACGCAGAACCCACAAAGACCACGATCGCAGACAAGCTGATGCTACAGCTTGGCCCCGACTGGGCGGGCGTGGAATTCGAGCTGGTGACGGACGTAGGTAAATATCCCGGCACGATCGTGGTCGATAACACGGGTGTGCTGGCGCTTGAACTCAGCGACAGTTCCACATTCACACTTTCCTGCTTGAATTCCAAAGTAACGCCGCCCAAACCAGAGCTGCAGGAGTCGAATGTGCAAGCAGCCGAGTCCACAGAGGGCCCTATATATGCTGCTACGGATCTAGTGCAGCCGAGCGAGCCTGCACCGGCAAATAAAAATGAACAGCACCCGACCGCTGATCTGACAAAACAGCCACAGATGGAATCTGAGACGCCGGCAGATGAATTCCGACAGAACATCCCCACTCTTCAACTTGTGCTATTCATCGGAGGGGCTGTGCTATGTATCGGAGGGCTTATCGTCATACGGATCGTAAAAAAGCATCGTGAATATGACGATGAAGATGACGAATAAGCTGTAGAACTGACTTCGCTTTCCGTAGAACTGAGATAGCAAAATATCCAGTAAAACAGGCACTTTTATGGCTTTTTATGCTTGACTTTGCGAGCAAAATATGTTACTCTTTTCGTGTAGAAAAGCTTGCGCTCAGGCTTTCTGCGCGGACGAAGTCGACCGGCCGCCAACACATACCCAGAAGGGTATGGAGCAGTTACGGAACGGTGCATTGAGCCGATCCATACGGCGCAAGCAGAGAATTGAATAGCCGGAAGGCACCAAACATATTACAGAGTCAATGGGCTGATGCGACACCACTATTTCAGCCACCTTGGCTCTGTATGTTGTTTTGGCAGCTTTCCGGCTTTTTGTACTCATCCATCTTCAGGTGGATGTTGACGACAGAAAGGTTGGTGAGAATATTGAAGAAGAATAAGATGAACAACCCCTTTATAGGAATCCCGGGTATGAGCGCAATGCGCTGCCCTTACTGCGGCAGCCCTGTTGTTCTGCGCTCGGCGGATGGTATCTACAAAGAAAATCATGCGAATACAAAACTCTACGTTTGCAGCCGATATCCGGCCTGCGACGCTTATGTGCGCGTCCATGAAGGGACCAACAAGCCTGTGGGCAGCCTCGCCGACCATAGGCTTAGAAAGCTGCGAAAGGAAGCGCACGACTCATTCAACAGATTGTACCTGACCGATGTTATGACAAAGGATCAAGCCTATGCGTGGCTTGCAAGCATGATTCAAGCGCCTCGTTCGCAGGCACATATCGGGTATCTTCGGGAGTATTACTGCGAGCAGGTAATTCGGCAGAGCAAGGCAATTCTGGCAAATAGGCAACAGGCCAAAAGCAATGAAAATCGCATGAGGCCACAAATCAATATAGGAGGTGAATCGGCATGACGCTGACTGTTGAACAACAACGTATCGTTGAAGAAAACCTGGGGCTTGTAAGAGCAGTGCTTTCGCGTTGCGTGAGCAGCCCCGGTTCAACCGGCATTTATTCATATGACGACCTTTTCCAGATTGGATGCATTGCCTTATGCGAAGCTGTGATCGAATACCAACCCGGGCGCGCCGTTTTTTCGACCTATGCCTTTGCAGCGATACGCAACCGGATCTACAATGCGCTTGCATGCGCCACATATCGCCGCAAAAGGGAGAAACAGAGCGATTTCCCTAACGAGCCAGTTGCGGTAGTCCCCATGGACACTCCGGAAGCACACGAGCTTCGCAAAGTCCTCCGTGAAACTCAGGATAGGCTCAAAGGCGTTACCCGTAAAGGCATAGATGCGATGATATTCATGAGTGAAGGCTTCACCTGCCGTGAGATTGGAGAAATGTATGGAACGAATGCGAACAATGTCACTGCTTGGATTTCTAAAGCCCGTAAAGCACTCAGACTCGATGTAAAGTTCATGCGTTTTGCAGCGGAGCTGGAAGTATGAAGCGTTTTATAAAACACATGGCTATTCCTGCGCTATGCTGTATTATGACCCTGACACTGTTCAGGGTCTTTTTCTTTTTGGGGTATGTGCCTACAAGCTCGATGGAGCCAACAATCCGGCAGGGGAGTTTCATTGTAGCCGCCAGAATGGCCTATTGGTCTTCTGAGCCGAATGTGGGGGACATAATAGTGTTCAGCCATGACGGCAAAGTGCTTGTCAAACGAGTGGCGGCCGTTGCAGGCGAGGCGGCGTGGACGTGGAAGGGGCCTGAAACAGTACCCTGCGGGATGCTTTACTTACTCGGTGACAATATAGATGCGTCAATCGATTCCCGGCTCTGGGTCGATCCGTTCGTTCCGGTTGAAAACGTGATTGCCCGGTATTACGAATAGAAACCGGGCGTCGGCACTGCCATGCTAACGCCCGCTGTACGTTATCACTCTTTGCTCAAGTACTGTCTAAGATGTCGAAGCCCTTGTGCGATGGAAGCGGATACCGCCGCGATGCTCACTCTTTCAGCGCGAGCAATCTCAGTCTCGCTCAATCGTAGAAAGAAATGCGCGTATATCCGCCGCATCTGCTTGACCGGCAGCTTCAGCATTGCTTTATAGAGAGCTTCATTCCTTTGCGTTTTCATGTATATTTCCTCCAAGGATGGCAGCTCCATCTCCAAATCGGTAACAGCCTCAATAAATGCTAAGCACTCACCGTGGTATCTGCGCCGTTCATCCTGCGCATGTTCAAGCCGCTTCAATTCTTCCAATAACAGCTTTACCTGCTCGGGAACCTCGCAGAAAACGTTCTGCCTATATAACACCGGATAGTAAATCCGGAGATTGATCACTATCATATGTTTCCTCCGTTTCAGTCGTGGGTGAAAAGGTTGCTGAAACGGGGCGGGAGGAGCCCGAATAGATATAAAAGGAGCATGCTTGGTTCTTATCGATACCATCATGCTCCGTTCGTGATATTCAGTTGATGCTATTGGTTCTTCAACCGGCTGTCTAATCTTACCCGTGTACGATACGGACTCGATTACCATCCTAAGAAACCCAACAGTAATTCCGGCATTAACCAGTAAACTGTTGAGGTGGATAGAAAAGCATTAATATAGCAGTCCACAAAACACCTGCCATTCGCACATTTTTGATAATACACAGCAATGATTCTTGTTTGCCGTGTCTTAGCCCTTTAAGCAATAAGACGACTCGCCATACAGTAAATATCTGCTGCGACCCACGGGTCTACTTCATTTTCACCATCCGGGTAAACCTGCCGACCACAATAAGCGCAGCAATAATGGCAATACCCGCAAAGGCCGGCGGTGCGCTCTATACGATCCTCGGCATATTCGGCAGACGATTCGCGGGCATCTAGCATTTTGCGAACTCCTAATTACTGCAAGAAAATAACAGAAAAAAGTATGCAAAAGGACAGATTAAAAACCGTTTGCCTTTTTTCGGTTGTCTGTCACTTTTTGCTCCGCTAGATCAGATAAATATGTTGAACACGCCGGCATAAAGAGGCTATCTTTCCCATTCAATATATTTCTTAGGAAAAATTATTGTGCATTTCAACACGGGATCCATCTAACGCATTGATTGCTATATAGGATGGTAAAATATGCCCGTCCAAGGCGCTCTCTTTTTGTACAATGAATAGCCATGTCGGAATGAGGAAAACCTTGTTCCTTTCCTTTGTAGAGCGAACCATGCAGTTTGTGAGCATAATTCGCGTAATGTGTCTATCCTCGACTGTGGTAGCATCGGCTACCCATGAGGAACCAAGAATAAGCAGGTCTTTCGCGTGCTGCCATACCGCCTCAAATGATAGAGGCTTCATGTTGCTTTCTAACTTATTCGTTATAATAACGGGATACTCCCAATGAAAGAAACGGATTCCCTCCTGATCCACCATAAGCACAATTCTTTCCTGCGGCCATGGTTTGATATAGTCCGCTTCATCCTCAAACCCCAAAACCCCCGGGGTCAATATGCTGCTGTCAAACGGAATTTGCCCATCGATTGCACGGCAAAAAGTTATTTGGTAGCCCACCGAGACCGTAGCATAGCCAAAGAATCCATCCAGCATACGCGCCGCTTCAATATGTGCCGCTTCAAAGCCTTCAATTTTCAAATCATTCAATACGTTTTTTGATATTGTCAACGCTTCTTCTTTGGATAAAACGGGTTCCAGTACAACAGGACCTTCTCCGTCCCAACCGCCGTTCTTTATTATCCATGATTGTAGTTGTATGGTTCCGGCGTTCTTCGGGAAAATTTCTATTTGATTTTCATCGGCAAACACATAAACATTTTGTTCCAAACTGTTTTTGAAAACCACATTGCATGGGAAAGTCGGGTCATAATCAGCAATGGGAATATATTCCTCGTTAGGCGCATTTCGCAATTCTTCGGATAAGCTTTCGATTATTTCTGCGCTATCGGCAGATGGCTCATACAGAACGGAGCCGTCTTGCTGTTTTTTCGGCATTCCTCTTTTTAGAATGACTATGAGTTCTTCCAAATCTTCTTTCGTGATTTCACCGGAGCGCGCTCCGATGAGGTCTTTGGAAAAGTACGAAACTATTTCATCCATGCGGGTTTGGCCAAACCTGTCTTGCGTCGCTTCATACACATAAAAGCCTTCCGCTTGGCCTATCTCAATATCCGTATCCGCCACAAACTTGAAATGTGGCATTTGTATTTCTTCATTCAACTTACTTGGGCAAATAAAGGTGCTGTCAGCTTCCTTATCATCGCTTTCAACAAGTGTAGCTTCTAATTGTTCCGCCGCCTTATGCACCACTATCTCTTTTTCAGGCGTAGGCTGGCAGGCAACAAAACCAATCGCCATAACCGTGCAGAGCAGAATTGCCATGTATCTTTTCATAATTGCCACCTTAGTAGCCCCTCGCCAAATCGATGATACTGCCGTCGATGGCGTTGATGGTGAAATAGCTCTGTTCTGCGCTATTTTCCGTTGCCGTTGTCCCGTCGGCCATGTTGCTTTGGGAAATGCCGATAAAATCCCATGCGGGAACGTACAGGTATTCGTCTGCGCCCGTGCTGATTTTCGCCATGCATAGACGTATCTGAGTTATTTCGACGCTGATCGACCTTATGGATTCATCTATCCATGAAAGGGAGGATCTGCAATGCTGTGCAAGAAATTCCATAATCATGTCAAAGGACAGCAAGGCCACGCTTTCGTTCACCGTTTTTACCGTGGTGGGCGATTCCCATGTGAAATACACTATTCCGGCATCATCAATAGTAACGGCGGCGTACTCGTCCGCCCAAGGCTCGGCATAAGCGGCGGAAGTCTCGCCACGCGCCAGCATGGGCTTATGGTACATGGCAGGCAGGCCGTTAAATCCCCTTGTAAATATAAACAAGTAGCAGTCATGGCTATTCCGGCCTTCCACGGGGTTTACTGCCGTTACGGACAGCTCTGCAAAAGCTTCCATATAGTCAAGCCCGATATTTTTTATAACCTCCTGCGCCATGCTCTTAGCCTTAGAAAAAGTGGTACTCAGCTCCTCTATGTCCGCCCTGTTTACCCTATATTGCTTTGCAAGATATGCCGTACCCGTATTTTCTAAACGTATATAGCTCAACTTGCCGCTGTCCGAGCGGTAAGCGGAAAACGTTGCAAGGGTTTCATTCCCAAGATCGACAGAGGCCGTTATCCGGTTATAGTCGTTGCCGGGAGGCAGAAGCGTAGGAACCGGCGGCGAATCGGATTTTTGCTCGGCGACGGATCGTTTATCGCCGAATTTTCCGTCATTAACCGTTCTATCAATAGTCACTGGGGCTGCTTTCAGCTTTTCCTCATAGAAAGCTATCATATCATCTATATATGGGCTGCTTTCATTTCTGCCTTGCAGCTCCGCCTGCGCCTGTTTATATGAGCTCAGGCGAATAAGCACTTCTTCCTGTGTAAGGTCGGTAATGGACAGCGGATCGTACATGGTTTTATCGCCAATAAGCGCCGCCCTTGCCTTATCTACCATAGCCTGGGAAAGAAACTCCGGCCTTGCGGAAAAAACGGCATACCGCTCCAATACAGGGGCTATTACAGAAGCATCAATTTTGATTTTTACATTTTTATTTCCTACGTCTATTATGCCCTCATACCTTTCGGGGAGATCATCGGTAAGCGTATTGCCGCCTTGAGAAGCGGGTTCGAGGTATTTACTATCGTCGCCAACTATTATCACAGGCGCCTCCGGCGTTTTCTGACAGGCGCATAATAATATACAACTTACGACCAACCATAGTGTGCTTATAATTTTTTTCATCTTAATCTCCTCTTTCAATGAAAAGTGCTGCACATCCTCAAAAGCCGCTAACAAAAGCACCACAACGACACCCGTAAAGGCGATTAAAAAGCCACGGCTTAAAAGAGCCTGCCGCAGGCCGGCAGTAAGGGTATGGGACATGGGGATGTTGCTCCTTTGCTGGAATTATTATTTATCCATTTGCTTATTCCGCGGTTGAGTTATCGTCACTTACGATTCTCGGATCCATCAATGCGCCTGTTTCTGCATTCAGAACCATGACGGCCTCGGTTCCTTCACCGTTTTCCTCTGCAAACTCCCTATACAAAACATACCATGCCGGCACAAGCCGGGCTCTTTCGGCGTTTCCTTTTACTCCTGTAATGCAATAGCCAAATTTTATTTTGTCAATGCATATATCAATCGGATCAATGCGGGCGTATTTTTCATCCTCTAAATAGGAATAGCGATATTTCATCTGCTCTCTTATCCGAGTCTGTACTTGTGAAAATGGTATTAGCTCGCATTCGGATTTATCAACGTAGTCTATTTCGCTTGCGCCGTTCCACTCACACCCTATGACCCCATCGCGGCTGACATATACCAGGATAATATCCTGGGGCCATGGCGCAGCATATTCAGAAGCCATAGTAGTAGGGTATACAGTATAACCCGTGCCCACGTCAACCGTTGATAATCCATTGTTTGTTTTGCCGTATACCATCACATAAAGCGGTATTATATATTCATTGCTTGGTTCTACAAGCTGTGCTTTTTTTGTATCGATTAACGCCATATTGTCGCATGGCAGACTGCTGACGAATAATTCCGCTATATCGGCGGCCTCCTGTTCGCTTATGCCTATATCGTCGATTTTAAGTATTCCATCGCCCCAATCCAATCCCTCATATTGCGTTACCCCGCCGGGCGCTATATATAACGACGTCCCGTTCATTATTCCGAAAATGATAGTTTTCCTGTTATTCAGCAAAAACTCACCTATATACTCATCACCTTCTGATTTGGAATTAAAACTAAGGATTCCTTGCTGCTTGGTTTCCGGGGCAGTTTCAAGCCTCGTATACAAATCGTTCAGAATAGTATTTATCTCTGCTGGCGACATGTCTCTTTCTTCTGATTTTTGGGCAAGTTGACGCTCATAAGCAATGATCATCTCTAAAATTTCCTGTTTCGTAAGGTTAATATCTCGTATGTATATCTGCGACATATCTTCAACGAATAATTCAGCTATTTTTTCTATCTTTGTGCTATCAAACGGGGCACGTTTAACGATTATATTGCGACATTCGGTAATGTGAGGAACTTCTATACATGCATCAGCCGAAATGCGGTATGTTTTTGATGCTTCCATATCTTTTTCAATCCAAATTTCAGGAATGATCAACTCGCCAATCGTGCATTTGGCATCCGCGCTTGTATAGTTCGGCTTGTTGCCGACAACAATGCTGCTTTCCGGCGTGGGCTGGCAGGCGCATAACAGTGCGCACATGAAAATAAAAACACCATAAACAGTAATGATTTTCTTATGAAATAACATAATTTCCTCCTTGCATTTCAGCAAGGGTGTCAAGTTTAACTGACACCCTTTGTGCCAAAATTTAATGCTTATTTAGCGTGAGATCCGTAAGGACAGCTCATGGAAGAACTTGTAAATGCATACCCGTTTATATTGGTAATTGTGCCGGATGTGGGCCTAATGCGCAGATATACCACATGACTCGGATTGGATGCTTTATATGCACTTGTGGAAAGATAGTAACAAGAACCCGGGACACGGTTTGCAATCGAACTCAAGGCTGTTCTGGAACTCTGAGTCCATCCGCTTTCACCGGCCACCCATTGTTCTTTAAAATCTTGACTGCAATTTGTATTGTGGTTTCTGGCATAAGCATTAACTACTCCTGCAGAAAAATCATACATGGAGGAGATGTTTGAGGCGCTATATGCAAAAGCCGCCCCTGTAAACGCCAGTATAACTACCATGCACAGAATTAGGGCAGTATATCTTATCTTCTTCATGTTTTTCTCCTTTCAAGTAACTTAGTTGTCTTTTTCTCAATCAGCAGCTACAATTTGGTTATGCCCTTGCATATCTACATCGCCCTTTCAGCTATGAGCTTGTCCAACTCATGACTTGCAAGGGCTTTTTTATTCCTTCAATGGAACCACCTCCTTTTTCGCTATATATAAGACACGCTGACGCGGGAAAATCTGTCGCCAGAAGCGTATTTTTTATATACTAATAACCGACACCGCCATACGGCTATTTCATCCTCATCATCCTTGCAAACTTGCTCACCACAATTACCGCGACTATTATCGCGATGACCGCGAACGCAACAAGCGTGCTGATCCACCACTTGCTCATGGCGCGCGTTTGCCTTTTTTCGGTTGCCTGTCACTTTTTGCTCTGCTAGATCAGATCAATGCATTTGAGTCCAAGCAGTCATTGTGCTATCCTGCCGATATATGCCTTGGGTTCAATATAACTACCATCTATTGCGTTCAAACAAACACGGCAGTGGTAAACAGTGGGCTCATTCTCTCCTTTAAGGCGTTCGTGAAACTCATACATCACTTCCCACGTTGGAACGAGGTGACCTATGTCTCGACGATCCTTAACATTTATCAACGCACTCGCCAACCGGATTTCGTTGACCATAACCGAATACTCTTCCACGTGATTCTCTTGATAAGCATGATTATAGACAAGCTGCTGCTTAATCCGATCCAAAATATCATCAAAAGGCATAAGCTGGGTGTTTTCAGCAATAATAGCTACTTGCTCGCCAGCTCCACGAACATCATACTGTGCGATCTTACCATTCTCATCTACAATAATATACATATACTCGCTTTCCCAAGGCGCAGCATTGCTTGGCGGCGGGCTGCCTTTCCATATTCGCCATTCATCCATGTAGGTAGCCTGTAATCCTCCGCAATCACGAATAAAGAAAATTATCCATCCGATCCCTTGCAGGCCTTTGTCGTTATATGCAATCGCCTTTTCCATAAAAGAAAACTTCATGTTTGAGTCCGCGCCTAAATTTTTCATAGCATCTTGGGCAATTTCCATCGCAGATTCGCTTTCCAATTTGGGGTTGGTGGATGTAAAATCATTTTTCTGTTCTAAAGTCTCCGCATTGCTTTCTCGCACCCAGTATGAATCACTATCACGTCTATATTGATAGGTATTGCCATTCATCTGTGCAACTAAAACAGTGTATGTCGCCGTATTTTCATTGTAGTGATATGCTTCAAAAAAAGTCTTTCCCGGCAAATCATTGAAAGAGAAGGGAATAGCTGCACTGTCATCGGGAGCTGTTGCTAACCGTTGTTGCAATTCTATAAGTTCATTGGCTATATCAGTATCGCTCTCTTCCGCTAAAGACGTCAAATAAGACATTCTTTCAAGAATATCCCGTTTCGTTTCTTGGGGAGTTTCTACCCACTGCTCGTCCGGATAAAAGAATCGCATCACATTCCGGTAATATGTTTCATCAAACGCCGCTTTTTCAATTTCCGCAACCGGATATACATCTGTTTGAGGTATAACTACAGGCGCATTTATAGTCAAATCTAATCCGCTTATTTCATTATGGAATTCCACGTTATTCGGTGCATCGTATTTATCATGAGTTCCATCTTTCGGCTGTATAGCCTCTGCTACGTAGTCCTCCGTCTTAACAACAACAGGTTCTTTTTCAGGAGTAGGCTGGCAGGCAGACAGGATTAGCAATAAAACAACTAAAGCTAAGGTTCCTACGGGCAATCGATACTTATTGGGTTTATTTGGCATAAAGCTATCCTCCGTGATTGTATAGTGTGGCTAATCGCCATATTATATTGACGATTAGCCGACGCTTATCTAACTAGAAACTCCAGTATCCCGTAAGGCTTGCGCCTCCACCATTAGTATTCGCATACACATCCAAACTACTATAAAGCGTTGTGTAATCATGCCCGCCGGATACCTGGCTTATTGTAAATGTATAGGCATGGCTTGCTATCGCCGTGGTAGATCCTGCCTTGTAGGGCCTTACGGTAAGCCGTTTACTGCTGCTACCACCAAACGTTCCAGATGCGTACCAAGCAGAAAACTCGCGCGATATGTTCTTGAGTGCCCTCGCTGGCGTTGTGCTATTCGCGCCAAGAGTATAATCAGATGCCTCAAATGCAAGTGCAACGTTGGCCATTGCAAAGACCATTACCAGCGCAAGAGCTATTGCAATTATTTTTTTCATATCCTTCTCCTTTCTAAATCTTTGAGTTTTGGGCAAGAACAGGTATATTCATGTTTAGCCCTTGCAACTCTGCATTACCAAATGGCAATGAGCTTGCTCAAATTATGACTTGCAAGGGCTTTTTTATTCCTTCAATGGAACCACCTCCTTTTTCGTTATATATAAGACACGCTGACGCGGGAAAATCTGTCGCCAGAAGCGTATTTTTTAT
>ERZ827150.645-NODE-645-length-49780-cov-55.051503_pt1 | contig 49780 bp, 49 predicted proteins | sample MGYA00519779_ERZ827150 | MGnify/ENA primary metagenome ERZ827150 (study PRJEB31778, sample SAMEA3449267) | human gut metagenome | biome: human gut; feature: human-associated habitat; material: faeces | place: United Kingdom | collected 2010/2012 ...
GTAGTTCTAAGAACGGCCGTGAATCAGCAAGTAAGAGATTAGGCGTTAAGATATTCGGTGGCGAAGCTTGCAAGGCAGGCAACATCATCGTTCGTCAGAGAGGTACAGAATTCCATCCGGGCAAGAACATCGGTATGGGCAGCGACCACACTCTCTACGCCTTGGTAGACGGAACTGTACAGTTCAAGGTTACCCGTGAAGACAGACGTTACGTATCTGTCATTCCGGCAGAAAGCGCAGAAGCATAAGTTTTTGCCCCATATAACAAAAGGCACAAGGGATGCAATCAAAAAACGGTTGCATCCCTTTCTTTTTAGGAAAGAATGAGTTACCTTTGCCGGGTAAAAAAACGAAAAAACAATTCTTAATCCAACAAGATATGCTTACCATCAAACAAATCACTGAAAATACAGACGCGGTAGTCCGCGGACTGGAGAAGAAGCATTTCAAGAATGCCAAGGAGGCCATCGAACAGGTACTGGCCCTGAACAACAAACGTAGAAGTACACAGACTTTACTCGATAACAACCTCGCCGAAGTCAACTCCCTGTCCAAGTCCATCGGCCAGCTGATGAAGGAAGGCAAGAAGGACGAGGCCGAAACCGCCAAGAGCCGTGTAGCCGAACTGAAGGAAGCCAACAAGACCCTGCAGGCCGACATGGACCAGGCTGCACACGACCTGCAACAACTGCTCTACACCATCCCCAACGTCCCCTACGACGAAGTGCCCGAAGGCGCTACGGCCGAAGACAACCTCGTGGTAAAGATGGGCGGCATGGAGACCGAACTGCCCAAAGACGCCCTGCCCCACTGGGAACTGGCCAAGAAGTATGACATCATCGACTTCGACCTGGGTGTGAAGATTACCGGCGCAGGCTTCCCCGTATACAAAGGCAAGGGTGCCCGCCTGCAACGCGCCCTCATCAACTTCTTCCTCGACGAGGCACGCGCTTCGGGCTACACGGAAGTGATGCCCCCCACAGTGGTGAACGCCGCTTCGGGCTACGGCACCGGCCAGCTGCCCGACAAGGAAGGACAGATGTACCATTGCGAGGTGGACGACCTCTACCTCATCCCCACGGCCGAAGTGCCCGTGACAAACATCTACCGCGACGTCATCCTCGACGAGAAGCAGCTCCCCATCAAGAACTGCGCCTACACCGAGTGCTTCCGCCGCGAGGCAGGCTCCTACGGCAAGGACGTGCGTGGCCTGAACCGCCTGCACGAATTCTCGAAAGTAGAGCTGGTGCGCATCGACACCCCCGAACACAGTCGCCAGAGCCATCAGGAAATGCTCGACCATGTGGAAGGCCTGCTCCAGAAGCTGGAACTGCCCTACCGCATCCTGCGCCTCTGCGGCGGCGACATGAGCTTCACATCGGCCATCTGCTACGACTTCGAAGTGTATAGCGAAGCACAGAAGCGCTGGCTGGAAGTAAGCTCCGTGTCCAACTTCGACACCTACCAGGCCAATCGCCTGAAATGCCGCTACCGCACGGCCGACAAGAAGACCGAGCTGTGCCACACGCTGAACGGCTCTGCCCTGGCCCTGCCGCGCATCGTGGCCGCCCTGTTGGAAAACAACCAGACACCCGAGGGCATCCGCATCCCGAAAGCACTGGTTCCCTACTGCGGCTTCGACATCATTGATTGAAAATAAAGAATTGAGAATTGAAAATGGAAGGATGGCATTCATTCTTCATTTTCAATTCTCAATCATCAATTAAATAATTCTAACCCCATAATCTATTCATCATGAATGCAAAAAACAAAAGTTTCGCATTGCCGCTGACATTCGTCGGCATCATGTTCTTCGCCATCGGCTTCGCGCTGGGCATCAACTCACTGCTCGTACCCGTCCTGCAAGGTTCGCTGGGCATCTCGAACGCTGCTTCCTATCTGATTATCGCCGCGACGTTCATCCCCTTCCTTATTTTCGGCTACCCTGCCGGACTCACCATCAAGGCCATCGGCTACAAACGCACGATGTCACTCTCGTTCATCATCTTTGCCGTAGCCTTCTACCTGTTCATCCTCTCGGCCGACTACAAGAGCTTCAGCCTCTTCCTGCTGGCTTCGTTCATCAGCGGTGCTGCCAACGCCTACCTGCAGGCCTCCGTCAACCCCTACATCACCATCCTGGGTCCGCTGGAGAGTGCCGCCAAGCGCATCAGCATCATGGGTATCTGCAACAAGCTGGCTTGGCCCATTCCGTCCATCTTCATCGTGTGGTTGCTGGGCAAAGACGTGAACCTCATCGGCATTGAAGACCTGAACAAACCCTTCATCATCATCATTTGCGCCTTCATTGCCCTGGGCATCATGGCTTTCTTCGCGCCCCTGCCCGAAGTGAAGGCTGAAGGTGAAGACGAGGACGACACCACTTCCAGTGCATCGAGTTACGCTGCCGGCAAGACGTCCGTCTTCCAGTTCCCCCACCTGTTGCTGGGCTGTCTCGCCCTGTTCCTCTACGTGGGCGTTGAAACCGTTTCGCTTGGAACACTCGTCGATTATGCCAACTCGCTGGGCCTGCCGGGTGCGGCCAACTACGCTTGGATTGCCCCCATCGGCATCGTCATCGGCTACATCTGCGGCATCATCTTCATTCCGAAATACATCAGCCAGGCCGCCGCGCTGAAGGTGTGCTCCATTCTGGCTGTCATCGGCTCGCTGCTCGTCGTGCTCACGCCGCAGGACATCTCCATCTACTTTATCTCGTTCATGGCGCTGGGCTGCTCGCTAATGTGGCCTGCCCTATGGCCGCTGGCCATGGCCGACCTGGGCAAGTTCACCAAAGCCGGTTCGTCGCTGCTCATCATGGCCATGTTCGGCGGTGCCGTTATCCCCACCCTCTACGGATGGTTGAAGGACGTGACCAGCCCCCAGCAAGCCTACTGGCTCTGCCTGCCGTGCTTCCTGTTCATCCTCTATTATGGTGTGTCGGGATATAAGATCCGCACGAAGTAAGATACAGATTTCAGATTTCACATTTTAGAATTCAGAATTCTGATTTTAGAATAAAGGAGTTAAGCCAAACGCTGGGGTTTCGCACACCCTGGCATTGGCTTAGCTCCTTTACTTTTGACTTCTGAACCCCTTCTTAACTCTTTCCCAGCTCCTCTTATCCTAACTTTCTTCCTCTTCTTTCTTTGATTTTAACAAATAAGCCGTATCTTTGTATAATCTATCAATCTGAAAGCAATTACGTAATTATACCAACAAAAAAACAACGAAATGAATAAAATCATCAGCAAAGAACAATTTTCAGCGAAAGTGTTCAAGTTCGAAGTGGAGGCTCCGCTCATAGCCCGCTCGCGCAAGGCCGGCCACTTCGTCATTGTCCGTGTGGACACCAAAGGCGAACGCATGCCGCTGACCATCGCCGGCGCCGACGTGCAGAAGGGTACCATCACGCTGGTCGTACAGGAAGTGGGCCTCTCGTCCACCAAGTTGTGCCAGTTGAACGAAGGCGACTACATCCTCGACGTAGTAGGTCCACTGGGACAAGCCACACACATCGAAAAGTTCGGCACCGTGGTATGTGCCGGCGGCGGTGTGGGTGTAGCCCCGATGCTACCCATCATCCAGGCCCTGAAAGAGGCGGGCAACCGCGTCATCTCTGTCCTGGCCGGACGCACCAAAGAACTGATAATTCTCGAAAATGAAGTAAGGAAGTCATCGGACGAGGTCATCATCATGACCGATGACGGCTCGTATGGCAACAAAGGACTTGTGACTGAAGGCATCGAAAGCGTCATCAAGCGCGAGAAGGTGGACAAATGCTTTGCCATAGGCCCTGCTATCATGATGAAATTCTGTTGTTTGCTGACTAAGAAATACGACATCCCCACAGACGTGTCACTGAACACCATCATGGTCGACGGAACAGGAATGTGTGGTGCCTGCCGCATCACCGTGGGCGGAAAGACCAAATTTGTCTGTGTGGACGGTCCCGAATTCGACGGTCACCAGGTGGAATGGGACGAGATGTTCAAGCGCATGGGGTCGTTCAAAGACGTGGAACGCGAAGAAATGAGCCATCTGGAGGCATCTGTCTGCCATGCCGTCCCCGCTGAATCCTCTCCAACCGAAACGCCGGTCGCACGCCCCATGACGGACGACACCCCGATGGAAGAACTCCTCGACCGCAAAGCTCCCTGGCGTGAAGCCCTGCGCAAGAGCATGAAGCCGAAGGAACGCACCGCCATCGCCCGCTGCCCGATGAACGAACTCGACCCTGTCTACCGCGCTACCACCCGCACGGAAGAAGTAAACACTGGCTATACCAAGGAGCAGGCCATGACCGAGGCCAAGCGATGTCTGGACTGCGCCAATCCCACGTGTATGCAAGGCTGCCCCGTCAGCATCAACATCCCCTCGTTCATCAAGAACGTAGAGCGCGGCGAGTTTCTCGAGGCGGCCCGCGTACTGAAGCACACCTCTTCGCTGCCCGCCGTCTGCGGACGCGTCTGCCCGCAAGAGAAGCAGTGCGAAAGCCAATGCATCCACTTGAAGATGAACGAACCCGCCGTAGCCATCGGCAACTTGGAGCGCTTCGTGGCCGATTATGAGCGCGAGAGCGGCAACATCATCCTGCCCGAACTGGCCCCCAAGAACGGCATCAAGGTGGCCGTCGTGGGTTCGGGTCCTGCCGGCCTGAGCTTTGCAGGCGATATGGTGAAATATGGCTACGATGTCACCGTCTTCGAAGCCCTGCACGAGATTGGCGGCGTATTGAAATATGGTATTCCTGAGTTCCGTCTGCCTAACAAAATTGTGGACGTGGAAATCAACAATCTCGAGAAGATGGGCGTGAAGTTCGTCAAGGACTGCATCATCGGCAAGACCGAAAGTGTGGAAGAACTCCAGAAGGAAGGGTACAAAGGCGTATTCATCGCCTCGGGCGCCGGCCTGCCCAACTTTATGAACATCCCCGGCGAGAACAGCGTGAACATCATGTCGAGCAACGAGTACCTGACGCGTGTCAACCTGATGGACGCCTCCAATCCCGAAACCGACACTCCCCTCAACCCCGCCAAACGTGTCATGGTGGTAGGTGGCGGCAACACGGCCATGGACTCCTGCCGTACGGCCAAACGCTTGGGGGCTGAAAAGGTATACATCGTCTACCGCCGCAGCGAGGCCGAAATGCCTGCCCGACTGGAGGAGGTGAAGCACGCCAAGGAAGAAGGCATCGAATTCCTCACTCTCCACAATCCCATCGAATACATTGCCGACGAGAAAGGGGCCGTAAAGCAGGTCATCCTCCAACAGATGACTTTGGGCGAGCCCGATGCCAGCGGCCGACGCAGCCCTGTCCCCATTCCAGGTGCTACCGTTACGCTCGACATCGACATGGCCGTAGTGGCCGTAGGCGTATCGCCGAACCCTATCGTGCCCAAGTCCGTCAAAGGATTGGAACTGGGGCGTAAGAACACCATCGCCGTCAACGATGACATGCAATCGTCCATCCCCACCATCTATGCCGGCGGCGACATTGTGCGCGGAGGTGCCACTGTCATTCTGGCTATGGGCGACGGACGCCGTGCAGCGGCAGCCATGCACCATCAACTGCAAGGATAAGCCCTGCCCTTGACCACAAAAATTGCAGGCTACATCCACCTGCACGAAGCTGTGCCACAACGTAGAAGCCTATCCGCTTCCACGCTTGGCACAGCTTTTTTTGATGATTACATTCCTCTTCACATGCATTTACTTATTATAACAATATGACACAAGCACACCCTATTTTATTACAATTATGCTACAAAATAAAGAACAACCATCCATTTTCACACCTTAATTTTGATTTATATCAAGAAATGACATTCCCAACAGCACTTTTCCCCTTATTTGTTTTTATGTTATAAAACATGCCCGTATATTTGCATCGGTAAAAAGAAAGAGACCTGACACAAAGTCGAGTTTCAATAGGTATTAGCATTTAAAGATTAGTTTTTAGGATTAACAACAAAGCATTATGAAACGTTTAGGATTAACATTAGCGGCAGCATTCTGCCTGACAGCTGCAACTTTTGCAGCAGGTAACCAACCGGTAGTTGAATCAGCCAAGTGGGATGGCAACATCAATGTATCCAAGCTGAGCAAGTACCTGAACCTGGACAGCAAGCAACACGAAGAAGTGGCCAACATCTGCGAATTCTTCAACGCCGAAATGTCACGTGCAACATCTTCCAAGAAGAACCGCGAACAACTGTTGCGCAACGCTGTATATGGTAACCTGAAGCTGATGAAAAAGACTTTGGACGAAAAGCAGTATGCTGACTACACCAAAGTACTGAATGTAACTTTGCGCAACAAAGGTATTGACATCAAGTAAATATCCGTTCCCTTTGAGGATATGATATAAACTCACATAAAAAGAAAGCGTTGGAGGCATTTCTCCAACGCTTTTTTTTCGTCAAGCACCGTCATCAAAGCAACGATGCGGACTCCCTAACCAATATATAGATAATTGGCCGTCCTACTTTCACAAGCAAAAACGTTCCTGCAATTCTTTCTTGTATTTTTTGGAGACCTGCAACTCCGTTACCCGATCAAAAGGCGGATACAGCAGGCAGTGATTATCCTTAATGAGCATCAGATAATCTATGTTGATGATGTAAGATTGATGAATCTGAACAAACCTGGGAAGACTATGCACAATCTGCTCGGCCGTCATGCCCCGACGCAAAGTCAAAGGCGGCTCGTTATTCAGAATCACTTCCCACAATTTACGCTCTGACGAATAGCGGAAAAAACCAATTTCACCAGTCCGCAACACCCGCATATCGTTAGTGGGGGTATAGACCATAAACGTCTCACTGACCGAAGGAGTGACAGGAGTCGAGATTGTCCGCTGTCCCATCTGCATCTGTTGCAGAAAACGCTTCAGGATATCCTCCAAGTCCTGGTGCTGGAATGGTTTCAGCAGATAGTCGAAGGCCGACTCACGGATGGCTTGTATCATGTATTTGTCATACGCTGTATAGAACACGACCCTCATGTTCCAGACAATGCTGTCGCGGATGTCCTGCAAAAGTTCCATACCGGTCATATCAGGCATTTCAACATCCAAGAATAACAATTCAGGATGGACCTTGTCTATCAACCGCTTGGCCAGACGCGCATTCCGGGCCACACCCTCCACCGAGAATTCAGGCTTCGCCTTCAATTCGAGCGCCAGATTGTCCGCAGCAATTTCGTCGTCGTCCACTATAACTACCTTATATGTATACATGTAATATCTACTTGTTTTCGAAGCGAATATAAGAATTTTATTACGGATAAACAAAATTTAAAACACCGGCTTCGTACTATCCGTCAAAAATCCTATATTATTCTATCAAAAAACAGGATTATCCTTACATTCTTTTTTTTACAGGCGATAATCATAATCCGGCGGCAAGAGGAACGAGACCCGACAGCCCACACTGCCATCCGGCAAATTTACATTGTGCACCGACACATCGATTTCCTGACGATTCTTGGCATTCAATATCTGGATGGTCTGCATGATGACCTTCATGCCCGTACCCGTTCCCCGATTCCGACTGCTGAGACGATAGCCTCCGCCATTATCGGTGATACGGATAGCCACACCGCCCGACGGATGGCGGTCAATGTCTATCCAGAGGTTACGGTCACCGTCCTTCCCGCTCAGGGCATGCTTCACGGCATTCTCTACCGGTATCTGGATGAGCATGGAAGGCAGCAGCACCTGCGAAGGACACACGCCATCGCCCACTCGGATGGTCGGATGGAACAAAGCTCCCAACGAGCGGCGTTCCAGTTCAATGTAGGTTTTCACGAAATCAAGCTCCTCTTCCAGGGTTACACACACCTGTTCTGCCAATTCCAAATTACGCCTCATCAACTTGACCAGTGAAGCCAGTTCCGTCTTTTCCGCCTCCTGCTTGCGCGACAGCATCTCCTGGTTCAGTACATTGAAAATGAAGTGTGGAGACAGACGGTTACGGATATTTTCCAACCTCAGCGACGACACCATGCGCCGGTTCTCGGCCTGCATCAGTGCCCTTTTCTTTTTATTGTACAGATAAAGGAAAACCGCCAGCAGCAGGCAGACAACGGCTACCATGGCCACAATCAATTGTGTCTGACGAAGCTGCAACACCTGGTTCTCGGCCTCACGTATCATGATCCGATGGCTCAACAGCGTAGAATCCTGCTGATAGCGCAGAGCCAAGTCGGCCGTATGCATACGCACCCGTTCGCTACGGATGGAGTCGTCCAAGCGCAGGTTGTTCTTCTGGTAAAGGTATGCCTGGCGGAAGTCGCCCGTTTCTTCGTAATATTGCTGCAGATAACGGTTGCGGATATGTACCATGTCCGGATCGATGTCGGCAGGCGTCACTCCATGCGCCAGCACCTCGTATGCACGCGGGAAGTCCTTTCGTAGCAAAGCCATTTCGACGGTCTGCGTATCGAGATAGTAAAGAGCGGTCGTATGGCCGATGCGTTCGAAGAAGGGACGGCATTCGTTCATGTACCGGGCCGCAGAATCGGGCATCGCCAGTTGCAGGAAACAATCGCTCAAATTCAGACGCCCCAGGTTCAGCTCGAAAATCATGTCGGGATAGCTTCCAGCCAGATGGATGAGTTTTCGGAAGTAAGTCATGGCTGTCCGGTTGTCTCCCCGATAATAATATGAGGTACCCCGGTTGTTCAGATAGATGTATTTTTCATACGGAAGCATGTGGTCATACTCCTTACCTGCCAGATTATAGTAATGGTCACACTGGTCAAAATCACGCAAAGCCACATAGACCTGGGCCAGACCATAGTAGATGGGAGTACGCCGTTCCGAAGACAACTGCAAGGAGTCGCAGAGCAATAAAGCCCTTCTGTACCACATGGCTCCCTCGTCCAGACGCCCCAAACGGTTGCAGGCGTCGGCCAGATTCATCAGGATATCCGGGACCCCGTCGGTACGCGTTCCTTTCATCCGCCATTCGTAAGCCTGCTGGAAAGCCAGCTTGGCCGAGTCCATATAACCTGTCCGCCCCCAAAGATTACCCTTCATGTTCAGGCATTCCGACTTCAAGTCGGCCAAAGCAGGCGAAAAAGGCCGATGTGCCACAAAATCGTCTATTTTGCGGGCCACCAGCCAGGCCGAATCCATCTGCGATGTCATCAGATAGGTCTTCAGTGTCAGCGACAGATAGTCATACTTCACCAGGCTGTCGTGTGCCTCTTCCATTCGTTTCAGAGCTTCGGTTCTCATCCAGCGGGGAGCTGTCGAAATGGAGTCGGCATGTCGGGCAAAGAACTGCTCGAAGGCTTCCAGCTCCGACAGGCTGTTCCCTCTGCCCTGCTGTGTACACGAGAGGAAGCCTATCGCAACCAGCAGCCAGCAGAAATAAAATATCGTTCTCAACCGCCTTTTCATATTTTGTTTTATCAAGTGCTCTTGTCAAAAAACTATTGCAAAAGTAACCCTTTTCCAACAATAACGGCAAAAAGGAAAGAATAATCTTATACCTGTAACCTGTAAAAACTCATCCGGATAGCAACGAAAACCCATAAAACTGAAGATTGGGACGTTGCCAAGATAAGAAGAATCCGCCAAACGGCCAAATGTCCACGCCAAAACCAAAAAAGCAGGGACGGACTTCCTTTAATGGAATAAAATGCCTACTTTTGCGTAAGAATCACTTTAAACGGACTTTACAAGATGAACGAAGAGATAAAGAAAGCCTGCCAGGTGATGCGCGAGGGCGGAGTGATACTCTACCCCACGGACACCATCTGGGGCATCGGATGCGACGCCACCAACGAGGAGGCCGTGCGCCGCGTGTACGAAATCAAGCACAGGGCCGACAGCAAGGCCATGCTGGTGCTGGTCGATTCGGCCGTCAAGGTAGACTTCTACGTACAGGATGTACCCGAAGTGGCCTGGGACCTCATCGAACTGGCCGACAAGCCGCTGACCATCATCTACTCGGGCGCCCGCAACCTGGCCCCCAACCTCCTGGCCGAAGACGGTAGCGTGGGCATCCGCGTCACAGGTGAGGAATTCTCCAAGCGCCTGTGCCAGCAGTTCCGCAAGGCCATCGTTTCTACGTCAGCCAATGTCAGCGGACAGCCTTCGCCACAGAACTTCAGTGAAATCAGCGAAGAAATCAAGTCGGCCGTTGACTATATCGTAGACTACCGCCGCGAAGAGACCGGCAAAGCCAAACCGTCGAGCATCATCAAGTTGGACAAAGGCGGTGTCATAAAAATCATCAGACAATAAAAAGCATGAAGGGAGAACGGAAAAATCTGCTGCAGCGGCTCCTCGTCTGGCGCGAGAAGAACATCAAGGAAAAACGGTTCATCCTGATACTCAGCTTCCTGGTTGGTATCTTCACGGCCCTGGCCGCCCTGATACTGAAGATGCTGATACACTGGATACAGACCTTCCTGACGGAAAACTTCAACACGACCGAGGCCAACTACCTGTACCTGGTCTACCCCGTAGTGGGTATTTTCCTGGCCGGGCTGTTTGTCCGCTATGTGGTGAAGGACGATATCAGCCACGGAGTCACCAAGATTCTGTATGCCATCTCGCGCCGTCAGGGACGTATCAAGCGGCACAACACGTGGTCGTCCATCATCGCCAGCTCCATCACCATCGGATTCGGCGGTTCGGTAGGAGCCGAGGCCCCCATCGTGCTGACCGGCTCGGCCATCGGTTCCAACCTGGGCAGTATCTTCAAGATGGAGCACCGCACACTGATGCTGCTCGTGGGCTGTGGCGCGGCAGGTGCGGTGGCCGGCATCTTCAAGGCGCCCATCGCCGGACTGGTCTTCACGCTGGAAGTGCTGATGATAGACCTCACCATGTCGTCGCTGCTCCCCCTGCTGATATCGGCCGTGACGGCCGCCACGGTGTCCTACGTCGTGACGGGACAGGAGGCCATGTTCCAGTTCCACCTGGACCAGCCCTTCGAACTGAGTCGCATTCCCTACGTCATCATGCTGGGCATCTTCTGCGGACTCGTTTCACTGTACTTCACCCGTGCCATGAACTCGGTGGAAGGCGTTTTCGGCCGGCTCAAGAAGCCTTATAAGAAACTGATGGTGGGCGGTGCCATGCTGAGCATCCTCATCTTTCTCTTCCCTCCGCTTTACGGCGAAGGCTACGACACCATCGAACTGCTGCTCAACGGCACGACCAATGCCGAATGGGACACGGTGATGAACAACTCCTTCTTCTACGGTCACGGCGACCTGCTGCTCGTCTACCTGATGCTCATCATCCTCTTCAAGGTATTTGCCTCGAGCGCCACCAACGGCGGCGGCGGTTGCGGCGGTATCTTCGCCCCCTCACTTTATCTGGGCTGTATCGCAGGCTTCGTCTTCTCCCACTTCAGCAACGAGTTCGACGTGACGGCCTACCTGCCCGAGAAGAACTTCGCTCTGATGGGCATGGCAGGCGTGATGAGCGGCGTGATGCACGCCCCGCTGACAGGTGTCTTCCTCATCGCCGAACTCACGGGTGGCTACGACCTGTTCCTGCCGCTGATGATTGTATCTGTCAGCGCATACCTCACCATCATCGTCTTCGAGCCCCACAGCATCTACTCCATGCGTCTGGCCAAGAAGGGCGAACTGCTGACCCACCACAAGGACAAGGCCGTACTGACCCTGATGAAGGTGGAAAACGTGGTGGAGAAAGACTTTATCGTGGTCCACCCCGAAATGGACCTGGGTGAAATGGTACGGGCCATCTCGAAGTCGAAACGCAACATCTTCCCCGTCACCGATCAGGAAGGCAAGCTGCTGGGCATTGTCCGGCTGGACGACATCCGCAACATCATGTTCCGCCAGGAACTGTACCACCGCTTCACTGTGAGCAAGTTCATGACCTCAGCCCCCGGCCGCCTCTACGACACGGACAACATGGAGCAGGTGATGCAGACCTTCGACGACACCCAGGCCTGGAATCTGCCCGTCGTCGACCAGGAAGGCAAGTACTTGGGCTTCGTCTCGAAATCGAAGATATTCAATTCGTACCGCGAGGTGCTGGTGCGCTTCTCGGACGAGTGACCACTGAAGAGATATTCCCAAACTATAAATGAACAACATGAAGAAAGAAGACTTGAGAATCGTATATATGGGCACGCCCGACTTTGCCGTGGAGGCCCTGCGCTGCCTCGTGGAAGGCGGCTACAACGTGGTGGGCGTCATCACCATGCCCGACAAACCGGCCGGACGCGGACACAAGCTGCAATACTCGCCCGTCAAGCAGTATGCGCTGGAACACAACCTGCCCCTGCTCCAGCCCGAGAAACTGAAGAACGAGGAGTTTCTGGACGCCCTGCGTGCCTGGCAGGCCGACCTGCAGATTGTCGTGGCCTTCCGCATGCTGCCCGAAGTGGTGTGGAACATGCCCCGCCTGGGCACCTTCAACCTGCACGCCTCCCTGCTGCCCCAATATCGCGGAGCCGCGCCCATCAACTGGGCCGTCATCAACGGCGAGACGGAGACAGGCATCACCACCTTCTTCCTGAAGCACGAAATTGATACGGGCGAGGTCATCCAGCAGGTACGCGTCCCCATTGCCGACACGGACGACGTGGGCATCGTCCACGACAAACTGATGATGCTGGGCGGCAAGCTGGTAACCGAAACCGTGGACGCCATTCTGGACGGCAGCATCCACAGCATCCCGCAAGAGGAGATGGGCGTGACGGGCGAACTGAAACCGGCTCCCAAAATCTTCAAGGAAACGTGCCGCATCGACTGGAACCAGCCCGTGAAGCGCATCTACGACTTCGTGCGCGGCCTCTCACCCTACCCCTCGGCCTGGACCGAGCTGGTACAGCCCGACGGAACGACGGTGGTACTGAAAGTGTTCGACACAGAAAAGATTTCCCAGGTGCATAACCTGAAGCCGGGCACCCTGCTGACCGACGGCAAGACCTACCTGCGCGTGGCTGCAGCCGACGGCCTCATCGGCATCCGCTCCCTGCAACTGCCGGGCAAGAAGCGGCTGAAGACCGACGAACTGCTCCGCGGCTTCCACCTGGACGAGACTTTCAACGTACAATAATACAGCATTCAAAACGTATATAAACAGCCTATGAAACCCATTATATCCCCTTCCATCCTGTCTGCCAATTTCAGTAACCTGGCCCATGACATCGAGATGCTGAACCGCAGCGAAGCCGACTGGCTGCACATCGACATCATGGACGGTGTCTTTGTGCCCAACATTTCGTTCGGTTTCCCCGTCCTGAAACATGTGGCCAAGCTGGCACAGAAACCGCTCGACGTACACCTGATGATTGTGCAGCCCGAAAAGTTCATCCCCGAAATCAAGGCGCTGGGCACGGAAATCATGAACGTGCACTACGAGACCTGCCCCCACCTGCACCGCGTGGTGCAGCAGATACGCGAAGCGGGCATGAAACCGGCCGTCACCATCAACCCGGCCACCCCCGTCCTGCTGCTGCAGGACATTGTCCGCGAAGTGGACATGGTGCTCGTCATGGGCGTCAACCCCGGCTTCGGCGGGCAGAAGTTCATCGAGAATACCGTGGAGAAGGTGCGCCAGCTGCGCGAACTCATTGCCCGTACCGGCTCGAAAGCCTTGATTGAAGTGGACGGCGGTGTCAACCTTGAGACCGGTGCCCGGCTGATGGAAGCCGGTGCCGATGCCCTCGTGGCGGGTAATGCCGTTTTCTCGGCCCCCAATCCCGAAGAGGTCATCCATGCCTTGAAGAATCTGTAAATCTTCCACCAGTTGTTTCTCCAGGGACTACAACAGCATCCCTTTCTGAGGCTTCTGCTGCCGCTGGCCGCAGGAATCGTGTGCGGAGACGCACTTCCGCACGCCTTACCGGCGGGGCTGCTCCTGAGTCTGGCCGCCCTGGCTGCAGGCATGCTTGTCATCAGCCACTGGCTGAGCCGCCAACGCCTGTTCGGTGTTTCCCTGCATGCCTTGCTGGCCATCACCGGCTGCCTGCTGCTGCAACGCCAGCTGGCGCAGGCCGACTTTCCCTTTACCGGAAAGGCGGGCTTCTACAAGGTCGTCATCCACAGCCAGCCGGAAGCCAAGGCGCGCAGCCTGCTCTGCCCCTCCCTCGTGCTGGAATGCGGAAAGAACGACACCGTCCTCACACCTGCCGCGTCCAACAAGCAGTTCCTGCTCTACCTGCCGCCCGACTCCGCCGCCCGCTCCCTGCAGCGGGGAGACATTCTGTGGATACACGCCCGTCTGGCACCGCCCGCCAACCAAGGGCTCCCCGATGAGTTCGACTACGCCCGCTTCCTGCGCCTGCGGGGGGTATGCGGCACGGCCTACGTGCCTGCCGGCCAATGGCAGAAAGCCGGACACGACTTCACCCGCACCCTGCGCCAACGGGCTGCCGACCGCCAGGCCCGCATCGTGGAGCAATACCGCCGCCAGGGCTTCGAAGGCGACGAACTGGCCATCCTCTCCGCCCTGACCGTAGGCGACAAGGACGACCTGAGCGAAGACATCGTCGAGACATACTCCGTGACGGGAGCCAGCCACGTGCTGGCCCTGTCGGGCTTGCACATCGGTTTCCTCTATGCCCTGTTCTGGTTCCTGGCCGCCCCGCTGTGGAAGCGCTGGCGCCTGCTGAAACTTCCCCTGCTGCTATTGCTCGTGGTCCTGCTGTGGGGCTTTGCCTTCCTGACGGGACTCTCGCCTTCGGTAGTCCGCTCCGTCACCATGTTCAGCATCCTGGCCTTGTCCTACCTGCAGGTCGAAAAGCCACTGACGGCCAACACCGTGGCGGCCACCGCCTTCCTGATGCTGCTCGTCCGCCCCACCTGGCTGTTCGACGTCGGCTTCCAGTTGTCATTCTGTGCGGTAGCGGCCATCCTGTTGTTCTATCCCCGCCTGAACAGCCTGTACCGGGGAAAGAACCGGTTCATCGGCAAGGTGTGGAGCCTGATGAGTGTCTCCATAGCCGCCCAGCTGGGTACCGCTCCGCTGGTGGCGCACTACTTCGCACGCTTCTCCACCCATTTTCTGCTCACCAACCTGTGGGTCATCCCGATGGTCTCCATCATCCTCTATGCCGCCGTGGCCTGGCTGGCACTCAGTCCCTTCGCAACCTTACAGGCGGCCCTCACTCCCTGCATCGAGAAACTGATTCAGGGACAGAACTACGTCCTGCAACGGATCGAGCAACTGCCCTTTGCCTCCATCGACCACCTCTGGCTGGACACTGCCGAAGTCCTCCTCATCTATGCCACCCTGCTCACCGCCTGCCGGTACCTGCGCCGACGGACGGCGGGCCACGCCTACACCCTGCTTTTCACCCTATTGATATGGGCTGGCTACCATACACTGAACATCACAACCAGCAGACCCTCCCAAAGCATCGCTTTCTACAACGTAAAAGATACTCCTGCCGTCCATTGCCTGACCGGCGGGAAGCATTCGTGGCTGGTCTGTGCCGACAGCCTTCCCCGCACGGAATGGCTCCAACGCTCGCTGGCCCCCCACTGGAACCACCAGCGCCTGCTTCCCCCGCAGGTGGTGACAGGACGCTACCAGGCTGACGGCCTCAGCCTGCACGACAACATCGTGACCTACGCCGGCAGCCGCATCTGCCTGCTGAACGACAACCGCTGGCGCGACCGCCGCTCGCCCCGTCCCCTGCCCGTGGACTACCTCTACCTGTCGCGCGGCTATCAGGGCGGCATCCACGAACTCACCTCCCTCTTCCGCATCGGTACCGTCATCGTCGACGGCTCTCTGTCGTCCTACTACCGACAGCGCATCGCCGACGACTGCCTCCGGCTGGACATTCCCTGCCGCTATCTGGAGAAGGAAGGAATCATCCGCATCCCGCTCTGACAAGGCCAACGAGCGGAAGGCCTTCTGCTACATTGACATTTTTTAATGTAAAGAACTCGGAAAAGTCGGACAATTGGGTTATCTTTGAAGAACATCAAACTTTACGGATATGAAATACAAGCTTTTGGTTCTCGATGTAGACGGAACTCTGCTCAATGAAGAGAAAGTCATCAGCAAACGTACCCTTTCCGCCCTGCTGAAAGTACAGCAGACGGGCGTGCGCATCGCACTGGCTTCTGGGCGCCCCACCTATGGGCTGCTCCCCATCGCCAAGTCACTGGAACTGGGGCTATACGGAGGTTTCATCCTGTCCTATAACGGCTCCCAGATCATCAATGCCAAGAACGGCGAAATCCTGTTCGAACGGCGTATCAATCCCGAAATGATACCTTATATCGAAAAGAAGGCTGTCAAGAACAATTTTGCTCTGTTCACCTATCACGACGACACGCTTCTGACCAACAGCCCCGACAACGTGCATGTCCAGGAGGAAGCGGCACTGAACAACCTGAAAATCATTACGGAAGAAGAGTTCTCCACCGCCATCGACTTCGCCCCCTGCAAATGCATGCTGGTGAGCGACGACGAAGAGGCGCTCACCGGCCTGGAGATCCACTGGAAGAAACGGCTCGACGGTGTGCTCGACGTCTTCCGCTCGGAGCCCTATTTCCTGGAAGTGGTGCCCTGTTCGGTAGACAAGGCCAACACGCTGGCTGTCCTGCTGGAATACCTGGGCATCCAGCGCGACGAAGTCATGGCCATCGGCGACGGCGTATGCGACGTGACCATGATCCAAATGGCCGGCACGGGCGTGGCAATGGGCAACTCGGTGGAATCGGTCAAGATCTGTGCCGACTATACAACAGACACCAACGCCAACGACGGCGTGGCCCAAGCGGTAGAGAAACTCATCCTGACCGAGATACGCGCCACCAAGATTCCACTCGACCAGCTGAACGCGCAGGCCGAACATGCCCTGATGGGCAACCTGGGCATCCAGTACACCTACGTCTCGCAGGACCGGGTGGAAGCCACTATGCCAGTGGACCACCGCACCCGCCAGCCTTTCGGCATCCTGCACGGCGGAGCCACCCTGGCCCTGGCCGAAACCGTAGCCGGACTGGGTTCGATGATACTCTGCCAACCCGACGAGTTTGTCGTGGGCATGCAGGTGAGCGGCAATCACATTTCCTCGGCCCACGAGGGCGACACGGTGCGTGCCGTAGGCACCATTGTCCACAAGGGACGCTCGTCGCACGTGTGGAACGTCGACGTGTTCACCTCGACCAACAAGCTGGTGTCGTCGGTACGCGTAGTCAACAGCGTCCTAAAGAAACGCTGATCCGACCAGCCACGCACGGCCTTCCCAAATAAAACCATCCGCTCCTTCGCTCGGAAACAAACTTTTTCGTACTTTTGCCGTCGCATTATTCACTTAAAAGACAAAAAGGTACACATGTTAAGCAAAGTTATCGCCCAAGCCAACATTGACCACTTCGCCAAATGGCTGGACCGCGCGGAGCGGATGGTTATCGTCACACACGTAAGCCCGGACGGCGACGCCATCGGGTCCTCCCTGGGATTGTGGCATTTCCTCAACTCACAGGACAAGACGGCCAATATCATTGTGCCCAACGCCTTCCCCGACTTCCTGAAATGGATGCCGGGCAACAAGGACATCCTGCAATACGACCGCTACAAGGAGTTTGCCAACCAGCTCATCGCCGAAGCCGACGTCATCTGCTGCCTCGACTTCAACGCCCTGAGCCGCATCGACGCCATGGCCGAAGCTGTCAGGAACTCGTCTGCACGCAAGATTCTGATTGACCATCACCTCCACCCCGAAGACTTCTGCAGCATCGTCATCTCCCATCCCGAGATATCGTCCACGTCGGAACTCATCTTCCGCCTGATCTGCCGCATGGGATACTTCAGCGACATCACCAAGGAAGCGGCCGAATGCATCTACACCGGCATGATGACCGACACGGGCGGCTTTACCTACAACTCCAACAACCGCGAAATCTACTTCATCATCAGCGAACTGCTCTCCAAGGGCATCGACAAGGACGCCATCTACCGCAAGGTGTTCAACACCTATTCGGAAAGCCGCCTGCGCCTGATGGGACATGTACTGACCCAGATGAAGGTCTATCCCGAATACCATGCCGCCCTGATATCACTTACCGGCAAGGAGCAGAAGCAGTTCAATTACATCCGGGGCGACAGCGAAGGATTTGTCAACATCCCGCTCAGCATCAAGAACGTCATCTTCTCCTGCTTCCTGCGTGAAGACACCGAGAAGCCGATGATCAAGGTATCCCTGCGCTCGGTGGGCAAGTTCCCCTGCAACCAGCTGGCAGCCGAATTCTTCGGCGGAGGCGGACATCTGAACGCCTCGGGCGGCGAATACTACGGCACCATGGAAGAAGCATTGAAAGTCTTCGAACAGGCGCTGGAGAAATACAAACCCCTGCTCAATGCCAAAGGATAGAAAAGCAGAACGGACAAAGGTTAAAAGATACGAACTTTGTCCCCGCATTTTTCAATATTCAAGGAAATCAGATACTTTTGTACGGAAATACAAACTTATACAGATGAAGAAACTTATATCTTTCTTTTTTATACTGCTGGCTATGGGCTTTGCCTTCCAGGCCTGCGACGATACCAAGACCTACGCCGAAATGCTGGAAGAAGAAGATGATGCCATTGCCGAATTCATCAGCAAGGAAAACATCAAAGTCATCAGCCAGACCGAATTCTATGACAACGACTCCGTGACCAATGTAGAAGAAAACGAATTCGTCCAGCTGGCAAGCGGCGTGTATATGCAGATTGTAGACAAGGGCTCAGACAACCCGGCGGACACCGTCAAGGACAACGACCTGATACTGGTACGCTTCATGGAATACAGCCTGCTGGACAAGGACACCACGCTGAGCAACCTGTCCTATCCCTATTTAGTGGATGAATTCAAGTACACGGCCACCTCCTCGTCCATTGCGGGCATCTTTACCCAAGGCCTGATGTACTCCGCCTATGGCTATACCGCTGTACCCGCCGGCTGGCTGATCCCGATACCCTACATCCGCGACAGGGCCCACGTGCGCCTCATCGTACCTTCCAAGATGGGACACCAGGGAGCTATACAGTATGTATACCCTTACTATTACGACATCACCAAGTATCAGATATACAAGTGACGCCACAACCAAGCAAACAACTAACCCTATAATTCAAATAAATCTATGACTCTAATCAAATCTATCTCTGGAATCCGCGGAACCATCGGCGGCCATGCAGGCGAGGGACTCAATCCGCTCGACATCGTGAAATTCACTTCTGCCTACGCCACCCTCATCCGCAAGACGTGCACCGTAAAAAGCAACAAGATTGTAGTGGGCCGCGATGCCCGCCTCTCCGGCGAAATGGTGAAGAACGTTGTGGTAGGTACCCTGATGGGTATGGGATGGGACGTGGTCGACATCGACCTGGCCTCCACACCAACTACCGAACTGGCCGTCACCATGGAAGGTGCCAGCGGCGGTATCATCCTCACCGCTTCACACAACCCCAAGCAGTGGAACGCCCTGAAGCTGCTGAACGAGAAAGGCGAGTTCCTGAACAAGGAAGAAGGCAACGAAGTGCTGCGCATCGCCGAAGCCGAAGCCTTCGAATACGCCGAAGTGGACAAGCTGGGCACTTACCGCAAGGACCTCACTTACAACCAAAAGCATATCGACAGCGTACTGGCACTCGACCTCGTTGACGTAGAGGCCATCCGCAAGGCCGACTTCCACGTAGCCATCGACTGTGTGAACTCTGTGGGCGGCATCATCCTGCCCCAACTGCTCGAAGCATTGGGCGTAAAGCACGTAGAGAAGCTCTACTGCGAGCCCACCGGCAACTTCCAGCACAACCCCGAACCGCTGGAGAAGAACCTGGGCGACATCATGAACTTGATGAAGGCCGGCAAGAACGACGTGGCCTTCGTGGTTGATCCCGACGTAGACCGTCTGGCCATCATCTGCGAAGACGGACGCATGTACGGCGAAGAATATACGCTGGTCAGCGTGGCCGACTACATCCTGAAGCACACACCGGGCAGCACCGTGTCGAACCTGAGCTCTACCCGCGCCCTGCGCGACGTAACCCGCAAGTACGGACAACAATACTACGCTTCGGCTGTGGGCGAAGTGAACGTCACCACGAAGATGAAGGAAGTAGGTGCCGTTATCGGCGGTGAAGGCAACGGCGGTGTCATCTATCCGGCCAGCCACTACGGACGCGACGCTCTGGTAGGTATCGCCCTCTTCCTGAGCCACCTGGCACACGAAGGCAAGAAGGTGAGCGAACTGCGTGCCACCTATCCTGCTTATTTCATGGCCAAGAACCGTGTGGACCTGACGCCCGACACCGACGTGGACGCCATCCTGGCCAAGGTGAAGGAACTCTACAAGAACGAAGAGATCAACGACATCGACGGCGTGAAGATTGACTTCCCCGAGAAGTGGGTACACCTGCGCAAGAGCAACACGGAACCCATTATCCGCGTATATAGCGAAGCCCACACGCAGGAAGAAGCCGAAGAAATCGGCCAGCAGATCATGAAGGTGATTGCCGAACTGGCAAAATAAATTAAGAACTGATAATGAAGAATGAAGAATTGCCTTTCGAGGAATTCTTCATTCTTTTTTTATGTCTTATTCCTCATTTTTCATTAAAAGAACTTTCTCCACTTCCCCCTCGAAGTTGGGTGTGAAGATACCCTTGCCCAGATTGGCACGGATTTCCTCCACAGGCCAGAAGCAGCCGCCGTCCAGTTCGTCACTGGGACAGACCGGACCGTCGTACACCGTCTTGTAAGTAAAGACCAGTTCGCGCTCGCGAGCCGACTCGAAGACATAGTGTGTCACCCGTTCGGGAGTGAAGTCTGTTATGCCCAGTTCCTCGCGCACCTCGCGACGTAGAGCCTGTTCCACGCTCTCACCCAAGTCCACATGGCCGCCTACGGCCGTATCCCACTTGCCGGGCTGAATGTCCTTCCATTCGGGACGCTTTTGCAGATAGAGTTCGCCGCGCGAGTTGAACACATGCAGATGGACCACGGGATGCAGCAGCCTGCTGCCGTTGTGGCATTCGCCGCGCGTGGCGGCACCGATAATGTTTCCTTCCTCATCGACGAGGGGAAACATTTCCTGATTGTTGTCTTGGTTCATAAACAGTTATTCAGTAGAAAATTTCTGTATCAGCTCGATGATGACAGGCCGTATGGAGGGCAAGTCTTCTTTAATAGTAGAAAAGACTATCTCTTCGTCAATGTTCATATATTCGTGCGAAATAAGATTTCGCATGTCGTAAATGGCTCTCCAAGGGATGGTTTCATAACCGCTGAAAGGAGCTTCAGGTTCCTTCAGTAGTTTGCCGACCTGTTCTCCGATGGCTTGCAACCGCATAACACATGAGTCAAAAATCATCATGCCGCCGGGAGTAAGCAGAAACTCATCGGCACAATGAATGTCCTTGCAACGTTCTTCAATGATATCTATCGCTTCCAATATCTGTTGCAGACGGTCGTATATCGTATATTTCTTATACATAAACGATGTCATTTAAGATGTTATCCTTCAACAAAGGACGTAGGGAGTTTCTGAAGCGGACCAAATCCACGTTGCAGCCGAAAAGGGTTTTCAAGGCTTCTTTAAGCTCATACATCAGAGACAGGGAAGGTTTCTCCACTTCCACAACAATATCAATATCACTGTCTTCCGTATTCTCCTGACGGGCAACAGAACCAAATATACCGATATTGATAATGCCGAATTTCTGACCGGAGGTTTGCTTGAAACCCTTCAGTTTCTGTTTGCATTCTTCTAACTGTAACATATCCTAAAGCTTTTATGGATTGCACAATACAAATATAGGAATTTCTCCCTTTTATACAAACACTGGCCTGATATAATCTTACGGTATCAGCAGCGACGAGTCTCCGTAGCTCAGGAAACGGAAATCGTGGGCCAGGGCATAGTCGTAGATGGTGCGCCAGTCGCCGTGGACAAAAGCCGACACGAGCAGCAGCAGAGTGCTCTGCGGCTGGTGGAAATTGGTCACCATCGCCCGGACGATACGGTAGTCATACCCCGGAGCGATGATGATCTGCGTACTGGTGTGCAGGGCTTCCATGCCGTGACGGTCCAGATAGTCGCGGACAGCCGTCAGGGCGGCGACTGCCGTGGGAGCCTCGCCCTCCATGTCGTAGGGCTGCCACTGGCGGACGTGCAGTTCCTCTTCCGCAGCGTCGGGGTTCTCCAGCAGCGTGACGCCGATGTGGTACAGGCTTTCGAGCGTGCGCACCGACGTGGTACCTACAGCCACAGCCTGCCCGCCGTGGGCTATCAGCTTGTCTATCGTGCCGCGCGACACAGAAATGTATTCCGTATGCATCTCGTGCCCCTCAATCTCCTCGCTCTTCACGGGCTTGAAGGTTCCGGCACCCACGTGCAGCGTCAGTTCCTCCAGATCCACTCCCTTCGTGCGCAGGGCGTCGAGCACGCGGGGCGTGAAATGCAGACCGGCGGTGGGCGCTGCCACGGACCCCTTTATCTTGGAGTAGACGGTCTGGTAGGTCGTCTTGTCACTCTCCTGCGTTTCGCGGTTCAGGTAGGGCGGAATGGGCAGCTCGCCGAACACTTCGAGGATGTCGGCAAAAGTCACTTCAGGATTGTCCCAACGAAAATCCACCCAATGACTGGTGCCGCGGCATTCGCCCCGCTCGGCGGTCAGTGTCAGCGGTCGTCCCTTCACCGTCATCTCGCGGCGCAGGGGACCTTCCTTCCACTTCTTCAGGTTGCCTATCATGCAGAGCCAGGCGGCATGGCCGGTCTGCTGGAAATTCAGCGCATAGTCGTTCGGCTCAATGGGTTCGAGGCAGAACACCTCGATGAGTGCGCCCGTCTCCTTGCGGAAGTGCAGGCGGGCCTGGATGACCTTGGTATTGTTGAATATCATCAGACAGCCTGCCGGCAGATAGTCGGGCAGGGAAGTGAAGCGGTCTTCAGTCACCTGGCCATGCCGGTAAACCAGCAGCTTGGACTGGTCGCGTACGGACAGGGGAAACTTGGCAATGCGTTCGTCGGGCAGCGGATAGTTGAACTCGCTGATGTGGATATGTCTGGGATCTTGTTTCATAATCATCGGTTTCTTTCGGATGCAAAGGTACGGATTATCGGGGAAAATGCCGCGAGGACATCAGCGAAGTTTTCCTCCCTGCTCTCCTTTCAACGTTCCAAACCGCCGATACGCCCGTCCGCATCCAGTACGCTGACCGTGACGCGCGGACGACAGCAACGGCTGTTGTTGAAAAGGCGCACCGTGGCACGTCCCTGCTCGTCGGTCATCAGCTCCGGTTGCCAGTACAGCGTCCGGCGGTAATCTTCCTCACGGGATAGCATTCAATACCTATAGCAGCAGTTCCATTATCCCATACCTGTTCATCGAACAGCCTCCTTTACCTGGCCGCTTCCTGCAACTGTTCTTTCAGCTTGTCCCACTGCTCGGGCGAGGCGGCCGTGCTGAAACGGATGTTCCCCTGCTTGTCGAAGATGACGCAGCGCGGAATGCTCAGGGCACCCTGATGGCCGAAGGTATCATAGATTTCCCGATGGAAGGCCTCCTGCCCACGGACGTGTTCACCTTTCAGGTTGTAGTGCGCAGCCATCTTCCGCCACTTTTCATCGTCCTCCGGACGGTCGATGGAGAGGTAGAGCAGCACCACATCGTTGGCCGCGGCATACTCCTGCAACGGAGCGATGTGGGCAAACGACGCACGGCAGGGACCACACCACGTGGCCCAGATGTCCATGAAGATGACTTTCCCCTTATAACGGTCGGTCACGTCCTTCAGCGTCTTGGCCGAGCTGACATCGGGGAAATGGATATCGGCGGGGATTGTTGTTTCGTTGAAGGCACGGTTCTTGGCCACGGCACGGTCCACCCACGGCATCCATCCGCTTTCGGGATAGAGGCGGCGGAACTCGTCGGCCAGCTCGAGCAGTTGTGGGTCATAACGCTGCTGGAACTCGTCTTCGAGGAAGAGCTGGGCCAGAGCGGCTTCCTGCGCCTTGCCCGTCAGCCGGTGCGTGAAATCGTAGAAAGCCAGCTGCACGCCTTTCTCCACTCCTTCCGGCTTCGGCTCGCCCTTGGTATAGTAATGGATGCCGGTATCATAACTTGCCGCGTCGTAGAACGAAAGGGAGAAAGGGCTGCAGGGATGATTGATGGAGCAGAAGGCCGTCATGCTGTCCAGCTGGGCCAGCCATTCCTGCTTCGTAGCCTCGGACGACCGGAAGGAAGTAGCCAACACCTGGTTCTGGAAAGCCAGCAGCAATTGCATGCGTATGTCCTGGCGGACCTTGGTACGCAGGTCCTCGTCCACGCCTTCCACCTCCTTGTCCAGCGACAGGGCATAGTCCGTCAGCTTGCGGCGTACCGATGCGGCCACGGTGTCACGAGCAATCTGCCAACGGTCGCCTCTCTGGGCACGGATGGCGAACACATCCTCATACAACTGGTCCAGCAATTCCGCCACACGGACCGTCTTGTCATCCTGCCCTTCGATAATGGTCATCGGCTTTTCGGCCCATCCGTCCAACTCGATCCGCATCGTTCCTTCCTTGGCAAAAAGTGAACCCATTTTCTTCTTTCCATACAGATAGAACTGAGCCCGTTCGTATTCTCCTCCGGGCAGCGTCAGCGTGAACGTGCTGTCCGCCTGCAACTTCAACGTATCAAACGTCTGCGAATTGAACATTCCGCCAACCGATCGCTGACAAACCAGAAGTGTCCCGTCCGCATGACGCACGGACCCTGTAATGTGAATCTCCGGACGGGTGGTACAGGCTGCACACAATCCGCCCAAACATACTGCCCTAAGGGCAGCTTTCCAAACTTTTCTGCTGATGTATTTCATTGTTCCCAAGATATTAATTAAGCAGGCCGAACACGGCCCGGCTACAAAGGTAATGTTTTTTTTACATTTAACTATTTCTGACTGAATTATTTTCAGTATTTTCCGCCCGGGTGAGGCAGTTTGCTACCATCAGTGGTGCTTCGCAACCTGCAATAACCCGGTTTTCCCGCCTTCAAAGATAAAGTCCATAGTTAGCGGCCTAACTATGGACTTTACAGCGCTAACTATGGACTTTACGCCGCCAACTATGAACATGGGTGGCAGAAATATCTTTAATCAAAGAATCACAGGGCGGTGGAGTGATGCTTGATGAGGTTCATGAACTCCTCGCGGGTCTTGGCCTGGTTGAAGGCACCGGTGAAGTCGGAAGTTGTGGTGATGGCATTCTGCTTCTCCACGCCCCGCATCTGCATGCACATGTGCTTGGCCTCGACCACCACCATCACGCCCAGCGGATTGAGCGTCTCCTGGATGCACTCCTTGATCTGGAGCGTCATGCGCTCCTGCACTTGCAGGCGGTGGGAGAAGATGTCGACCACGCGGGCTATCTTGCTAAGGCCGGTGATATAGCCGTTGGGAATGTAGGCCACGTGCGCCTTGCCGTAGAAGGGCAGCATATGGTGCTCGCACAACGAGAAGAAATCGATGTCCTTCACAATCACCATCTGGCTGTATTCTTCCTTGAACTTGGCCGAACGGAGCACTTCGTGCGGGTCCATCGTATAGCCCTTGGTCAGGGTCAGCATGGCCTTGGCCACACGTTCGGGAGTCTTGAGCAGCCCTTCGCGCCCGGTGTCCTCGCCCAGCAGGGTCAGGATGCGTGCATAGTGTTCTTTCAGTTCGTCCAACGCAGGAGAGGTGATGATTTCTTTTTCCAACATGATTTCTACAATAATGATTGACTGGTTTTACATAAACAGACGCTACGGGGACGACACGCAAGCCGTCCGTCAGGCGTCATAAGGGTATCTGAATCTGGTCGCGGACAATGGAAACTTCCTTGAACTCGCCGGTAGCCCGCAATTTGCGCATCATGGCATCGGCCTCCTCGACACTCCGATAGTCGCCCACGCGGCACAGCCACCGTGGAGGGGAAAAGAAGGAATAGACCGGCAGGTCGGGGAACAGCTCCTTGACAGACGCCGCTACCGAATGGGCCTCGTTCTTGGCCTGACGGGTATTGCTGCCCGCATACACCTGCACGCGGTATCCGGCGGCACGGAGGGTTTTGCGCTCGCCGGTAGACGACGGAACGGCTCCCCGTCCCAACAAAGCCTCAATACGTTCGTCCTGATGGATGGTCACCTTTCCCTGACCGGGAACGTTCCGTTCCAGACTCTTCACGATATTGTCCTGTGCCGCGGCAGACAGGAGGAAAGAAAGGCCGGCAAGCGCCAAAAGCAAACGTTTCATGTGATTCGGTATCTGAATGAATGGATTGAATGATAAAAAAACAGAAGAAGGAAGTGCCCCGCCGGCTGCATGGCCTCCAGCGCAGCACTTCCCCAAACAGGTCGGCATGCCGACTCCTGTGTATTAATTAAAAGCGTCGATGATGCCCTTGAAGTCGGCAGCTTTCAATGCAGCGCCACCAATCAGACCACCGTCAACATCGGGTTTTGCAAACAGTTCCTTGGCATTGGAGGGCTTGCAGCTGCCACCGTAGAGGATGGAGCAGTTGTCGGCGATTTCCTTGCCATACTTGCCGGCTACCTGCGAACGGATGAAGGCGTGGATTTCTTCAGCCTGCTCGGGAGTGGCAGTCTTGCCGGTACCGATGGCCCAAACCGGTTCGTAAGCCAAGATAATCTTGGAGAAGTCCTCGGCGGACAGAGAGAATACGGAAGCCAGCTGTGCGGCAACCACTTCATTCTGCTTGCCTGCTTCGCGCTCTTCCAGTACCTCGCCGATGCAGAAGATCGGAGTCAGACCGTGAGCCAGAGCCAGTTTCACCTTCTCTTCCAGGATTTCCACTGTCTCGTGATAGTAGGCACGACGCTCGGAGTGGCCCAGGATGACATACTTGGCACCGGTAGAAGCTACCATAGCGGCCGAAACTTCACCAGTATAGGCACCCGATTCCTTGTCGGCACAGTTTTCTGCACCTACACCGATCTTGGCGGGGTCAACCAACGGAGTAACCGATGCCAGGTGGATAAACGGCGTGCAGATGATTACATCACAGTTAGGCTTTTCGTTAGCCAACACTTCGTTCAATTCTTTTGCAAGAGCAATGCCCTCCTGGAGGGTCTTGTTCATTTTCCAGTTTCCTGCAACAATGTTTTTTCTCATTTTGTTTTTACATTAAGGGGTTAATACCACATATATTTCATTTTTACTTTTCTTCTTCTGTACGCTCCTCTATGAGGGCTTCTCCCTCAATCGGCACGAGCTTCATTTTCTCCCTCCGCCTGACAATCAGGATATCCAGGGCCAAAACCAGACAGAGCGGAACGATGAACCACAGCAAGATACGCCCCATGGTCTGCCACAGGCTGACTGTTTCCGGCTGTCCCAACGGAATCTTCTCCAGGGCATCGACCAGCACATATTCATCGGGCAGATTGCCGTCACTCCACTTGTGCAGGATGGTGCCGTCCTTCAGGAGGAACATGCCCGGATTGGAGCGGATCATGGTCTTCAGCGCAATGTCGTCGGACAGGCAGAAGGGATATTCGGCTCCCGTACGGTCGGCCCACAGCTGGATTGCGTCTTCTTCCGAAGAGGTCAGGGCATAAAAGCCGTAGCCATGCTCCACGCTGTAGTCGTATATCTCGTTGATGAGATCGATGTTGCTGTCGTCGGCCTCCTCGATGCGGTGTGCCACCAGCAGGAACGTATAGCCCTTGCGCGACAGAACACTGTCCGTAATGTCCTCACCCGTCTCCAAGCTCTGCATCGAGAAGTCGTGGATGGGAGGTTCGTACCCCTTCTCCTTCAGCACCGTACGGGCTTCGACAAAGGTCCAGGTACTATCCGGATAGTTGTCCAGCGAAAACTCCCGTCGTTCTCCATTTTTCTCCAGGATGAAACGCGTATCGTAGACAGGCAGTTTCTCACCTTCGGGCACCTCCATCGCCTGCTTGATGTTCACCCCGATCCGGTAAGGACGGAAATCAATCACGGGCAGGTTGTGCTGGCAATAGACCCCCAAGGCAAAGACAAACACAATGGTATACATCGAAAACACCCACTCCGTCTTGCGGCTGATGAAGCGGACCACCTCCCTGTGCCAGCGGAACACCGACACGGCGGCCAGGAGCAGAACGACGTTCTTGCCGAACGTCTGCCAATTGGTCAGCACCACCGCATCGCCAAAACAGCCGCAGTCCGACACCGGATCGGCAATGGCCAGATACAACGTCAGGGGAGTCATGAAGAGCATCAGCAGCAACGCCAGCCAGGCGCTTACCGTCTTCCGGATGCCCAGAAACATGTACACGCCGACGCAAAATTCCACGGCCGCCAGCAGGATGCCCACAAAGAACAGCAAGGCAGAAGGGAACCAGCCGATGATGCCGAACGCCGTCAGATAGTCCTGTAACTTGTAGAACGTACCATACGGATCGACAGCCTTGACAAAGCCGGAAAAGATGAACGTACCTCCCAACAGGAAGCGGCAGACGTTCACCCACACCTTCTTGACCTTATGTATTCTTTCACTCTCCAAATTCAATCTTTATCAACCCGAAAACCGAGTAGTTTATCATATCCATGTAATTGGCATCCACACCTTCGGACACCAACGTCTGTCCGGCCAGGCTTTCTATCTGCTTGGTGCGGTAAATCTTCATCAGAATCAGGTCCGTATACGAACTGATGCGCATGCTGCGCCAGGCCTCATCGTAATCATGGTTCTTGGCCAGCATCAGCTCCAGCGAAGCCTTGGCGTATTTGTCATACAAGGCCAAAGCCTCTTCGTTGGTAATATCAGCCTGCTCGGCATATCCCAGTTCCAGCTGGATGAGTCCCACAATACCGTAATTCACGATGGCTATGAATTCCGAACGGATACCTTCGTCCACCAGCGCCACCCCCTTGGTCTCGATGCTGCGGATGCGGTTGGCCTTGATGAACAGCTGGTCGGTCACCGAAGACGGACGCAGGATGCGCCACGCCGGCCCATAGTCGTGAAGTTTCTTCGCAAACAGGTCACGACAGAGGGCGATGACATGTTCGAATTGTTGTTTGGTATCTTTCATTTCCTTACAAATAGACTGCAAAGTTAGGAATAATTAAGGAATAAAGAAAAGAGGGCACTCTAAATTATATTAAAGCACCCTCCGACCTTATCAGATTGTTTACGTTTTTTTACGAGCAGCGAAGCACCTGTCCGGGACGCAGTGTCGTTTTCTTTGAAATGCGGTTCAGCTGACACAACTTCTGGACGGTTGTCCCTTGACGGGCCGCGATCTTCGACAGGGTATCACCCTTCTTGACCTTATAGAACAAGTTGCCTCCCGAAGACTTGCTTCCCGAGGCTTTCTTCGTCTTTTCAAATGTATAGGTATCGGCCACGATGTCCTGCTTCTCGAAGTCGAACATCTTGGCGGGGTCGAGCGCCACGCCCAGGAAGCGGGTCTCGAAATGCAGGTGCGAACCCGTGGAACGTCCCGTATTTCCACCTAAGGCAATCGGTTCACCGGCCTTGACCAGCTGGTCTACGTCGACCAGTTGCTCGGACAAGTGTCCATAAATTGTTTCCAGACCGTTGTCGTGACGGATCACCACATACTTGCCATATCCCTTGCGCCGTCCTTCATTGGCCACGATACGCACACGACCATCAAAAGCGGCACGGATGGTATCACCGATATAGACCTTGATATCAAGACCGTAGTGAGCCCTGCGGCGGCGCGGACGATAGCCGAACACGTCTGTAATGCGTGTATGGTCGGTCGGCATGCAAAAACCGGTCAGGTCAATGGTATATTTGTCGGGGACAATGGCATCGCCGTATACATGAACGGACTTTGTATTCCAGGAGGGGTAAATATCGAAAGCAGGATACATGGACTGCTCCACGCGAATCTGCTTCTGCAATGCCAATGAGTCTACACTTTTCAGTTTTCTATCGATGGGTGCCTGGCGGGCAATGAGATCCTGCGAGAAAGAATTCAGGCTCACCATTGCTGCGGCAGCACAAAAAATCAGTTTAATTCCACTTAAATTCATTCCGTATTCGTCCTTTGTCTTTTTAGTCGATATCCGCCCGAGTTTCGCGTCATCCGACCTCATCCGCACGAGTGAAATATCCGTTTTTCAAAAAATTCTCTCAAAGGTAGCATTTATATTTGAAAAGGTGTATCCCCCTTAAACATTTTTTTCTTTCGCAAACCGTATCACACAGACACAGCGCCATAAAACAAGCTATATATCAACCAGATACGACAAAACATGTTTTGCAACATATTCATCATTCTGTAACAGGCAGCAACGTTTTTTGTCAGCTGATGGCCGCCCAGTTGACATTGCTCTTGCGCAAGGCCTTCAACTGATTCCACAAGATTTCATTTTCAGGCAAGACTCCCTGCGGATCCGTTTCAACAATCTTCTGGGCCACCCCGCGTACATATTGCAGCAACTGGCCGTCGCGAGCCAGGTCGGCAATCTTCAGGTCAAAGGCCACCCCGCTCTGCTGCGTACCTTCCAGGTCGCCTGGTCCGCGGAGTTTCAGGTCGGCCTCGGCTATCTCAAAACCATCGTTGGTACGCACCATGATTTCCAGCCGCTTGTGGGTATCTTCGGCCAGCTTGTAGCCGGTCATCAGGATGCAGTACGACTGGTCGGCTCCACGACCCACCCTTCCGCGCAACTGATGCAACTGCGACAATCCGAAGCGTTCGGCATTCTCGATGATCATCACCGAGGCATTGGGCACGTTCACGCCGACCTCGATAACCGTCGTCGCCACCATAATCTGCGCCTCACCCGAAACGAACAGCTGCATCTGCGCATCTTTCTCGGCGGGCTTCATCTGTCCGTGCACCTTGCACACGCGGCAGTCGGGGAAGGCTTCGCAGACATGCAGATACCCTTCCTCCAGATTCTTCAGGTCGATCTTCTCGCTCTCCTTGATGAGTGGATAGACGATGTACACCTGCCGGCCTTCTTCAATCTGCTTGCGCACCGAGCGGTACAGGCTCTCGCGCCGGTTGTCAAACTGGTGGATGGTGGCTATCGGTTTGCGGCCGGGAGGCAGCTCGTCGATGACCGACACGTCCAGATCGCCGTAAAGCGTCATGGCCAGTGTGCGGGGAATGGGCGTGGCCGTCATCACCAGCACATGGGGCGGCTGCACGCTCTTGGTCCACAGCCGGGCCCGCTGCGCCACGCCAAAACGGTGCTGTTCATCAATGACCACCAGCCCCAACGACGCGAAATTCACCGAATCTTCGATGACGGCATGCGTACCGATCAGGATCTTCACCTCTCCCTTCAGCAAGCCCTCCAGAATAGCTTCCCGCCGCTTGCCGCGGATAGACCCCGTCAGCAGCTCCACGTGTATGTCCATGCCGCACAACAGCTCACGTATCGTCTCGAAATGCTGGTTGGCCAGGATTTCGGTGGGAGCCATCAGGCAGGCCTGAAAGCCGTTGTCCAGCGCAATGAGCATGCTCATCAGGGCCACCAGCGTTTTTCCGCTTCCCACATCGCCCTGCAGCAGACGGTTCATCTGGCGTCCGGAACCCAGGTCGTGACGAATTTCCTTCAACACCCGTTTCTGGGCACCCGTCAGCTCGAACGGCAAGTTACGCGTATAGAAAGTATGGAAGATTTCCCCCACCCGACTGAACACATAGCCCCGATATTTGCACTGGCGGTCGTGCGCATAGCGCAGGATATTCAGCTGCACGTAGAACAGTTCTTCAAACTTCAGGCGGTACTGGGCCTTGCGGAGCAAGTCGGCATTGCCGGGGAAATGGATATTGATCAGCGCCTCCGTCAGCGGCATCAGATGATGCTCCGCAATCAGCGCGGGCGACAGCGTCTCGGGCAACGGCTCCTGAATCTGCCGGACCAGCGTCGCCACCAGTTTCTCGATGGCGTTCGAATTCAGGAACGACCGTTTCATCTTCTCCGTGGTATTGTAATAGGGGCGCAATCCCATGCTGGACATCTGTACCTCCGAAACCAAGTCGATGTCGGGATGGGCAATGTTGATACGGCCGTTGTAAGCCGTCGGCCTCCCGAACACAATGTACTCCTGATGCACCTTATACTTGCCGGTCAGGTACTTGATGCCCTGGAACCACACCAGGTCCACAAAGCCCGTCCCGTCGGTAAAGTGGGCAATCAGCCGCCGATGGCGTCCCTCTCCCGCCACTTCGAAACTGCGTATTTCGCCTTTCAGCTGGATGTAGGGCATGCTGCCGTCCAGCTCACGGATGGAGTAGATGCGGCTGCGGTCCACGTATTTATAGGGGAAATAATACAGCAGGTCGTGCAGGGTACAGATACCCGCTTCCTTGTTGAGCATAGCGGCCCGTTGCGGTCCTACGCCCGGCAGATATTTGATGTCACAAGCAGCCAGGTCTGTCATTTTTCCAACAAAGCCGAAGCCACTTTCAGGTCAAAAGGTGTCGTAATCTTGATATTCTCCCGGTTGCCCTCCGTCAGTGCGACAGGCACTCCCATCGCCTCGACCACCGATGCATCGTCTGCAAACAGGGGGGTATAAGGCTGTTCGTAAGCCTCCTTCAGCAAAGCGGCGTCAAACACCTGCGGCGTCTGCACCAGCCGGTATTCGTCGCGCGGCACCGTGACACTTCCACCTGCCGCCTGCAGGTGCCTCACGGTCTCCACCACGCCGATGCAGGGCACTACCGCCCGCCTGATCTGCGCCTCGGCGTAACAGCGTTCGATCACTTCCGACGAAACGAACGGACGTACACCGTCGTGCACTCCCACCAGCGCCGGCGTTTCGACCAGCGCCAATCCGTTCTTCACCGAATGGAAGCGCGTCTCGCCCCCGTCCGCTATCCGGTGGGGAATATTAAAACAGTGCTTCCTGCACAGTTCCAACCAGAAATCCTGCTGGCTGTGCGGAAGCACCAAAATGATTTTTATCTCCGGTTTGCAGGCATAAAAGGCATCCAGCGTACGCATCAGTACCGGCCTGCCCCCTATGGGCAAAAACTGCTTGGGCAACTCCGTACCCATACGCAGTCCCTTGCCACCGGCCACAATCAGAGCATAGTGTGTCATATCCTTATTTGGTCAGACACATCACATTCTTCAGTTCCTTCGTCTTCTCTCTGCCGCAGAGGTGTTCCACCAGGGCCAGACCAAATTCGATGGCAGCGCCCGGACCTTTGCCGGTGATGAAGTTTCCGTCCTTCTCTACCATGGCACCCGTATATTCGGCACCCTCCAGATACTTGTCAAAGCCCGGATAGCAGGTAGCCTTCTTACCCTTCAGCAGCCCCAGGTTGCCCAGCACCATGGGAGCGGCACAGATGGCGGCAATCGCCTTGCCCTCGGCAGCCTGTCTCTGCAACTGGCGGCGTAGGTCCTCGCATTCGTTCAAGGTCGTGGCTCCGGGCAGTCCGCCGGGCAATACCATCATGTCTGCGTCAAAGAAGTCACAGTTTACGATGTTCTTGTCACACAACACAGAGATGCCGTGCGAGCCTTTCACAATTTCATCGGGGGTTACAGACACCATTGCCACGTTCAGTCCGGCGCGTTTCATGATGTCAACAGCCGCAAAGGCTTCCATTTCTTCAAAACCGTCTGCAAAGAATACATAAACAGTTCCCATAGTCAAGTTCTCCTATTTTATTTATTTCAGATTAAAATAATACGTAATTGTACCCGCCTGGTTGTTCAGGCCGCTCACCGTGTTGAACCGTGCCTTCTTGGCCGCGTCCTCCGCCGCCTTGCGCAAGGCCGGGTTGACGGTATTGGTCTGGCGGTTGATGCTGGTGGCTATCACCTGTCCGGCCGGGTTCACCGTGATGTTCACCACCACCTTTCCTTCGTCCTGTACGTTGTACACCGGCTTGGGCAGTCCTCCAGGTCCGATCGAACGTCCGCCCAGGCTGAACGTACCGTAACCGCCGACACCCGTCGTCGCCCCTTCCGCAGCATTGCCGTCGGGACTTCCCTGAATGCCGGTACCGGTCGTATTCCCCTTACTGCCCATCTGGGCTCCCTTGCCGAAGGCTCCGGCCACCTTGCGGCGGGCCGCTTCTTCCGCTTCCCGGCGTTCGCGTTCCGCCTTGGCTTCGGCCAGCTTGCGGGCTTCCTCCGCCTTTTCGGCCTCTGTCTTCTCCGGCTTCTTCACTTCCTTCTTTTCGGGAGTCTTCGTTTCCGGTTTCAGGGCCACCGTTTCTTCCAGGTCCTGCGTCATCAGGTCCTGTTCGGTAGCCTCCTGCGGTTGGGGAGTTGTTTCCTCGGGCATCACGTCCACATCCACCAGCGACGGGTCGGCCTGCCCCCATGCGTCGGGCACTTCTCCCAACATCACAGGCATACCGCCCTCCTCCGCAGGTGCCGGGACCACAAAGCCCGCCCATATCAGAAAGACGATGAGGAGCACATGCACCAGCACGGCCCCTGCCATCCCTATATATTTACCTTTCTCCTTTTGAGTCACCGCACGTTTCCTTTCCTGTTATATTGACACATACCTTCCACCGCCAGTCAACGCCCCTCCGGCGGACGCGTGGCAAGCACCATCTTGAAATGGTTCTCGTTGGCGATGTTCAGCACTTTCACGATTTCACGATAGGGCACCGACTCGTCGGCATAGAGCGCCACATACATTTCCGGTTCCTTCTCGGCACACGACTGCAGGAACGGTGTCAGTTCCTCCAGCGTGATCGCCTGTTCACGGTCATTGCCGAAAGCCGCATAAAAGTTCAGATCCTTGTCGATGATGACCCTCGTCAGCGGTTTGGCCGACGTCTGCTGTTTGCCTTGTGGCAGCAGCACCTTGATGGCGTTGGGCGATACCACCGTCGACGTGATCATGAAGAATATCAGCAGCAGGAATATCACGTCCGTCATGGACGCCATACTGAAGTTGGGCGATATTTTGGCTCTGCGTTTCAACATGGCTCATTCAGTAAATCCATGAAGGCCATGGTCTTGGCTTCCATCTTGTTCACCACTCCGTCGACCAGCGTCACCAGATAGTTGTAGGCAAACATGGCAATGATGCCCACAATCAGGCCGCCGACCGTCGTAATCATAGCCTCGTAGATACCGCCGGACAGCAGTGTGATGTCGATGTTGTTGCCCGCATTCGCCATTTCGAAGAAGGCACGCACCATACCCGTCACCGTACCCAGGAAGCCGATCATCGGTGCACCGCCGGCAATGGTTGCCATGATAGTCAGTCCCTTCTCCAGCTTGGCCACTTCAATGTTTCCCACGTTCTCGATGGCAGCCTGCACGTCGCTCACGGGACGTCCCAACCGGCTGATACCTTTCTCTATCATACGTGCCGAAGGCGTGTTCACACTGCGGCAGTAGGCCAGTGCCGACTTGATTTCTCCCCCCAGAATGTAGTCCTTGATCTTATCCATGAACATGGGGTCTTCCTTTCCCGCCTTGCGGATGACATAGTTCCGTTCGAACAGAATATAGAAGCAGAGCACCGAGAGCAAGCCCAGCACCACCATAATCCAGCCGCCCTTCACGGCCATACTCCACAAGTTCATTTCTTCCGCGCCGGCCACCGGAGTCAGAACCGGATTGGCACCCGCAATCGAGTCGGCCATCGCCGGAGCCACTTGGGCCCATAGCATCATCATTGCATTCATTGACAAAGACAGTTTTTATATTCCCGGATGGTGCGTTCCAGTCCCAGGTACAGCGCGTCACAGATCAACGCATGCCCTATCGACACCTCGTCCAGCCAGGGGATGTTCTTATAAAAGTAATTCAGATTCACCAGGCTCAGGTCGTGACCGGCATTCAGTCCCAGTCCCAGGCTCCTGACCGCCTTGGCAGCCGTCACAAACGGAGCTACCGCCGCCTCCGGATTCTTCACGTAGCCCGAAGCATAGGGTTCCGTGTACAGTTCCACCCGGTCGGTACCCGCCTTGGCCGCATATTCGATCATCTCCACGTCCGTCGACACGAACACCGACGTACGGATGCCCGCTTTCTTGAACTCCTCGAGCACCTCGCTCAGGAAAGCCAGGTTCTTCTTGGTGTCCCATCCCGCGTTCGAAGTCAGCTGAGTGGGGCTGTCGGGCACCAGTGTCACCTGATGCGGTTTCACCTTCAGCACCAGGTCGATGAACTCCGGAGCCGGATAACCTTCGATGTTAAATTCCGTATGCAGCAGCGGACGCAGGTCGTATACATCCTGCCTCCGTATATGCCGTTCGTCGGGCCGCGGATGTACCGTGATGCCGTCTGCCCCGAAACGTTCGCAGTCCAGCGCCACCTTCAGCACATCCGGCACATTACCGCCGCGCGCATTGCGCAGCGTTGCTACCTTGTTTATGTTTACGCTCAGTTTAGTCATAATTCAACCGTTTGTTCCGGGCAAAAGTACAAATAATAGTCATAAGTTAACAGGAATATTATAAAAAAATAGCATCTTTGCAAAGCTAATAACAAAAGAAGCCGTATGAAATTTGCCATCTTCGGAAACACGTATCAGGCCAAAAAGTCCTCGTACGCCGAGCGTCTGTTCAGTATTTTGACCCGCCACGGAGCCGGAATCTGCATCTGCAGGGAGTTCTACCGCTTCCTGACGGAAGAACTGCATCTCCAGCTCCCCGCTTCCGTCGAGCTGTTCGACGGCGACCGTTTCGAGGCCGACATGGTCATCAGCCTGGGCGGCGACGGCACGTTTCTCCAGGCCGCCAGCCGTGTCGGGGCCAAGAACATCCCCATCCTCGGCATCAATACCGGCCGTCTCGGCTTCCTGGCCGACGTGTCGCCCGACGAGATGGAGACCACCCTCAACGAAGTCTACGACCGTCACTACAAGATCGAAGAGCGCAGCGTGCTCCAGCTCACGTGCAACGACCGCAACCTCATGCGTTGCCCCTATGCCCTCAACGAGATAGCCGTGCTCAAGCGCGACAGCTCGTCCATGATCAGCATCCACACCGCCATCAACGGCGCTCCGCTCACCACCTACCAGGCCGACGGCCTCATCGTGGCCACGCCCACCGGCTCCACGGCCTACTCGCTCAGTGTGGGCGGCCCCATCATCGTGCCCCACAGCAAGACCATCGCCATCACTCCCGTCGCCCCCCACAGCCTCAACATGCGCCCCATCGTCATCTGCGACGACTGGACCATCACCCTCGACGTCGAGAGCCGCAGCCACAATTTCCTCGTGGCCATCGACGGCCGCAGCGAGTCGTGCCGCGAGACCACCCGCCTCACCATCTCCCGGGCGCCCTACACCATCAAGGTCGTCAAGCGTTTCGGCCACATTTTCTTCAATACCCTGCGCAACAAGATGATGTGGGGAGCCGACATCCGGTAAAACGAAAATCGGGCGAAGCCGCCTCTCAGCCGCCCCGCCCGATTTTCTCACGCCGATATCTAATATTTGTATCACTCATCACACCTCTCCACAAATGATATCATTTCTTCAACTACTACAAGCATTTCCGGAAGATTTGATTTAACGACATTGTACACGATTTCCGCATCCAAATCAAAATAATGGTGAGCAATGATATCCCTGATTCCCATTGCACCTTTCCAATCTATACTGGGAAATTGAGGAAACAATTCCTTGTTCGTCAATTTATCTACCCCTTTTATACTCTCCCCTATTGCGATAAGCAGCATACATGTACTTTCCAGACGCTCCATACCAACAGGGGTTAAATAATAAAAGTGATAAGAATCTATTCCGACCGAATTTTCTATAATCCGCTTCAAGGTCTGTTCTATCTTTCGCAAAAGATGCAGCACATGCTCTTTCTTATACATAAATTCCCTCCTCCATAATATCCCGTTTCAACAAGGCGTCCATATTCTGACGGATGCGGACCACATCCACCTCACAGCCGAACAATTGCCGCAACTCTTCCTTGATATGCACCAGACTGAACATATTCGGCACCGCCAAATCCACACAAACATCCACATCACTGTCCTCCGTCTGCTCTCCACGAGCTACAGATCCGAAAATACCAATGCGGGATATACCATAAAGGAGCCCCCGTGTCTGTTTATACTCTTTCAACAGTTGCAGATATTCCTGAGTCGTCTTCATATCCGTTTTCCTTTCCTGTTTTCCTTTGTATAACAAAGATATACAATTCCTCTCAGAAAAGCAAATTTCTATCACACAACCTTCCTATTCTAAACGACAATCGGGCGGAACCGCCTCTCGCCGTCCCGCCCGATTCATTAGGAATTGATAATTGTAAATGGAGAATTACCCCTTGATATTTAATATTTAATATTTGACACCTGTCATCTCCCGTACATCGTCTCATAGTACTTCTGGTAATCCCCGCTCGTCACGTTGTCCATCCATTCCTGGTTGTCCAGATACCAGCGCACCGTCTTCTCGATGCCCTCCTCAAACTGCAGGCTCGGCTCCCAGCCCAGCTCCTTCTGGAGCTTCGTCGAGTCGATGGCGTAGCGCATGTCGTGGCCCAAGCGGTCCGTCACGTAGGTTATCAGGTCCATGTCCTCCCCTTCCTTGCGGCCCAGCAGACGGTCCACCGTATTGATCACCACCTTGATGATGTCGATGTTCTTCCACTCGTTGAAGCCGCCGATGTTGTACGTCTCGGCCACCTTGCCTTGATGGAAGATGACGTCGATGGCCCGTGCATGGTCTTCCACGTACAGCCAGTCGCGCACGTTCTCGCCCTTGCCGTATACCGGCAGCGGCTTGCGGTGGCGGATGTTGTTGATGAACAGCGGAATCAGCTTCTCCGGGAACTGGTACGGCCCGTAGTTGTTCGAGCAGTTCGTCACGATGGTCGGCATGCCGTACGTGTCGTGGAAGGCACGCACAAAGTGGTCGCTGCTCGCCTTGCTGGCGCTGTACGGGCTGTGCGGGTTGTACTTCGTCGTCTCGTAGAAGAACTCCTTGCCGTAGGCCAGGTGATGTTTGCCCGACGATGCCTTCGTGGTGAACGGCAGCTCGATGCCTTCGGGATGCGTCATCTCCAGTGCCCCATACACCTCGTCCGTCGAGATGTGGTAGAACCGCTTGCCCTCATACTTCTCCGGCAGGCTCTCCCAATACAGCTTCGCGGCCTGCAGCAGGCTCAGCGTACCCATCACGTTCGTCCGTGCGAAGGTGAAGGGATCCTTGATGCTTCGGTCCACGTGGCTTTCCGCCGCGAGGTGGATGATGCCGTCCACCTTCTCCTCCTGCATCAGGCGGTAGAAGGCGTCGAAGTCGCAGATGTCCATCTTCACGAACTGGTAGTTCGGTTTGTTTTCCACATCTTTCAGATTGGCCAGATTGCCCGCATACGTCAGCTTGTCCAGGTTGATGATGCGATACTCCGGATACTTGTTTACAAACAGTCTTACGACATGTGAACCGATGAAACCGGCTCCGCCGGTGATTACTATGGTACGTTGAAATGTTGACATTTTAATGGAAAATTGAAAGTTGAAAATTGAAAATGAAAGTAACTGTCATCCTGAACCTGTCGAAGGATCCCATCCTTTCCTGTCATCCTGAACGCAGTGAAGGATCTCATCCTTTGATGGTCAATGGCAGAGCGCCTGCATGTTTTGCAGACACACCTTCAGCGAATCCATCCAGTAAGGGATGCGGATGCCGAAAGTCTCCTTGATCTTGGTCTTGTCCAGTACCGAATAGGCCGGACGGATAACCGGACTGGGAAACTCGTTGCTGTGACAGGGCTGGATGTCGCATTCCGTATGTCCCGACAGGGCGGCAATCACCTTCGTAAAGTCATACCACGAACAGACGCCTTCGTTGCTGAAGTGATAGATGCCGTTCTTGCTGTAGCCCTGCTTCGGCTGTTCCCGGGTATAGTCCTCCAGTATGGTACGGATAGCCAGCGCCAGATCGTAGGCATACGTTGGCGTGCCCGCCTGGTCGAACACCACCTTCAGTTCGGGCCTGGTGGCCGTCAGGTTCAGCATCGTCTTCACGAAATTCTTTCCGAACTCGCTGTACAGCCAGGCCGTACGGAGAATCACGTAGTCACATCCCGCAGCCAGGATGTTCTGTTCGCCTTCCAGCTTGGTGCGTCCGTAAGCGCCGGTCGGCGTACCCTTCTGGTCCTCCTTGCAGGGAATGTTATACGGATCTCCGCCGAACACGTAGTCCGTAGAGACATGTACCAGCAGTCCGCCCACTTCCTTCATGGCCTGCGCCAAGTTGCGGGGAGCGTCTGCGTTCAGCACGCGGCAGAAAGCCTCGTCGCTCTCCGCCTTGTCCACGTTGGTATAGGCCGCGCAGTTCACGATGCACTGCACGCCCTGTTCCCGTACGATGCGGCGTACCGCCTCCAGATTGGTGATGTCGAGCAGCGTCGTTTCCACGCCTTCCGCCTCCACCACATCTGTAAAGATACAATGCCAGTCCGTGTTTTGGCTGACAATGCGCATTTCCCGGCCCAACTGACCGTTGGCACCGGTCACTAATATCTTCATTTCGTTTAATTGAAAATTGAAAGTTACAAATTGAAAATGATAGTAACTGTCATCCTGAGCCTGTCGAAGGATCTCATCCGCTCCTGTCATCCCGGCCTTGAGCCGGGATCCAACATACACAAAGCCGAAAATGGTTCCCGCATCAAGTGCGGGATGACACTGCAAATTTATAATGAGTCCTTCTCCGTTCCGCTCAACATGACAAGTCTACTCCATCATAGACAATACTTAATATTTTATATTTAATATTTGACAAACGGTGTATCAAAGTCCTTCAGTAACGGATGCTTCGTATCCTTCTCGCTCAGTATCACCTTGTCCGTCGGTATCCGCCAGTCAATGCCCAGGCTTTCGTCTAGAATGCTGATGCCCCCATCCGCTTCCGGATGGTAGAAGTTGTCACACTTGTACTGGAACACCGCCGTCTCGCTCAGCACTGCAAACCCATGCGCAAAGCCCTGCGGGATGAAGAACTGCCGGTGATTGTCTTCCGTCAGTTCCACCGCCACGTGCTGCCCGTACGTGGGGCTACCCTTGCGGATATCCACGGCCACGTCCAATGCTGCACCCTTCACGCACCGCACCAGTTTGCTCTGCGTGTACGGCGGCCGCTGGAAGTGCAGCCCGCGCATCACTCCATAAATCGACATGCTCTCGTTGTCCTGTACAAAAGTGATGGGCTTCACCTTCTCATCAAACTCCCGTTGCGAGAACGACTCAAAGAAATATCCTCTCGCGTCTCTGAAGATGCGTGGTTCGATAATCACCACGCCGTCTATACTTGTCTTTATTACGTCCACTTTATTAATTGATAATTGAGAATTGAAAGTTGAGAATTAATTCTTCATTCTTAATTCTTAATTCTTCATTTTATAGGTTTGCTTTTCCGGTCCGTTCCACCTCGTTCACTACCTGCAGCAGGTACTGTCCGTACTGGTTCTTCAGCATCGGCTGTGCCAGTTCCCGCATCTTGTCGGCCGTGATCCAGCCCTGACGGAATGCAATGCCCTCCAGACACGCCACTTTCAGCCCCTGCCGTTTCTCAATCACCTCGATGAACGTCGAAGCCTCGCTCAGTGAGTCATGCGTACCCGTATCCAACCAAGCAAAGCCGCGTCCCAGGGTCTGCACCTTCAGCTCCCCGTCTTGCAAGAACTCCTGATTCACAGTCGTAATCTCCAGCTCCCCGCGGGCCGACGGCTTAATGTGCTTTGCAATATCCACCACCTTGTTCGGATAGAAATACAAGCCCACTACCGCGTAGTTCGATTTCGGCTGCTTCGGCTTCTCCTCGATAGAGAGGCAGTTGCCCTGCTTGTCAAACTCCGCCACGCCGTAGCGTTCCGGATCACTCACCCAATAGCCGAATACTGTCGCCTTCTTCTCCTCTTCCGCCGTGCGCACTGCCTCCTTCAGCATCGCACTCAGTCCGTTGCCGTGGAAGATGTTGTCGCCCAATACCAGGCAGGCCGAATCGTTTCCGATAAAGTCCGCCCCGATGATGAACGCCTGTGCCAGCCCGTCCGGACTCGGTTGTTCCGCGTATTCAAAGCGTACGCCGAAGTCCGAACCGTCGCCCAGCAGCCGCCGGAAGCCCGGCAAGTCCTGCGGAGTCGAGATTATCAGAATCTCGCGGATACCCGCCAGCATCAGCACCGAGATGGGGTAATAGATCATCGGTTTGTCGAAAATGGGTATCAGCTGTTTACTGATACCTTTGGTGATGGGGTACAAACGTGTACCACTACCACCGGCCAATACGATACCTTTCATATTCTCATTTCATTAACTTTTATGCATACCAATAGTCCGAATGTATTTTAGACAAAAATACCGTTAATATCTGATATATCCAAAACGTTACTACAAAAACGACAAGATATCATTCACAAAATGTCTATACCAAAAATTTCTTTTACATAGGCCTCAAATCATAGCCTTTTTATAGGCCTTATAAGCATAATAAAGGAAATAATAAACTGCTCTCCAATAGCCAATCTTCTCTACATTTCTATAAATACTCCATTGCCACAACATGGCCTTCAGCTTATTGGAAGAGACCGAATGTCTCCTCACCCGATACAATGCCTCTACCGTATTGGTGTTTCTAGCGACATAACCCTGCTTCAAAATTTCCAGCCAAAGTATATAGTCTTCATGTGGATGATTCATGAAATATTTTTTCCCAACTTTGGCCGTATCATATACTGCCGTCAATCCTCCGATCACATTTCCTTTCAACAAATATTCATAATCTGCCATCGCAGGCGCCTTCACTATCCGCTTATGCCTTTCTCCACTCTCACTCATTTTCTCGTAATTTGAGAAACAAATTGCCATATCTTCATATTTCTCAAACATACTCAACTGATGCTCCAACTTATTAGGCAACCATGCATCATCACTATCCAGGAATGCAATATAGCGTCCTCTTGCACACTTCACCCCTTCGTTTCTTGGCATAGCAGGCGAACCGGAAGGAATGTTTAGTCTCACATATTTTATGCGCTCATCTTTCTTAAGAAAGTCCTGAACGACTAATGAAGTATCATCTTCTGATGCGTCGTCCACAACTAGCAATTCCCATTCCTGCAATGTTTGCTCCACCACCGATTTGATGGCACTCGCTATATACTCCTGAGAATTATGACAAGGTATTATTACAGAAAACATTTTCAGCCACACAGAAAAACAAAAGCCTTGACTCCATTTTATATTTTAAGGCAATCCACAAAATCGCCACCCACCTCTGTATCAAGCCTTCTTTTGATCCAGTGCTTCGAAGCACGAATTCTTGCTAATGAACTCCGGAACCAGATCCTTCATTGCCGCCACAATCTTCATTTGGTCATACGAGTAGCTCACGTCCACCAAATGTTGGATGCGGTCCTTTACCTCGTCGTAGTCGTACTCTCTCACCGTGGCAATCATGATTTTCTCGTGATACGTCGGTTTCGTCAGCTCTTTTACGTTCAGCAGCTCCTCGTATAGTTTCTCGCCGTGGCGCAGCCCCGTGAACTCAATCTTCACGTCCGTCCGCCCGGACAGACTGATCATGCGTTTCGCCAAGTCCAGAATCTTCACCGGCTTGCCCATGTCGAAGATGTAGATTTCCCCACCGTTGCCCATGCTTCCAGCCTCCAGCACCAGTCGGCAGGCTTCGGGGATGGTCATGAAGTAGCGGATGATGTCCGGATGCGTCACCGTTACCGGCCCGCCCCGCTTAATCTGGTCGCGGAAACGAGGAATCACCGATCCGTTCGAGCCCAGCACGTTACCGAAGCGTGTCGTGATGAACTGCGTCACGTGTCCGCCCTCCTTCTGCAGCTTCTTTGCCAGGCTCTGCACGTAGATTTCGCAAATGCGTTTCGAGCACCCCATCACGTTCGTCGGGTTCACCGCCTTGTCCGTCGAAATCATTACGAATTTCTCCGCCCGGTACTTCACCGCCAAGTCTGCCACGATGCGTGTACCCGCCACGTTCGTTTGGATGGATTCCGACACGTTGTCCTCCATCATCGGCACGTGCTTGTACGCTGCCGCATGGAAGATGTATTGCGGTCTAAATTCCTCGAAGATGGACTCCATGCGCGTTTGGTTGGCGATGTCCGCCACAATGGTCTCCGCGTCAATGTCCCGCCACCGGTCCTGCAACTCCAGACGGATGTCATGCAGCGGCGTTTCCGCCTGGTCCACCAGTATCAGTTTGTAGGGATTGAACGTCGCCACCTGCCGCATGATTTCACTGCCTATCGATCCGGCTGCCCCCGTTATCATCACTCGCTTCCCTTCCAGGTGCGAAGCCACCTTGCGGATGTCTATCTGTATCGGTTCACGTTGCAACAAGTCCTCTATCTGTATCTCCTTCAAGTCTGTCTGGCTCAGTGTCTGACTTTTCCAATCACTCAAGGGTGGCGCCGTCATCAGCTTGATGTTATGCGCCAACAGCCGGTCTGCCAAATCCCCCTTTTTCAAGTCGCCCATTTTCGCAGGTGATACGATAATCATTTTCACCCCTTTTTCATCCAGCAGATCCATTAATTTTTCATCATTAGCATACACTTTCACCCCCATCAGCACCTTTCCTATCAGCTTTGCCTCATCTGCAATGAACCCTTTCAAGCGATAGTGATTTTTCAAGTTTACACGCAACGATTTGGCTATATTTACCCCCGCTTCCTTTGCTCCATAAATAAAAACATTTACACTATGCAGGGCATCGAAATTCAATGCATCGAACATCAGTTTCGCTACCATGCGCGAAATAGCCATTAACCCAAAATTAATGATATACGCCATTCCCAAGACACTGAACGGGGGAAGATCCAGATCTATAAGGTCCTGTGTTATGAGCTTCAACAATATCAGCACAGCATACACACATGTCAGAGCCAAAAAAATACGCATGATATCCACAAAAGAAGAATAGCGCAACACCCCGGAATAAGTCTTGAAAATTTTGAAGAAAACGATTCCAACCCCTACACACCACAGGATACTTGTATTCACCGTAGAAAGGTGCATGAATACCTGTTCGAAGTTAAATCGCAGCAGATAAGCGACCATACACGCTATCAGCATCAGCATCAAGTCAATCAATAGAATAGTCCATATCGGCAATACTTTAATGGAAAGGTACCGATGAATCCACATTTTTATTTTCATAATCTTAATTTAGTTTTACGCGACATAACATATTGCAAAGCAGCCCATCACTCACACAACCCCATGCTTTACAAATGAATCAATAAACAAAAATAAGCTTTTTTTTCATTCCGGCCAACAAAACCTAAATAAAAATGTATATATATGACAAAGGGCCTGCACATACGCAAGCCCTGATGCCATCCGAACCTAAGTAAGATTATAATATAGCCTTCTTCATTTGTTCTATTATATAGTGCACATCTTCATCCGTCACACACGGCCCGCTGGGCAAGCACAATCCCCGCTTGAACAGCGCCTCGCTCACCCCGTTCACGTAGCACGGATTGTTCCGGTAAACCGGCTGCTTATGCATCGGTTTCCACAGCGGACGGCTCTCGATGCCCGCTTCGTCCAGCGCCATGCGCATAGCCTCCACATTGCGGTTGGGTTCGCAGTCTGTGTGCAGCGTCTTGGATGCATGAGTCACACCGGCCGCACCGCCCACAGCTCCCTGTATAGTCGTCGCATAGGCCCGTTCCTCTCCTTTTACCTTCAGGTTCTCGTCCAGCAGGATGGTGTTCAGCCAGTAATTGCTGTCGTAACGGGAAGAAGGATTCTCGTGCAGAGTCACGCCCTGTACGTCAGCCAGCAGCTCCTTATACAACTGGGCGATATGCTGATGGTGCGCGATGTGCTCGTTCAGCACCGTCATCTGTCCGCGTCCGATACCTGCACAGATGTTGCTCATGCGATAGTTATACCCTATCTCCTCATGCTGGTAGTACGGATACGACTCGCGAGCTTGCGTGGCATAGAACATAATTTTTTGCTTGGCCGCCTCGTCCGGACAAATCAGTGCCCCGCCTCCCGAGGTCGTTATCATTTTATTCCCGTTGAACGACAGTACTCCATATTGGCCAAAGGTGCCGCACACCCGTCCATCGTAGCGACTTCCCAGTCCTTCCGCCGCATCCTCAATAACGGGGATGTCATATTTTGCTGCCACCGCCATGATTTCATCAATCTTTGCAGGCATACCGTACAGATATACCGGAACAATGGCTTTTGGCTTCCGCCCCGTCTTCTCCATGCGGTCCTTGATAGCCGTTTCCAGCAGCTGCGGGTCCATGTTCCACGTATCCGGTTCCGAATCCACGAAAACCGGCGTAGCCCCCAGATATGTCACAGGGTGCGATGACGCACAGAACGTGAAGGTCTGTACCAACACCTCGTCTCCCGGACCTACGCCGCAGGCCAGCAGAGCCAAGTGTACAGCCGCCGTCCCGGCCGATAGTGCCACCACCTCCTTGTTCTCTCCGGCAAACGCCTTCAAGTCCGCTTCAAATCCGTTTACGTTCGGTCCCAGAGGCACCACCCAATTTGTGTCAAAAGCCTCCTGGATATACTTCATTTCGTTGCCGCTCATATGAGCCAGGCAAAGATAAATACGTTTCTTGTTCATTACGATATATACTTAAAATAATTTCTTTATAACCTTACATCTGTTTCCCACAGCCAGTACACCGTCCGGAATGTCCTTCGATACGACAGAACCGGCCCCTATTACCGACCATTTTCCAATCTTGACCCCCGGCAAAACGGTTGTTCCCGCTGCCACCCAGCTACCTTCGCCTACCTGCACATTTCCACACAACGTAGCATGAGGAGAAACATGCACATAGTCCCCTATTACACATTCATGATCTACAGAAGCGCCGGTATTAATGATGCAATGGTTACCTATTTTTGCGCAGGACTGGATAACGGCCCCTTGCATCACCACCGTTCCCTCTCCAACACTTGCAGTCGACGACACGACAGCTGTGGAATGTATCGCCTTTCCAAATTCTACAGATAAGTTTTCCACAATTTTTTTTCGAATGGAATTGTTACCGATACTGACAATCATTGGCGACAAATCCTTCCGTTGATGATAGACCGGATATCCCAAGAGTTCGTTTAGTTCAGGATTGTCATCAACCAGTCCGTCAATATCTATCCCATTATCTTTCAAAATGTCCATAATGACCTTTGCATGGCCGCTGGCTCCATATAGATACATAATTGTAACTTTTAATTTGTACCATTAAAAAACTCCATTGTTGCCTGTCCCTCCTGTGAGATTCCTTCTCGCATAAAAACCTTTTTGATAGTAAGAAAGACAATCTTCACATCCAATGAAAACGAACAATGGTCCACATACCACACATCCAGTTCAAATTTTTTTGTCCAACTGATGGCATTTCTTCCGTTTACTTGTGCCCAGCCCGTAATCCCCGGCCGTACTTCGTGCCGGCGAGCCTGTTCCTTGCTATACAAGGGCAAATACTGTGGCAACAACGGACGCGGGCCTATCAAAGCCATATCCCCTTTCAAGACATTAATCAATTGAGGGAGTTCATCCATGGAAGTTGAACGAACGAACCGCCCTACTTTCGTCAACCGGTCTGCATCAGGCAACAGGTTACCGTCTGCATCCCGTTCATCCGTCATCGTCTTAAATTTGATTACCTTAAATATTTTACCATCTTTTCCCGGACGTGCCTGGGTAAAAAAAGCCCCAGCCCCTTTATTCGCAAAATGAAGCCATATCGTTATCAACAAAAGGAAAGGCCATATCACAAGCAAGACACAAAAGACAATGGTAAAATCGATTATTCGTTTGATTATAGACTTATACATTTGCATTTATCTTATCATAAAAGTCTAACAAACATCCCGTTACGAAACTTTGTTCATAACGTTTTTCAATCATTTCCCGTGCATTAGAAGCAAGACTTTGTTTCAGTTCTTCATCCAATATCATCTGCTCCATGGAATTATAAAGAGCTACGTAATTTTTTGAAGGTATTATTATTCCATTTTTCCCATCTACTATTATATCGCGCGAACCATTAATATCTGTTACAATACTAGGAAGCCCCATTGCCCCCGCCTCTATTACAACATTGGGAAAACCTTCCCTATAACTGGGAAAAACAAAACAATCACTAGCTGCATAATAGGCCAGCAAATCATTTCCGAACTTTGCCCCGACAGCGTTTATTGCTGAATTTGAATTAATTTTATTAATTGTATCAGGATTCAATGGTCCCAAATCCGCCTCATAATTCCCTACCAGGAATAGTCGTGTAGCCGGATATTTTTTATTCAGCTCATCGAAAGCAATAACCAATTCATTGATTCCCTTTTCTTTTACAATACGCCCTACAAAAAGAAAGGAAAAAACACCATTTACCCGTATATTCTTTGCAATTTCCATCACTTTATCTGTACGGCTAAATCTTTTCAGATCAATACCGCAAACATTGCCATATCCCAATACCCTCATTGGTTTTTTGGTAATATACTTTTGCAAATCATTAAGTACTCCTTGTCCTTCCGGTATTACATGAGTAGCACATGCACATGTCAACCAATCTGTACACATCAGTATTCTGCGAGATATACCCGAAGAAGTAGGCCAGACAAGTCCGGTAAAAGTGTGTACCCTTCGAGGGACTCTTGTTATCCATGCCGCCAACATACACAATAGTCCGGCCTTAGGAGTCATGGAATGTACAATATCGGGAGATTCCCGCCTAAAAAGTCTTATAAGTTTATACAACGACTTCAAATCTTGAAAAGGAGATATCCGGCGAAACATATATAATGGATGTATCTTTACTCCATATTTTACGCCCATTTGATTGAGTCTTTCTCCAGGAGAAGACAATATCTGTACTTCATACTTATCCTTCAATGGTAAAACAGAAGGTTCTATAAAAATCAAAGAATCAGCTACAGTAACAGCTCGGATTATTTTCCTTTTTCTTGTCATAATGATTAAATTAATTTCATTTCCTTGTAACTAAACTAACAAATTAAACCTCATTACAGCCCTTATCCAGACCCTAAATATTAATATTCCGGCTACTTCATCAAACCCCCTTAGGTAAAAAGAACTTAATAAAAGCTTTTAATCTATATCCTCCAATTTTCAGAATAATATTCCTCATTCTATTTCTAAAAGGCGAATGCCAACTACCTGCAAAATGATGAATTGTCAACGAATTTTTAGTTAAATAGATTTTCCCGTCATAAATGGATTTGGGACATAAATAATCACTCGGGAACAAGGTAAGTCCCCTCACAACTTGAAATTTATTATTGAGTTGCAAACCGTCATTTTTCAAATGTTCAGTTATCCTTATAACATTAGTCGTCAAATCTAAAGAGCCATCATTCCTTCGAAAATGAATATTATTATAATCATCAAGCAATTCTTTAATCAAAGAATTATGTTGTTTACATGCAATCAATCCAGTCGGAATTTGCAAGGATGACTCAAAACCCGATACCGCATCATAGCCAAGCAAACAATCCAACGGTTTCAAGACCTCTACATCCGTATCCATATATATTCCACCGTCATGATAAAGGGCATATAAACGTACTACATCCGTAACAAATGCAAATTTTCTACATTCATAGGCTTCACGCACATAAGGATATAAATCCAAATCAAAATTATCCTCATTCCACAATTTAAGTTTATATTCTGGAAGATATTTCTTCCATGAATTGATACAATTCTTGGCTAATTCAGGCATTTCACCATGACCAAACCAGCAATAATGAACAATTTTAGGTATCATAAGTTACACATATTATTGATATTCATCAAAATCATTATTCTAACAGTAAGCACTCAATTTAAGGCATACCCCTTTGAAAGGGCACTTTTCAGTGCCCTA
>ERZ827150.648-NODE-648-length-49687-cov-34.007314_pt1 | contig 49687 bp, 39 predicted proteins | sample MGYA00519779_ERZ827150 | MGnify/ENA primary metagenome ERZ827150 (study PRJEB31778, sample SAMEA3449267) | human gut metagenome | biome: human gut; feature: human-associated habitat; material: faeces | place: United Kingdom | collected 2010/2012 ...
CAAACAGCAGTTTTCTTTACACGACAATCTGAACATGTAAAGCAAACAGCAGTTTTCTTTACACGACAATCTGAACATGTAAAGCAAACAGCAGTTTCTTCTACATTAGAATAACCAGAAATGCCAATAGAGGTTTGGCTGCAAATAAAACAGGGGGGGGGTAAATAATAAAATGAACATACCGCAAGGATATAAACATACGGAGTTTGGCTTAATACCAAGCGACTGGGTATTGTGTGCATTTAAAGACGTTTTGACAACATTTTCAAGCGGTGCAACACCTTATCGAGGTATTCCTGAATATTATATTGGCAGTATTCGTTGGATTTCAAGTGGCGAGTTGAATTTTAATGTTATCTATGATACGCTTGAACATATTTCAGCAATTGCTGTTAGAAACACCAATCTCCACATACACAATCCCGGAACGTTTTTAATGGCTATTACTGGGCTTGAGGCTGAAGGTACGCGCGGGAAGTGCGCCATTGTAGGTGCTTCAGCTACAACCAATCAGTCTTGTCTTGCAATCAATGGGTCGGATAGAATGTGTGTAGAATATCTATTCTGGTTCTATCGAATGTGGGGAAATTATTTGGCTTTCAAATATTGTCAAGGGACAAAACAACAAAGCTATACAGCTGAGATTGTTAGGAGGTTGCCGATTTATTGTCCTGCAACTATTGAGGAGCAAAATAAGATTGCCGAAGCATTGAGCGATGTAGATGCATTGATTGCGGCACTCAATAAGAAAATCGCAAAAAAGCGCCTTATCAAGCAAGGTGCAATGCAACAACTTCTGACTGGCAAAAAACGTTTGTATGGCTTCTCGGATGAGTGGACAATAAAGAAGTTGGGAGGTCTTGCAAAGATGAATAGCGGAGGGACTCCGGATTCTTCCAATTCGGAATATTATGGAGGAGATATTCCGTTTTTATCTATAAGCGACATTACATCGACAAACAAATATATAAGTCGAACAGAAAAAACAATTACAGAAAAAGGATTAAGATATAGTTCTGCTCGTATATTTCCTATCAAAACAATTATGTATGCGATGTACGCGTCGTTAGGAAAGTGTGGCATTGCAGATATTTCATTATCTTGCAGTCAGGCTATTTTGGGTATTACTCCATCGAAGAATGTCAATACGGAATATTTGTATTATATTCTGTCTTACATTGAAGAAACAGTGAAAGAATTCGGTCAAACCGGTACCCAGACAAATTTAAGCAAACAACTTGTACAGGATTTGGAATTATATCTACCAACTGATTATAAGGAGCAACAAACAATAGCAACAATCCTTTCCGATATAGACAAGGAAATTGCAGATTTGGAAGCACGCCGCGATAAGTACAAACTTATCAAAAGCGGTATGATGCATAAATTATTAACCGGACAAATAAGATTAAAATAATCAACTAATATTTACAAATATGACGAGTTCAGAATTGCCAAAGGTTAAACTTTTAACTGGAAACTATAATATCATAGATTCTGGTAGCATTGTACTGCAAATGGGAGAATATCTTGAATTCCAGATAAGAGATCTTAAATTTAGAGTTGAATTTATAGATGAACCTGTAGTCGAAGGTGTTAATCGAAAAGGACGAATTTCTACCAGTGTAATTGAGCCAGATACCCCTAATGCATATTTTAAAATATCATTGTATAATCAGAATACAGCTTTTTTTTCAAGCACTACCGATTTTTTGGATGTGGCAACATTTGACGGAAAACCTCTTAGGTTAAAATTCAGCGTACAAGCAATTAATAATAGGGATGGTAGTAGTGATAAAATCTTTTTCTATACTTGGTATTTAGGGAAAGAAGTATCAATACAAACGGCAAATAATGTTCCACAAGAATAATCGTTGATTATATGGGAGATTCTTATAATACATCAACTGGAAATACTTATTCAACGGCAACGATACGTAAGATAGAGCTGCAAAACACACATGAACAGGTTCAACTAAAAGAAGAACATGATCATGAAGAAAAAATGGCTAAGTTAAGATATGAAAATGAACAAACTATTAAAGATAAAGAATGCCAGCATGAGGTAAATATAAACAATCAATCATTAGGCTGGTTTGGCCGTTTGTTTGGCTCACAGGAGAATTCCTCTCGAAACATAACAGCGGCAATATGTATTCTTCTTACCGCAGGAGTATCAATTATATCTTGTATTGTCTATTTTTGTAAAGACGATATTTCATTTGTCGCAAAAATGTGGGGAGGGTTATTTCCTATCATTACCTTATCATTAGGTTATTTATTCGGCAAAAAATAAAAACTATGGACTCAAACATCGGGGCGAAGGAACGGGTAACGCAGAAGCGGCTTATCGGGCTGTTTCAAGACGTATTGGAATACGACTATCTCGGAAACTGGGAGTATCGCGAGAGCAACAGCAATGTTGAAGAGACGTTATTGCGCCGTTATCTGAAACGACGGAAATATGCCGACAAGGAGATCGACAAGGCCGTAGCGAAATTCAAACAGGCGGCGGCGAATATCGGTGCGGGTCTGTACAATGCCAACCGGGAGGTTTACACACTGCTGCGTTACGGCGTAAATGTTCAGTCGGACGTATCGGAATACAAAAAGACGGTGCACCTTATCGACTGGACGAACCCGATGGAGAATGATTTCCAGATTGCCGAGGAGGTTACCGTACAGGGTAAAAGCGACCGCCGCCCTGATCTGGTCGTTTATGTCAACGGTATCGCCGTGGCAGTTATCGAACTTAAACGCAGCACGGTATCTGTTCATGAAGGCATTCGTCAAAATATTCGCAATCAACAGGACGAATATATCCCTCGATTTTTCACGACCGTGCAGCTGTTGTGTGCTGGCAATGATACCGAAGGCCTGCATTACGGGGTAATCAAGACCCCTGAAAAATTTTGGCTTCGCTGGAAGGAGCCGTGCGGCGAACCGTGCGAGCCTTCTCGGTTTACTCCGGAACTTTACCCGAATGAATTGGATCGCAGCATTCTGCAATTCTTCGAACAGCACCGGCTGCTGGAGTTTATTCACGACTTCATCATCTTTGACGGCGGTATCAAGAAGGCGGCGCGTCCGAACCAATATTTTGCTATCAAAGCGGCCCAGCCGCGTGTGCGCAGCAAAGAGAACGGTATCATCTGGCATTCGCAGGGTTCGGGCAAGAGCCTCACGATGGTGTGGCTGGCGCAATGGATTCGCGAGAATGTCACCGATGCCCGTGTGGTCGTCATCACCGACCGCGACGAGCTGGACAAACAAATCGAAAGCGGATTCAAGGATGCTGGCGAGAAAATCCGCCGAGTCCGAAGCGGGGCGCAATTGGTCTCGATGCTCAACGAGGCCGAACCGTGGCTGATCTGCACGCTTATCCATAAATTTGGCAGTAAAAACGACCAAGGCGGCATATCGGTCGGAGGAAGGAAAGCTGTAAAAACGCTCGATCTCTATTTGGAGGAGGTTGCGAAGAATCTTCCGCAGGGATTCCGGGCCAAGGGTAATATTTATGTCTTTGTCGACGAGTGTCACCGTTCGCAGGGCGGCATGCTGCACGAAGCAATGAAGCGTATCATTGGCGAGCGGGTTATGCTGATCGGTTTCACCGGAACTCCGCTGCTGCATACGGATAAGAAAAAGTCCGTCGAGACGTTCGGTTCATACATCCACAGCTACAAATTCCATGAGGCAGTCCGGGACAATGTTATTCTCGACCTGCGCTACGAGGCCCGGAACGTGGAGCAGTTCCTCGGCAAGCGCGAAAAGATCGACGAGTGGTTCGATTCCAAAACGGCCGGGTTGAGCAAGGTCGCCCGGTCGCTTCTGAAAGCGCGCTGGGCGAAGATGGAAAAATTATTCAGCAGCAAGGAGCGTATCCATCGCATCGTGGCGGATATATGCCAAGACATGGGTACGAAACGGGCCCTTACGGGCGGATACGGCAATGCAATGCTTGTAGCCGATAGTATTTATCAGGCCTGCCGCTATTGGGAGGTGTTCCAATCAACGGAATTGAAAGGGCATTGCGCCGTTGTGACGAGCTACGATGCCGACAGTTCTTCGGTAAGGGACGAGTACGTCGGCGAAGGTGCAACGGAAGACTTTACCAAATACGAAATCTACCAAAGAATGATCGGCGATCGCACGCCCGAACAGTTCGAGGCGTGGGCGAAAAATGAGTTCGTGGAGCATCCGGCCGATATGAAGTTGTTGATTGTTGTGGACAAGCTGCTCACTGGGTTCGACGCTCCGGCAGCTACATACCTGTATATCGACAAAAAGATGCGCGATCACAATCTGTTTCAGGCGATTTGCCGCGTAAACAGAGTAGACGGCGACGAGAAAGATTTCGGTTACATTGTCGATTATCAGGATTTGTTCGGTGCTATCAAAAATGCCATCGAAGATTATACGAACGGCGCATTTGATCAGTACGATGCCGCCGATATTCAGGGTTTGTTGACAAACCGGTTGGCCGAAGGCCGAAAGGGATTGGATGAAGCATTGCAGGCGGTCTATACCTTATGCGAAGCGGTAAATCCGCAAACGCAAGCAGGATATTTCGCTTATTTCGTCTATTCGGAAACGACGCCGATCGAGGTGCAGCAGACCGAGTGCGAAGCAAATGCCGCAAAACGCGAAACATTCTATAAGTTGGTGTCTACACTCGTTCGGCGCTACATAGATATTGCCAACGAAATGCCGGCGGCTGGATATATGAAAGAAGAATCCGAGCATATCAAACAGCAGGTCGATTATTTCAACGACCTGAAAGATGAAATAAAGCTCAAAAGCGGAGATGCTCTCGATTTGAAGTTCTATGATCCGGCCATGCGTCAGCTGATCGACAATTACGTGCGCGCCGACGACAGCGAGAAACTGGTTGATTTGGCTGATGTCTCGTTTCTCGATTTACTCGATATGGAGGGCGCGCAAGCCATTGAAGCGCTTCCTAAGAATATTCGGCAGAATGAGCGTTCCGTTGCCGAAGTGCTGGCTGCCAACATGCGCAAGATGATTATCAGCGAGCGACCGAACAATCCTGCCTATTTCGACAGGATGTCCGATTTATTGAATCAGCTGTTGCAGGAGCAGCACGATGGAAAGCTGCAATACAAAGAGTTGATAGAAAAACTTATTGAAAAGCTCAAAGAGGCTCGTTCTGCAACACGTGTGAAATACCCGGCGTCGCTCGATACGAAAGGGAAACGGGCGCTGTATGATAATCTGGATCAAGACGAGGAACTCGCCCTGCGCGTACATGATGCCGTAAAGGCGAATGCCCGTGACGGATTCCGTGATGTAAGCAACGGCGGATTGAAAATGAAAGCCGTCCGTAAGGCTGTTCGAGCAGTTTTGTCCGATGTTACGGAGGGTAAAATCGACGAAATTATGCAAATCATTATTTCGCAGGAAGAGTATTGATGAGTATTATTACCATATCGGATTTCTCTGCCGAAGTCGAATGGAAAGCGATCAAAAACGTGCATCTGACGATATATCCGCCCGATGCGCGCATACACGTTTCTGCTCCGCTTGCCATGACGGAAGATGCTGTCAGGTTATTTCTGATAACTAAACTTCCGTGGATTCGGCAACGTGTGTCGCAGATTCTCGATCAGAACCGCCAGACGCCTCGCGAATATGTTTCGGGAGAAAATCACTATTACAAAGGGTTGCGTTATAGGTTGAAGGTCGTTTATGACCACCTTCCCGCAAAAGTCGAAGTGCAAGGGAACGAGTATCTTGTTCTGCATGTTCGCGAAAATAGCTCGTTGGAGCGCAGAGCCGAGGTACTCAAAGAGTGGTATCGGATGGAACTGAAAACCTTATTGCAGGCTTTAATAGCCAAATGGGAAAACGCATTGGGAGTTCGGGTAAACAAGTGGGAGGTAAAACAGATGAAAACCCTGTGGGGGAGTTGCAACCACCGGACACGAAATATCATCTTCAATTTGGAACTTATCAAAAAGCCTTTGCATTGTATCGAATATATCGTTGTCCATGAATTGCTGCATATCAGGGTGCGATTGCACAATGAAGAATTTACGACTTTACTGAACCGCTATTTCCCCAATTGGAAGCAGCTGAAAGAGGAGTTGAATGAATTTATCGTGTAATTTGTACGGTCGTATTACAAATGTATGACAAATCAAAAAGAAAACAGCGCTGTAGATAACTACAGCGCTGTTTTAGTGAGGTCTGAAGCGGACTCGAACCGCTGTATAAGGTTTTGCAGACCTTTGCCTAGCCACTCGGCCATCAGACCATTCGTATTATCTTGCCGTCCTCCCCTCGACTCTCTCATCTGCAAGCGGCTGCATCGTCTCTCGCGCGTCCGCTCTTCTCTACCTCTCCTCCCTGTTCCTCACGCCCTCTCGACCTCAAATATCTCTCACTCTCTCAACCTCAGGCCTCTCGCTCTCCGCCTCAAGTCTCTCGCGCTCTCTCAGCTTCAAGTCCCCCGCTCTCCCCTTCATTAGGGCCCCTCGCTCTCCCCTTCATTAGGACCCCTCGGGTGGGTGCGGAACATGGTGTTGGGGATGTTCGGCCTGCAAATATACAAAAAAATATATATCTGCCAAAACTTCGGCAAATCTTTGACTCTTTTTCGGAAAAATATTACTTTTACTCGACCGTAGACACTCACGCCTGCACCGTATCCACACCCCCGCATACGGCCAGTCCGCCTCCGCGGGGATACGGCAACCGCAGACATGGAGGCCGACGCATACGTCACGACACCATATAAATACTGCTGTGACGCAACTTGCGGAAGGCTATACGAAACGGCTGCAAACATCTGAACGACATAACGTCACAAGGCATCCGGGACGCAGGCCGCAGAACATGCAGCTCGGAATGTGAGAAGCATGACGGCAGCCGCCAAAGGACATTGGTCGTAAAGCAGAGGTGTACAGTCGGCCGCAAAACTGAATGCGGCCGGCGGCGCAGGAAGAAAGATACAGAGAGACCGGCGGGAGGTGGCAGGCGGAGCCGCTGAGAGGATACGTGTAAATATAAAGTATGACAATACACGACATAGCCATATCGTTCGTACCGATGCTCGGGGCAAAGGGTGCGGCACATCTGGTCGAGTGTTTCGGGTCGGCCGAGGCCGTATATTCAGCCTCGGCCGGGGAGCTTGTGGAGCGCGCCGAACTCAACCAGCGCACCGCACGCGCCATAGCCGCGGGTGCCGGAATGCGCGAGGCCGAGCGCGAGATGGCATACTGCCGCCGCAACGGCATCACCCCCATAGGAGTGTCCGACGAGCGTTATCCGCCGCTCATGCGGCTCACGCCCGACCATCCGCCCGTGCTGTACGCATGCGGCCAAGCAGAGGCTCTGCGGCGTCAGGCCATAGCCTTCGTCGGCACAAGGAACATGTCGGCATACGGGCAGGCCATGTGCGGCACCCTCATCGGAGGGTTGGCGAGGTTAGTCCCCGACGTGGTCATTGTCAGCGGCTTGGCCTTCGGCATAGATGCCGCCGCACACCGCGCCGCCCTCGAGGCGGGCTTGACGACCGTCGCATTCATAGCCAGCGCCCTGCCGCAGGTGACACCGCCCGCACACGGGAGGCTCGCCGCCGAGATCATCGCCGCAGGCGGAGCCATAGTATCGGAGCTAAGCTCGCAGTCGCCCCAGAACGGACGTCTATACATACCGCGCAACCGTCTCATCGCCGCCATGTCGGCCGCCACGGTCGTCGTGGAGTCGCCCGAAGCTGGAGGGTCTCTCACAACGGCCGCCTTCGCCGACGGCTATTCGCGCACGGTGATGGCGGTGCCCGGGCGCGCTACGGACATGCGTTCGCGCGGCACCAACGCCCTGATACGCAACCGCAAGGCCGCGCTCATAACCTCGGCCGAAGATATTGCGGCGGAGCTGATGTGGGACCTCGGCACAATCCCCGAAGCCCCGCAGCGCAAACGGCTGCCGCTGACGGATGACGAGCGGCGCCTGCTCGACCTCTTCGGGGATGACCCCGTCGCAACGGAGACGCTGCAGGAGGCGAGCGGCCTCGAAACGGGCGCACTGTCGCTGCTGCTGATGAACCTCGAACTGTCGGGAGCCGTGCGGCGCATGCCGGGGAAACGCTACATAAAGATATGACACCATAAAGATATGACACCATGATCGACGACAAACCGACAGATGACCGCAGGGATAACGGCGGCACCCCCGCCGACGTACCGCCGCAGAAGAGAGGGCAGGGGCGGCACGGACCGTCCGAAAGGCCGGAGCCGGAGCAGACGAAGGAACCGGAGCCGTCGGCGCGGCAAATGCCGTCCGTAACGTCCAATGGCGTGCCGGGCGGCGGATTCCAAGGGGCCCCGAAACCTACACGCGGGAAAAAACATGCCGTACGAGGGTTCATGCGCAGGTTCAAGGGGGTGGCCGCAAGCTTCGCCGCAGGAGCTGCCATCGCTGCGGCGATGGCGGCAAGCGTCGCCGTCTCGCCCCCGCTGCGCGACTTCTTCGCGGAGCGGATGACACAGAACGGCATCGGCTTATTCATGGCATACTGGGTGGCGGGTATGCTGATCCTCATTGCCGTCATATACGTCCAGATAATAATACACGAGGGCGGTCATCTCGTGTGCGGCCTCGCCACAGGCTACCGCTTCGTCTCGTTCCGTGTGGCCAGCATCATACTCTACCGCGACGGAGGAAGGCTGCGCGCAGGGCGCTTCTCCATAGCGGGTACAGGCGGGCAATGTCTCCTCGAACCCCCGACGGACGAGGCGGCCGACGCCGAACGCATGCCGTACCTCGCGTACTGCATGGGCGGCACAGCGGCCAACATGGCGGCGGCCGTTGCCGCCGCCGCGATCATGGCCGCAGGCATACAGGGCGTTGCCGCGGCTTTCACGGCCTCGATGTTCGTCTTAACAGGCATCGTCATGGCAGCCATGAACGGCACCCCGATGCGCGCAGGAGGAATCCCCAACGACGGCTACAACGCCCGCACCATGGCGCGCAGGCGCAATATGCGGCGCATGCTGTGGGTACAGCTCAAGGTCAACGCCCAATATTCGCGGGGAAGACTGCTGCGCGAGATGCCCGACGAGTGGTTTTCGATACCCGAAGGAGAAGACCTCGCAAACCCGATGTACACCACGGTGGCGATGTTCGACGTATGGCGGCGGATAGAACGCCGCGACTTCACGGCGGCAGACGCGCTGCTGCGGCGCCTGCATGCCCGGGACAGCCGCATGATAGAACTTTTCCGCCTCGAAATCACGGGCGACCGCATGTTCACGGCAGCGATGCTCCGCCGCCCCAAGCGCGAGATACGGCGCATCCTCACCGAAAGTGCGGCCCGATACCTCGCCGCGGACGCCCCGTACAACATAAGCCATGCGCTGGAGCTATACGCATGGGAACGTTTCGTCGAGGGAGACACAGCCAAGGCCGCGGCCCGCGCCGAGACCATACGCCGCGCCCTGCCGCGCCACCACGCCCGCGGCGAAGCGGCCGACTGCGCCGAGCTGCTGGCGTGGATGGAGACATTACCCGACAACTATCTATGCAACTGACAGACACACATTCACACCTCTATGCCGAAGAGTTCGACGACGACCGTGCCGAAGCGCTGCAACGCGCCCGCGACGCCGGCGTCGGGACCCTTCTGCTGCCCGCCATCGACTCCCTCACGCATGAGAGGCTCTTCACGATGGCCGCAGCCGAGCCCGAGATGTGCCACCCCATGATGGGACTGCACCCCACATCCGTAAACGGCAACCCCCGCTGGCGCGAGGAGCTGCGCACGGTGGAGCGGTATCTCGCCGAGCCGCCCCGCGGGCTGACATTCTGCGCCGTGGGCGAGATCGGGCTCGACTACTACTGGAGCCGCGACTTCGTCGCCGAGCAGCGCGAGGCATTCATCGCACAATGCCGTCTGGCCGCAAGTCTTGACCTCCCCGTAGCCATACACACGCGCGCCGCATGGGACGACATGTACGACATACTGCGCGAGGAGTGCAACCGCGCACGGCAGCGCGGCGAGCGTCTGCGAGGCGTGCTGCACGCCTTTTCGGAGGATGCCGACACCTTCCGCCGTCTGCGCGACTGCGGCGACTGGCTCTTCGGCATAGGCGGCGTCGTCACCTTCCGCAAGAGCGTCATCTCCACATCCGTGGCCGAGATACCTCTCGAGCAGATCGTTCTGGAGACCGACTGCCCCTACCTCACACCCGTGCCCCATCGCGGCGAGCGAAACGAATCGGCGTACGTACGCTACGTATGCGAGGCCGTCGCCCGCATCAAGGGCCTCGACCCGGAGCATGTCGCCGCCGTCACAACAGAGAATGCCCGCCGCATGTTCCTGTCTCGGAGCCAAGCACGGACAGGCGCCCTGCAATAGCCGCCCAACGAATACATTTGCAACAACATATACCGTCCGACAATATGAAACGTGTACGCATAACCGTCATGCGCAAGGTCTCCCACAGCGACCTTATGGAGCGTTACGAGAACCCCATCGAACACCCATGCGACATGCAGCAGGGGCAGGTGTTCGTATGCGAGGGGTGGCAGAAGCCCGAAGGGCTCTGCGAGAGTGCATGGCAGACCCTCTCGCCCTTCGTCATGACCCTCGCGCACGGCGGACGGGACATCTACGACGGCTGGATGAAGAACCCCGCCTCGGCCATGATATCGTGCAACGACGGCTTCCGCCCCGTGAGTTTCCTTATCGAGGCGCTCGACGAAGACGGAGGCAGCCCCACAAATGGATAGCCTCCAGCGCCATACGGCACGAAAGGGGAGATAGATAAAATATTGGAAAACAGACAAGAACAAACAAAAAACGGCATACAGACAATACCATGAGATCTTCGATTCTGATAATCTACACGGGCGGCACAATCGGCATGCAGACCGACGTCGCCACGGGTGCGCTCGTACCCTTCGACTTCGGCGGAATATACGACGAGTTCCCCTCGCTGCGCCGCCTCAATGTCGACATCGAGGTGCACACGATGCCCAAACTGATCGATTCGTCGAACGTGCGCCCCGAGGACTGGAGCGACATGGCCGACGTCATACGCGACAACTACGACCGTTACGACGGTTTCGTTATCCTGCACGGCACCGACACCATGTCATACAGCGCCTCGGCCCTGAGCTTCATGCTCGAGAATCTGGCCAAGCCCGTGGTCTTCACCGGCAGCCAGATACCCATAGGCGTACTGCGCACCGACGGCCGCGAGAACCTCATCACCGCCATCGAGATCGCCGGAGCCCGCATCGACGGACGCCCCGTCGTGCCCGAGGTGTCGCTGCTCTTCCAGAACCGCCTCTACCGCGGAAACCGCACGCACAAGTGCAGCGCCGGCGAGCTCGACGCCTTCCGTTCGTACAACTACCCGCTGCTGGCCGAGGTCGGCGTCAAGATAGCCTACAACTTCGGCGCCATAGCCCCCGCACCCCCCGTCGTGGAGCCCCTGCGCGTGGCCCGCATGGCCGCCGACGGCGTCGCAATAGTCAAACTCTTCCCCGGAATAAGCGAACAGATGCTGCGCGCAATGCTCTCGGCCGAGGGCCTGCAGGGCGTCGTCCTCGAAACATACGGCGCCGGGAACGCCCCCACGAGCGACTGGTTCCTGCAGCTCATGCGACAGACTGTCGAACGCGGAGTCACCGTGCTCAACGTCACCCAGTGCGACAGCGGCTCGGTCGAGATGCAGCTATACGAGACAGGGCAGCAGCTCCGCGCCGCAGGCGTCATATCGGGATACGACATCACGACAGAGGCCGCCGTAACAAAACTCATGTACGTCATGGGCAAAAATCTTACGTCCAACTACCGCCACGAACTCATGGCACGCCCCGTCAAGGGTGAATTTACTTTATAACAGGGTTGCGCGGATAAAAAATAATTCGTATATTTCGGCTCGTAAAGTGTGCAAAAAATGCACGCTTTCGGCGCAGAAGCCGTCGCTGGAGACGCAAGTGAGTAATAGACAGACCGTTAGGAAGCGTGACAGGAAAAGGCTGCGGAAGGGCGTTGACGATACGGACACAAGCCCGAACCCCGGCCAAATGCCTCGGGCAGCGACCAAATGCGGACATAATGAATTTTTAACAACATAAAACTAACAAACAAGTAACAGAACACTAAATTTTATTCAAACACAACTATGAAAAAATTCTTTATGATTTTGTCAGTTGCCGTAGCTTCACTCGGCACTGTAAGCGCGTTCGCACAGGAGGCTGCCGTAAATGCGGAGACTGATCTCGCCGGCGAGACCATGCACCAAGTTCTGATGCAGAAGTTCCTCGAGGGTGGTTGGGCATGGATGCTCCCGATCCTCGTCTGCTTGGTTATCGGTCTTGCGATAGCTATCGAGCGTATCCTGTTCCTCACCTTCTCGAACATCAACTCAAAGAAGTTCATCGCCAAGGTCGAGGACGCCCTCAACAAGAACGGCATAGAGGCTGCCAAGGAGGTTTGCCGCAACACCAAGGGCCCCATCGCCTCGATCTACTATCAGGGTCTGGACCGCTACGATCAGGGTCTCGACGCAGTAGAGAAGGCTGTCGTATCGTACGGCTCGGTTCAGACGGGCCAGATGGAGTCGGGTCTGTCGTGGATCGGCCTGTTCATCGCCCTCTCGCCCATGTTGGGATTCATGGGTACCGTGGTCGGCATGATCAACGCATTCGACCAGATTCAGGCTGCGGGCGATATCTCTCCGACGCTGGTTGCCGGCGGTATCAAGGTCGCCCTTCTTACCACCCTGCTGGGTCTTATCTCTGCCGTGATTCTGCAGCTGTTCTACAACTACATCGTATCTAAGATCGACACGCTCGTTAACGACATGGAGGACTCGTCAATCACTCTGATGGATATCCTCACTGTTTACAGCAAGAAATAATTTGATCTTATAAGACTTATTGCAATGGATAAAATATTTAGAACGTTATTGATAGCCATAATGGGTATTTCGGCGGTGCTCATCCTGTGGGCCATATTCGCCACACCGGAAGGTACCATGGTTCCCGCTGAAGCCCCGGTAATCGGCTACAATATGATATGGGGCTACATATTGTTGGCCGTGGCAATCGTCTGCTGCCTGTTCAGCGCCATATGGAGCATGGTTCAGAACCCGAAGGGAATGAAGGTTGCCGGTCTGTCTATCGCCGCCATCGTGGTGATTGTAGTGGTTTCGGCCATCATCGCATCGGGTCATGATATCCAGATCCCCGACGTGCAGAACAACTCGTACTTTGATCGCGGACCTACCGTGCTCACCGATGCGAGCATTCTGATCACCTACGTCGCACTGGGTGCCGCAATCCTTGCCGCGATATATTCGGCCGTTTCGGACTCTTTAAAATAAAAACAAATGCCAACCAACAAAAGAAAAATACAAGAGATCAACGCAGGCTCAATGGCCGACATCTCGTTCCTGCTGCTGATATTCTTCCTCGTCGCCACGACGATGAATGTCGACACGGGTCTTATGCGAGTGCTTCCTCCCATGCCCCCCGAGGATCAGAAGGTGGAGGATCAGAAGGTCAAGGAGCGCAACTTGTTGCTGGTCTTTGTGAGTGCGAGCGGTAACATCATGGCAGGCGACGAGAACATGGACATCCACGGCATCAAAGACAAGGCCAAGGATTTCATCCTCAACACCTACGATGATGAGAACCTCCCCGAAAAGGAGGATCAGGAGTTCGAACTTCCGGATGGCAGCAAGTGGGTATATCCCGTCAGCAAGGGCGTAGTCTCTCTGCAGACAGCGCGTGATACCAACTATGACATCTACCTCATGGTGCAGAACGAGCTTACCCGCGCCTTCAACGAAATACGCGATGAAGTCGCAATGGAGAAGTTCGGCGCCAAGCTGGTAGACCTTCCCGAGGAAGAGCGCAATGTAATAACCAAGGCGATACCTCTGGCCATTTCGGAGGCGGAGCCGCGTAAAGCAATAAAGAAGTAGTATGGCAGTAATGAAAAAGAAGGGCAACAAGGAATTGCCCCCGATTTCGACGGCGTCGCTCCCTGACGTCATCTTCATGGTCCTCTTCTTCTTTATGGTGTCTACCTCGATGCGCGATCAGGAGCTTCTGGTACGTTTCAGGCTCCCCTCCGCCTCGGAGGTGCAGAAACTCGAGAAGAAGTCGCTCGTCAGCTATATCAACATAGGCCAGCCGACCCCTATCATGCAGGCGAAGTACGGTACTGCCACCCAGATACAGCTGAACGATTCGTACAAGACTACCAAGGATATTCTGGATTTCATCGCCGCAGAGCGTGACCAGTTGAGCGAGGTCGAGCGTGCCCAGATGACCGTCTGCCTCAAGATCGACGAGAAGACCAAGATGGGTATCGTGACCGACGTAAAGCAGGAGCTCCGTCGTGCCAACGCCCTCAAGATCTCGTACGCCGCATCGAAGTCTTTGGGATACGAATAGTCTCGACTCTATCAAAAAGAGGTGTTTCCCCACTCGGGGAGACACCTTTTTTTATGCCCGTACGTGTAGTGGAGATGACGACAGTACGTGCAGTGTAGGTGCCGACCGAAAATCCTGAGTCTGACCGGAAATGCGGGCAATAAAAAGACAATGGCAGCAGCAATGATGGCAAAGACAGTGGCGGAGACAGCCTCGCTGGAATAAGGGAATAGTGCCGACACAGCAAGACACAGCAAGACAGAGAGGACAGAGAGGACAGAGAGGACAGAGAGGACAGAGAGGACAGAGAGGACAGAGGGGACAGAGGGGATGGAGGGGATGGAGAGAACAGAGTGGTCGGAGGGGCCGGAGCGAAGAGTAGAGAGTACGGATATAAAAAAGAAGTTAACAGAGAAGGATGGTAAAAGGGGAAAAGGAGCTATATTGAAAGGAAAATCGGCGGGAAGAAAAGATATTACAAGGAGACATCGCAATGCGGGTGTAAATGGCAACTGAGGATAAAAGCGCCAGCAAGAGATTAAGTCGCGGAATGATCCTGCGAAGACATCTGACGTATCGGAACGGGGTGCAAAATGGCCTGCGCACGCAACCGGACAGGAGACAAATCGATCAGGCAAAAAAGTATAAATAAAAGGTGTGGCGGATGTGACTATTAGGCATGAAAATGAGGCAACGAACTCATTTTGAGCCTTTCAGCAAAAGGACAGAGATAAAATCTCCATATATTCGTGCCAGTAGAAAATTCCGACCCTCATGGAGCGACTTGACGTATTTGACCCTTCGAACATATCCATTACAAGCTACCATACCGACGAGCAGGAGTGTACGCACTGCAACCGCGAGCATACGCTCGTATACGTACATACGGGCCGTCTCGACATCACGGAGCACACACGCACCACGACACTGCGTGCGGGTGAGTGTGCCTTCATGCGGCGTGACAACCATCTGCTTCTGCGCAAGATTCCGGAGGACGGACTCCAGTACCACTCGATAGCGCTCAAATTCACACGAGACTTTCTGCGAGAGTTCTACCAGCACCTCAAGCAGCGCGAGATCCCGAAGAATGCCGTGCGCAGCAGAGGCAGCCTCTACCTGCTGCCCTCGAACCGCGACGACATACGCATACTCTTCGAGTCGCTGATACAATATTTCGACGCCGGAACCAAGCCTTCGGACGAGATCCTGAGGCTGAAGATGGTCGAGGGGCTATATGCCATACTCAAGACCGACGAGAACCTCTACGCATCGCTGTTTGACTTCGTCGACCGCTGGAAGATCGACATCATGGCCTTCCTTGAAAAGAACTACATGAATGACCTCACGCTGCGTGACATCGCCCGTTTCACGGGTCGGAGCCTCTCGACATTCAAGCGCGATTTCCGCGCCCTGAGCGACCTGACGCCGCAACGGTGGCTCATGCGCCGCCGTCTGGAGGCTGCGCGCGAGATGCTGCGCCGCGACAGCAAGCGCAAGGTCACGGATGTATGCTTCGAGGTAGGGTTCAATAACCTGTCGCACTTCTCGAAGCTATACAAGCGCACCTACGGCATACCGCCCACCGAAGAGCCGGCCGAAGAGGCGGTCGCCGCAGAGGGCATCTGATCCGCACAGGCTGCAACCACAGCCGCCGCAGCTACGCCTCCCCATATAGATCCATAGTAAAGCACCGGCACAAGAGACCGTAACGTCGCAATACGACAACCATCGGCGGCTGCCCCATACGGGGCGGCCGCCGCTTCTCATATCCCCGACCCGCATAAGCCGTCGTCACAGCAGTCTGCACGTCCCGTGCGCAAATAAACAGAAAGCGTATTTTTTCGCTCGCGGGAGTATCACACCAGTCGGCAGAATCATCCTCCGGGATGCGGCCGCACGGGCACATCAACACACATACAGGCAACATACGGGGACATGTCGAATCGGGAAAAGGCTTCGGGGGTATGTCTCACGGCACCGACTTACAGTATATTCTGATGATACGGGGTGCGTCAGGGCGGAGCAGAATATCAAAAAGAGCCTTCTCCGATTTGCCTCTGCACCCGACTTTTCGTATATTTGTACATATCATCATCTTATCCAACCACAAACAAAATAACCCAAAAACCGAACAACAAATGGTAACACGCAAAGAATTCCTCCGACAGCTCTCGATGATGGGAGCCGGACTGGTCATGAGTCCGTTCATAGTGCAGGCGGCCGAGAAGGTGGGCCCCAACGACAAGATAAGGGTCGGCCTCATAGGTTGCAACGGCATGGGATTTACCGACCTGCAGGCCTTCGTACGCAACCCCGAGGTGGAGTGCATCGCCCTGTGCGACGTCGATGAGAATGTCCTCAACCGCAGGGCCGCCGAAACAGAGAAGATGACCGGCAAGAAGGTCAAACACCTCTATAAGGATTGGCGCGACCTAATCGACAACAAGGATGTAGACGTGGTGATAATCGGCACACCCGACCACTGGCACTGCTTGCAGGCCGTCTACGCATGCCAAGCCGGAAAGGATGTCTATTGCGAGAAACCCCTCGGAAACAGCATCGAGGAGTGCAACATCATGGTGCGCGCGGCACAGAAATACAGTCGCGTCGTACAGGTCGGTCAATGGCAGCGCAGCGACCCCCACTGGCAGGATGCCATGGAGTTCGTACACAGCGGCAAGCTGGGAAAGATACGCACCGTACGCGTATTCTCATATCAGGGCTGGTGCCCCTCAATCCCCGTACAGCCCGATCAGGATCCCCCCGCAGGCGTCGACTACGAGATGTGGCTGGGCCCCGCCCCCGAACGCAGGTTCAACCCCAACCGATTCCACTTCACATGGCGCTGGTTCTGGGACTATGCGGGCGGCCTGATGACCGACTGGGGCGTACACCTGCTCGACTACGCCCTCTACGGCATGAATGTAACCACCCCCAACAGCATCATGGCCGCAGGCGGCAAGTTCGGATACCCCGACGACGCGTGCGAGACGCCCGACTCGCTCCAGACAATATATACGTTCGACGACTTCACCGTACTGTGGGACCACGCCATCGGCATCGATGACGGCGCCTACGGCCGCAACCACGGTCTCGGTTTCGTCGGCGAGAACGGCACGCTCGTTGTCGACCGCAACGGCTGGGAGGTCATACCCGAGAGGGTGAACGGCTCGCCGCGTATGGAGGCCGTGCCCCTGCAACGCGCCTACGGCGAGGGCGGCCTCAACCTCCACGTGAAGAACCACCTCGAGTGCATCAAGAGCCGCAACCGCGACTGCAATGCCAGCATCGAGATCGGCGCCCACATAGCCAAGTTCTCGCAGCTGGGCAATATTGCCTACCGCACGGGAAAGAAGCTCACATGGGACGGCCGCCGCTTCGACGACGCCGCGGCAAACGCCCTGCTCTGCAAGGAGTACCGCAAGCCGTGGAAACTGCCAAAATTCTAATCGGATTACGGGTCAAATGAGCGCCGTGACAAGGCGACAACCCGACAACAGACCTGATAAATTGCCCATTCGGGGCTGCCGCAGGATATTCCGACAGGGGGATATTCGGCAGCAGTCCCGAATGACCTTTTATTATTATAGCCATACATATACCGTCACTACGCAACTCACCGCTGTCCACACGGCGGAACCGGAATATATACACGCGGGGAAAAGATATATACATTCACACCCTTTCATAAGCTGCGAAACAACTCTACACGCCACGGAGTGTGATATAAAGACAAAACCCATACGTTCGCACCTCTCCGCACGATAACAACAAAAAAGAGGTCGCAATGTATTGCGACCTCTTCCATTCGAGAGCTGTTGACGAGGCTTGAACTCGTGACCTCTTCCTTACCAAGGAAGTGCTCTACCACTGAGCTACAACAGCATTTATATTGTAAATCAGCGCATTATCCAACCCGCAAATCTAACTTTATGGACGGGATACAACATAAGGTACAACAACAGCTATTCGCAATGGCCTGCTTGATATTCTTCTGTAATAATATTATTTAAGAGTGACGGAAGATAACCTCACTCTATTATATTGATTGTCTCAGCTAAATAACCATGCAAAGAATTTTATTATCAAGAATAAAGTAAGCAAACCGCCTCCCGCATAGAGTATAAACGAAAGACACCCTACTACTCCCATTGCTGCTCCTTCCGCTGCCCCTTCCTTAGAGTTGTCATTATCAGAAAAGAAATAGCCAATTATGCCTCCAACAATTGCGACACCAATAATAATGTAGAATAAATTCATAGTATTAGTAAGCTTATAGTAATTAGTGTATATCTACTCTCGACAGATGCTCATAAAACTCTATTCTTGAAAATATTTCAGAGCTTCGGTCTTAAGAAGATGCTTGAAATCGGAATATTTAAGCGTATATTTAAAGCCGCCATCACAACCAAACCCTATTTCATATGGCTGGTATGCAAAAACCAGTTCCTGCGGCAGCATCATGAAATTATCTATATGACGGATGTCTCGTGGCCAATCCCTACCACCCTCATCACGACGCTCATAATCATCATCACGACGCGATTTCAATATCTCAATTACCTGTAACTGTGCGGCCTCGCTAAATAGATCATCAGCAGTTATTCTATTCCCCGTCTGTAGATTATAGCAGTAATAGTATATACGTCGACCATCTCCAGCTCCTACTCCTATCTCATGGTCGATTATGTAGTTAAGCACCTTATCATTTACAATTATTATTGATGCTGATTTACTAAACCAATACTCATTAGGCATGGCGCGCAAACTCGTATTACGCACCAAGTCTTCACACAACTCATACAACGGCTGTATGGATTTGGCTCTGAAGAATATCTTCGTTACATCATCTCTTATGCGCTTGGATACAATATCCACCCCATTCGGACATAAGAAATGAAGATTAACACTAAGCACCATCCATGGCATCTCTTCATGAATACTCTCCCAATCCTCACGAGAATAGCCATAGTCAGGAATATTAGTCTCATCCAAAAATGGACGCTCCTCTCGTCTTATATCTATAGTATCCAGAGATATGTTCTGCGCACATATCTCATATTGGGCCATTACTAACAGCAATGACAATATTAGCCCCAAAGAGCGTGACATTTTAATTGGCTTCATTTCTGAACCTTCTTCGCTCTATCTTTTGATTACTTATGCGCATTATACTGTAGATAAATGAGATATATAAAAAAGGTTACACTGCCAGTCCCGTACATGGCATATTTAATTATAGGTGGTTCTATTAAATAGTGTTGGTTTGTTATAAAAGCTACAAAGAATAACACTAGAGCAGAAGCCAAAACCGCTCCAAACCCCGCCAATGCGGCAAAAATTATATTTTCAATTAACTGTTCCATATATGACTTTAATTGTACGCTTGAAAATAATCAATTGTCCAATTAGGACTTTCATATTTGTCGTATCTAACTCGTACGCCAATGGCGATTAGGCCTCCACTATTACTAATATCTCCTGTAACAATTCTATAACTATAATATGCCCATGTTATTTCGGACGCATAATAATCGCTTGCGCTATTTGATGTCGCATGGATTGATTGAATTGTATAACCTTTATCTTGAGCGAATTTCTTAGCAAGATTTCGGGCTGTTACTTCATTATCCTTCACCCATCTCCTGTTTTTTTCTGCTAATTTTCGATCCCGTTCAACTTCCACTCGATCAATCGTAGTATTCTCTTTTCGATCAATCGTAGTATTCTCTTTTTTCTCCTTATTCTCACAACTTTCATATAAGAAGCCGAAACAAATAAAGAAGCCTAATAAATAAGTTACAAACTTTTGCATAGCGCTAAATATTTGAGGTTAACAAAATTACCTTGTAAGAAATTAAACATATAGAGCATAGATTATGCGAAGGGTAGTTATTCTAATAATAGAACGTTTGATATAGTATTTCAACGAATTGCGATCCCCAATATGATATGATCTCCGTCCACCCAATCCTCTACACTAGGCTTGTTCGATCCAACAAACAATATTTCCCATTGTTCCTTTTTATTAGTGGCCTCTATGGCCGTCCATTCACAGCGTCCTCCACCTTTTTGAATGATTACAGGGGTAATCTTGTTGTTTTCCACATCAATTAATTTAGCGTGGTACTCCTCTCCGATAAGTACAAGATCTCTTATGATCATAGCACAATTAATTTTTACCCGCATCAACTCCTACTACGGTGATTTAAACAAAATGAAAGTGTGGAGTTGTTCGCCTATCCACATAGAGGTTCTGACAAAACCTTGGTACAAATAAGCAAATCCCCACACTTGGCAGTATATATCGGGAATGATATATAGCTACACAAATGAAGAGTGTCTGTCTTGCTTACCCCTGTACCTATTGAAACTGTCAGATTTCTATGTAGGAGTAAACGCGAAACACTTTCACGTCATAATATGTCCGCCACCAGTTCGGTGGTAAGACAAAGATAGAAAATGTTTCTGAAAGACAGAACACTCTGTGTGGAAATTTTCGCCGATCTGTTATGTCAAAGTTCACAAAAACAAATATGTTATGCAATAGCAGATCGACTGGAATGCGAATTTTGTTATTCCCATATTGGGGAGACATGCCCATATACAAAAATTACGCATGTATAATTGCCGAAACACCGTTTAGGGGTAGACCTCAAAATGTGGCCTATAGCATTTAAGCGAGCATAATAATTGATACGGACAGTTTAACGATTGTCTATCGCGTTGCGTAATGCATTGACTATTAGGCTGTATATTCACAATAGCCAATATGCGGATATCGTTCTATTCTTCTGCTATTTTCCAGACTACGGCATCCATGTAGATAGCCTGTCCGCTCGTCTGACGTCCCCACCAGTGGCAATCCATAGCGTCGATAACCACCTCGCCATAATCCCGCAGACGTTCCGCCAGCCAAGGCGATACAAGCCACCATTCCAAAACCTCCGCCTCGCATAGATCGTATAGCTCATCTTCGTCGATCTTACCCTTAAGGATCATCTCCTCGACAATCGAGTTCTGTTCCCATAAGACATGAATATCGGCAATCCGTCTTGCCTGTTCCTGTACGTTTCCCATAATAACTGAGTTTTGTTGTTCCGCTCAGCTGTTGTAATATCAACCCCACCGCATATATAGGGATGCGGCTCGTTTACGGTGATTTTCCGCCAGAAATTGGGGAGGGAGTCTATATATGAGTGTATCGAGGTTCATGACACATATAACAGTCTATCGAACTACGATCTTTTCTCTGATAATCGCCATGTGTGCCGTCGTCTTGCCGTCGATCTTGGGATAGGTTGTCTTTACCTCGTATCATTTGGCAAGGTCGGAGGCTTTTGCCGTCTGCTTGATCTCCAGCGATTCGTATATCTTCTGCAACCTCGCCTTGATTTCGCTCTTGGCTATGAGTGTCTGTTTGGGAAACGATGCGTTTATCATCTTCATAATTTTGTGTTCGACGGATAGCGGCTGCAGCTTTATAAGCTCTCGACGTATGTTGCCTACATGGTATTTCAATGCCTGTACCTTGGCAACCCCCAATTCATCGTATGCCTGCTTCACCAAAGGGTTCTTGGCAGCGATAAGACCGCACAAATTCTCATGGCTGACAAATGAAAATGCGGGCTTGGTCTCTTTCAATCGGCAGTACTCATCGAACAGCTCCTTGAATGTGACCTTGGCTGCGGGATTGCACTCTACCTTATCGATAACCTTGCTGAATGAATGTTGCGATATGGAGTATCCGTTCTGTTGCAATTCACTGGCCAAATTCACATAGGTTCGGTATATCTGACGACAGATATTGAAGTTTACGATGTCGATGTTCGCCAGATTCTTGTCCACCACCAACTTGTTATTCTCTATTCTTACATATCGTTCGTTAATATAGGGAATTTTTGAGAGGGTTTTGATTCGAGTCGCCTCTCTTAATGAATTCATATCGGCGACATAATCTTCTGCCTCTGAAAGTGTCTTTTTCGTCGCAGCGATAAATTCATCAACCGATATATCCTGACTGTATCTGGTCGTGGAAAAGACATGGACTATCTCATCTTTGTATCTTGAGTTGCGCAGCCGTCCGCAGATTTGCGTAAACAGGGTTGAAATATCCAACAATGTATTAGCCTTGCCTCCATCGCTGACGATGAACGTCACTCCGTTTTCGTCGTATATATCGCACCCCTCAAAACAGGTAGAGGTGTAGAAGTTGATCTTCTTTACTGGATCTGACGGTTGTTCGATGAGATAACTTCGCCCCAATTTATTCTGGTTCGATTGGCCATTATCCCCGCTCGTCGAACATACTATCTTGACCTGTTCGGGCAAAAGGCCAGCAAGTTTGATAACCCTTGATATAAATTTCACGCTGTTTACGAAGATGTGCAGGTTATGCGGTAAAACACCGCCATCCAAAACCTTTTGGCATTCATGCACGATATATTTGGTTGGGTCGCTTGTCTGACGAGAACGTATGCGTACCTGTTTAAGGTTAGGCCATATTATTTCGCAGACGGGTAAATGCTGCAACTCCTTGAGCATATATTCCCGTTCTACAGGCGTAGCTGTCATGTAAGTGACACGTTCGAATTTAGCGGCCTCAGCCAGCAGAGTCTTGATTGCTGCATGACGGAATGAATAGGCATTGAACAGGACATGTCATTCGTCGACCAACAGAAAGAGATCCATGTAAGGATCAACACCCGCATATTTCAGAGCCTCGATAGTACGAGGTAAAGAATCATAGGTAACGGCTATTTTCAATCGGTCATGGCTTCTGGCGTAGTTTATAATATCATCGTCGGTTACGCCTCCGTAAACCCCTAACACCTCTATATCGTCGGTGCGGTAGATGGTCTTGTTCTTTACCAGTGCCACATAAGGCATGGCAATGATCGTCGGAATGTCATTGCGTATGGCCAGCTCCGTAGCACCGCATCCTGTATGCTTCTTGTTAAACAGGCAGTTGGCGGGAATCTCCGTCATAAAATCCGATAGATATATAGCTCCCTCTGGAGCTGTAATGCTTGATTGAGAAATCATATTCATAGGCATAAATATTTAACAGTTAATAATATAATCATATCTCCGTTCTACTATCTTCCATTTTTTTTAATCTTGTATATATCAATATAAAGGGTACGCACTCATAATATGTGGAAACACGACGCAAAGAAAAGGCAGTACATGTTCGTCTGCCTTATATGCCCTTATATGATCTCTCGTGAGGTAGTATCGGTCTCGAATAAGACCTTACTTTTATTTGACCTCTGCAAATATACAAATAATTAATAATATTAGCAAATTTTTTAACAAAATTCATGTCGAGATATTAAAAGGGACTACCTTGACGATAATCCCTTGTTTATTCATAGCAGATTTTGCATAGCTTCGTCTATCTGACTGTTCTCGAAGCTGTCCAGATAGATTTGCGTCGTTGATAGATCGGAGTGACCCAACGATTCGGAAATTAGAGCTACGCTTACCCCAGACCGTTTTAAGACGGTAGCGTATGTGTGGCGGGCAACATAGGTTGTCAGTGGGGTCTCCAGTCCCAGCCGTCTGCTCCACACTCTCAATTCCTTGTTTACATGAACCAAAACCTTATGTATTCGATTGTGTATCTGCTGTTCGGTACAGTGAACATGACGATCGAGAATAGGGAAGATATAATCATCCTGCACAGCATCCGAACGCTGGTACTTGGCAATAATCACGCGAGCTTGCGGGTGCAATCTACACGTCATGGCTTTGCCAGTCTTATGGCGACGATAGAAGATTCTACCCTCCTCCATATCAGCATGTCGCAACGTAGCTATATCCTTGAGATTGATCCCAGCAGAAAAGTAAGAGAACAGAAATATATCCCTCGCGAAATCGGTATATGGAGACCTCGTATCGGGTATTTCCGCCAGCATCAACCGCTGTATATCCTCCTTGTGAACGGCTCGTTTACGCGTCTGCATCCAATGTCTGCCGACCTTGTAAACCGCAAACGGACTCTCCTTACAAAGAAAAACCTTATCAGCGACAGCCTTGTTGTAAACGGCTTTCAGAACGCTGAATTTAGTTGCTATCGAATTGGGTTGATTCCCCTCCCCTCGCAGAAACAACTCAAAATCGGACAACAGTTTGGGCGTAATATCCTCAAACCGCAATCGGGCAGGATGAAACTTGGCAAACGATGCACGCGTAGCCATGTACTTGATGGAGGTATTGATCTTTCCCGCTTTCCTCATAATCCCAACCTGCCGTTCGAAATAACTATCAACCAGTTGCGGCGTACACTTTACCGTATTGTCGAACAGGGTATCGAAATCGACCTCCATATCCAACGCCTCCAACCGCTGAATCTTCTTTTGATAATGCACCAGCGCACTATCGATTTGACTTTGCAACGCTGCGCGTTCGGGACAATTTGATGTCAGAGTTTCCGACGCATGATCCCAATAACAGGGGGCGACGGAGAGACCCAGAGAGACAAATTTTGAAACTCGATTGTGGGTAAATCGCAGCATCAGCGGCGATTGACCGTTTTTGCAAATCTTGCTTGTTCGTAAAACTACCTTGATTTTCATAAACTTGCGTATTACGCAAGCTATTGCGAATGGCATATGCTGTGCTCAATATTGGGTACAACAATGGGTACAACATTTCGCCGTACAACGGCCTTTTTCAACCGTTTTATGCTCTGAACAATATAAAAAAGCAGGGACTACATTTCTGTAATCCCTTGACTATCAGAGCTGTTGACGAGGCTTGAACTCGTGACCTCTTCCTTACCAAGGAAGTGCTCTACCACTGAGCTACAACAGCATATTTCCCCGACAGGGCAGCGCAAAAGTAGGAAACAAAAATGAATCGGCAAAATAAATGAACGTTTTTTTGTCCCCGCAGTGCATTTTTTTCTCCCGACGGGGTGATTTTAAGACCGATAACGGCCACGACAGACATATTCAAGATGTTTTTCCATTCGCAAATAATACACCCTGCCGCCGCCCGCCGGGAAAGCATCACAGTCGCCTCGCCGGGGAAACATCATAGTCGCCACGTCGGGAAAGAAATATAACAATATACGGAACATGGGGAGGCAAACAGCCCAAACCCCGGGAGTGATAGCAACCGACGAAAGAGGCATGGCGGCGAACAGTATGAAAAGGCGCGAAAAAAGGCGTCCCCGCCGAGGTGGGGACGCCGCCAAATAACCTGAAATTACATTTAGTGACCGTAAATAGGTTATCGTATGCGTTTGTATCCGTAGACAGCAAGGTCGCCCAGCTCCTCCTCGATGCGCAGCAGCTGGTTATACTTGGCCATACGGTCCGAACGGCTCAGAGAACCCGTCTTGATCTGGCCGCTGTTCGTCGCAACGGCGATGTCGGCGATCGTGGCGTCCTCGGTCTCGCCCGAGCGGTGCGACGTAACCGTAGCGTAACCGTGGCGGTGCGCCATCTCGATGGCGTCCATAGTCTCGCTCAGAGAGCCTATCTGGTTGACCTTGATAAGGATGGCATTGGCGCAATGCTCCGCTATTCCGCGCGAGAGGAACTCGACGTTGGTGACGAACAGGTCGTCGCCCACAAGCTGGCAGCGGCCGCCGATACGCTCCGTAAGACGTCGCCACCCCTCCCAGTCGTTCTCGCTCATGCCGTCCTCGATCGAGTCGATCGGGTATTTGGTGATGAGCTGCTCGAGGTAGTCGATCTGCTCGTCGGCGGTGCGGCGGCACCCCTTCTCGCCCTCGAAGACCGTATAGTCATATACCCCGTCGCGGTAGAACTCCGACGAGGCGCAGTCCATGCCTATCGTCACATCCCTGCCCGCCTTGTATCCTGCCGCCGCGATGGCCGCCATGATCGAGTCGAGCGCATCCTCCGTGCCTGCAAGCGCGGGTGCGAAGCCGCCCTCGTCACCGACGGCGGTACTCAGGCCGCGGCTGTGGAGTACCTTCTTCAGTGCATGGAACACCTCGGCGCCCATACGCAGCCCCTCACGGAACGACGGAGCACCGACGGGACGTATCATGAACTCCTGAAAGGCTATGGGGGCGTCGCTGTGCGAGCCGCCGTTGATGATGTTCATCATCGGCACAGGCATCACATAGGTGTTCGTACCGCCCAGATAACGATAGAGGGGCAGTCCGAGGTAGTTGGCCGCAGCCTTCGCAACGGCGAGTGACACGCCCAGAATGGCATTGGCGCCGAGGCGCGACTTGGTCGGCGTACCGTCCAGATCGATCATCATGCGGTCGATACGGCGCTGCTCCAGTGCCGAAACGCCCAGCAGCGCGGGCGCTATAACTTCATTCACGTTGGCCACGGCCTTCAGCGTACCCTTGCCGCCGTAGCGCGAAGAGTCGCCGTCACGCAGTTCGAGAGCCTCATGCTCGCCCGTCGAGGCGCCCGAGGGCACCGACGCACGGCCGCATGCGCCCGATTCGAGTTCTACGTCTACCTCTACCGTGGGGTTGCCGCGCGAGTCGAGTATCTCGCGGGCCGTAATCTTTTCGATTTTCATATCCGTCAATATTTTATGCGGGCGGCACGGGGCACGCCCTCCGTTAATCCTTGTATGTCGCATGCAAATTTCGTTCTAAACAGACTAACGAACAATCCCCATTACGTGGTATGCTGCCGCGCGGATTAACCACTTTTCGGGATCATTAGAAATGAAATGGCGACAACGCACACTCCTCCGCAGCGGCAAGGGCAATGCAGTGTGGCCGCATCATAAAAAATTTCCTACCTTTGTCATAAAACCCACAACACGGAAGATGAGAAAGATTGAAGTATGCTGCACCTCCCTTGCCGAGGCGCACGAGGCGCAGGCCGGAGGCGCCGTACGAATAGAGCTCTGCTCGGCACTCGCCGCAGGAGGCATAACACCATCGGCGGGAACGATAGCCGCCGTAGCCCGCGACAAGAGCCTTGCGATAGATGTGAACGTATTGATACGTGCGCGCGAGGGTTCGTTCCTCTACACCGACGAGGAGGTAGATATCATGGTGCGCGACATCGAGCTTTGCCGCCGCGAGGGTGTACACGGCGTGGTGATAGGGGCCCTTACGGCCGAGGGCGACATCGACATCGAGGCGTGCCGCCGCATGGTGGAGGCCGCCCGAGGGCTCTCCGTCACCTTCCACCGCGCCTTCGACGTATGCCGCGACCCGCACCGCGCCCTCGAACAGATCATCGGGCTCGGATGCGACCGTCTGCTCACCTCGGGCCAGCAGCCCTCGGCCGCAGAGGGGGCACCCCTCATAGCCAAACTCGTAGAGCAGGCCGCAGCGCGTATCATAATCATGCCCGGCGCGGGCATCCGCCCCGACAACATAGCCGCCATAGAGAAGACGACACGTGCCGCCGAATTCCACTCGACGGCACGCGGCCCCGTCACCGAAGACGGTATGATATATCGCAATTCACGCGTCACATTCGCCCCCGATCCGTCGGAGGAGCACCTCGTAAGGCGCACCGACCGACGTGTCGTGTCACAGCTTGTGAATGACGTTGCGTAGCTGGTCCGCAAGCGAGGTGTTATATCCCTGCGTGAAGTAGACCACGCGGCCGAAGCTGTCGCACACGGCCACCACGGGCATCGTCCGCGACGAGGACTTGCACCCCTCGCACAACATCGATGCCACCTTGCCGCCGGTATCCACACCCAGCGACGCCTTCACTCCGCCCAGAAGCTTGCGGTCGAACTTGACCGCATCCTCCGCGCTGCGCATGAGTATCACCACGGGGCGGCCCCACTTCTCCAGCTCCTCCGAGAGCGAGGCCAGATCCCGCAAGGCGTGGTTCGTAGGCTCGTCGCCCGCGCCTACAACGGCCAGAAGGAAGTAGCCGCGGCCCGTCGTCGAGAGCAGCGAGGTCTCCTCATCCGCCCCCTCGGGAAGGTAGCGGCGCTCGGCGTCGATGAAGCCCACAACACCTATATCGTCATTCGCTGCACGTATAACCAGCTCCACGTCGGTCGTCCGTCCCTCCTCGATACGGAAGGTCACGGCACGCGACAGAACCTTGCCGCTGGCCATGCGGTTACCCGAAGTCAGCATATAGTATCCCTCCTCCAGCTCGAACGAGCGGCTGAAGTGCGAGGCCGAGGCGTCGGCCCCGAGTTCCGTGGCGTCACCGCCCGAGAACTCCAGCAGGTGGCAGCGCCCGCCGTCGATCTTCGCCAGCGTGAAGTGGCGGTAGTAGTCGGGGTTGGCAAGGTGCGCATTCGTCGCATCGTACGTCATGCGGAGGAATCCCGTGCGGCTCTCGCGCTCGGCGACGGGGCCCTCCAGAAGGACATCAACCCAACCGTCCGTCCCCATATACTGAGCCTTGCCCGTCAGCACGTCACGGCGTGCGGCTATGCCGAACGAACGGCACGCCGCCACGAAGAATATGTCACGCGAAAGCGCGTCGGCACGGCGCGTGCGCAGCGTTCCCGCGGGCGTAGCCTGCAGGTGGAGCGGGTTATAGGCATCGGCCGGCACGATATTCTCACGCGTCCATGCGATGATCTGAGCGGCCGTCGGCGCCGTTCCAAGCGCAGGTTCCAACACAGCGCGTATCTCGCGGCGGTAGGGCTGCAGGAACTCGTCCGCGATGCGCGGCGAGAGGATGTAACGCACATATTCGTCCGTCAGTTCGGCCGCAGGCGTCGACTCCAGAGCATCACGCAGAACCGCAGCGGGCGTATCGCGCAGGTCCTTGCGCGAGACTGCCGACAACATAGCCACCGCACGGGCGCGGTCATCACCCGCACCATCCAGAAAGGCCTTCACCTCCTGCCAGTTGCCGCGCGCGGCAATCAACAGGTCGCGTGTGGCGGCGTCGCAATCCCCGCACCGCTCCCCGGTCATGAAGGTCGCCGTGTAGGCCATACGTATCGAATCCTCGTGTGCAAGGCGCACCTTGTTCGCCGCAACGGCCTCCTCCGTAACATCGGCCGGGATACGTCCCGTCGGCGGAGGTGTCAGGTCGAACTCCACGGCGAACATGTCGCCCGCCTCGTGGTCGAGCGTTACGGTCATAGTTTCGCCCCCAAGCTCCGCAACACCGAAGCGACCCTCGTGCGAGGCCCACACGACCATATCGCCCAGACCCGTGTGCAGCGATACCTCGCCCCGCTCGTCACTCGTGAGCGTCACGACGGTGCAATACTCCCCGTAGTTGAATATCTTGAACTCGACCGTCGCGCCCGCAACAGGCTTGCCGTCAGTATCGACGACCGTCACCACCGACTGCCGCACGGGAGCATAGTTGCCGACGACGTTGATCTCCGTATAGCACTCCGTGCGCTGGATCACATCCTCCGGCCCGTGATAGTCGCCATAGACGCGCGTGTGCATCAGCATGGCGCGCGCCGCAGGCTCGTTGAACCATGCGACGTTGAGTTCGGGCTCCGGCTCGCACGCCCCCAGAAACGACCACCGTCCGTCGACCCACACCTCAACCCATGCGTGGTTGTCGTCGGTATGGGCCCAGCGCGGCGTATAGACCTGACGCGCCGGTATGCCCACGGCACGCATCGCCGCAACCGTGAAGGTTGACTCCTCGCCGCAGCGCCCCTCCGCCGTGCGGATCATCGCCAGCGGCGACGAAGTACGCGCATCCGACGGCGTATAGGTAGCCTTCTCGTGGCACCAGTGGTTGATCTCCAGAGCCGCATCGTGAAGCGACAGACCCTCCACACGGCGACGCAGCGTGTCGTAATATATCATGCGAAACTCGTCCAGACGCTCGTTGTTCACGCGCACGGGCAGCACGAAGTGGCGGAACAGATCCTCCGGAACGTCGCGCCCCCACGCCATCTCCTCGCGCGCACGCAACGCATAGCGCACATTGTCGAGGAAGAACTCCCCGTCGTAGTCGCCCATGTCGGCCGTGCTCATCGAGGCGTAGAGGAACTCCATGGCTTCACGTTCGGCCGCGCTCATCCCGGTATCGAAGACCGCGAAGAGATCCCCCTCGGTGAACAGCGCACGCCGTGCCTCGAACTTGTCGTGGACCTCGCCGCGGACGGCCGGATCCGTAATCAGATGCTCCGCGCACGAGACCCCAAAAAGAGTCGCCGCCGCGGCCGCTGCAAGCGAAAAAAGTCGATTTATCTTCATTTAGTACAGGTTTTTGCAGGTAAATATAGCAAAAAAAACTATTTTTACCCCGCAAAACCCGCTTCAGATGAATTCCAGAGGTAACATTCTCGCCCTCACGCCCCTCGCCCTCTTTCTCGGCATATATTTCATCGGGTCGGTCATCGTGGGCGACTTCTACAAGATACCTATCACCGTGGCCGCCCTCGCCGCCTCGATATGCGCCGTGGCAATGTCCCGCAAACCCCTCGTCGAACGCCTCGACGACTACTCGCGCGGTGCCACTGAACCCAATATCATGCTCATGATATGGATATTCGTACTCGCGGGCGCTTTCGCCGCTTCAACCAAGCAGATGGGCGCCGTGGACGCAACCGTGGCCCTCACGCTCAAGGTCGTACCCGCAAAGTTCCTTCCGGCGGGTCTCTTCATCGCCGCCTGCTTCACATCCATATCCGTCGGCACATCCGTCGGCACCATCGTCGCCCTCGTCCCCATAGCCTCCGCAATAGCCGCCCAGACCGGGTGCGACACCGAGTGGATCGTAGCCATAGTCGTCGGCGGGGCATTCTTCGGCGACAACCTCTCGTTCATCTCCGACACCACCATAGCCGCTACACGCACGCAAGGATGCTCCATGCGGGACAAGTTCCGAACGAATATCCGGATCGTAGCCCCCGCCGCACTTATAACGCTCGCAATATATATCTTCTCGCAGAGCCACAGATTCGTCTATGACGGCGCCACGGAGGTCTCGTTCGTCACCGTCATACCATATCTTCTGGTGATAGTCACCGCCGTCATGGGCGTCAACGTGCTGGTCGTACTCACACTCGGCATAGTCTCGGCAGGCATCATAGGCATCGCCGCCGGAACCATGAGCCCCGTCGACTGGAGCGTCGCCATGGGCTCGGGAATGGCCTCGATGGGCGAACTCATAATCGTAACCATGATGGCCGGCGGCATGCTCGAGATGATACGCCTCGGCAGCGGAATCGACTACATCATCTCGCGCCTCACCGCACGCATACGTTCCCGCCGCGGCGCCGAGACCGCCATCGCCTCCCTCGCCGTCTTCGCCGACATCTGCACCGCAAACAACACCGTCGCCATAATCTCCGTAGGCACCATCTCGCGTAACATAGCACACCGCTTCGGCATCCCGCCCCGCCGCGCCGCAAGCCTGCTCGATACATTCTCGTGTTTCGTGCAGGGCATAATCCCATATGGCGCACAGCTGCTCATGGCCGCAGGACTCGCTTCGGTATCCCCCGTGCAGATCATACCCTACCTCTACTACCCCTTCATCATGGGCTGCTGCGCCGTGCTGGCCATAATCCTGCAACGCCCCCGATACCGAGACTAAGCCCCGCAGCAGAAACCCCGCCTCAAGAAAAAGCATAGAAATAGCATATCTACGGCACAACAAACGTCAAAAAAAACGTATATTTGCACAACCCTACGAGGCGAAATACATCAAAACCAAACATTTAAATAAAAAAAACATGAAAAGAATCTACACGATCGTAATGGCTGCCGCCACATGTCTCTCGATGGCATCGTGCGGTGGCAACGGCGCCGCAAAGAGCGCCGAGGGCGACGCTGCGGCCGACAACAAACTCCCCATCGGATTGCAGCTCTACAGCATCCGTGACGATATGGCCAAGGACTTCAAGGGTACGCTCCAGAAGGTCAAGGATATGGGTTATGACGGCGTCGAGTTCGCAGGCCTCTACGACAACACCCCCGAGCAGGTGAAGGCCATGTGTGACGAGATCGGTCTGGTACCCGTATCGGCTCACGTGCCTCTGGCCGACATGCTCGCCGACATCGACAAGGTTATCGCCGACTACAAGACTATCGGCTGCCAGTACATCGTCGTTCCCTACGTTACCGAGGAGCGCCGTCCCGGCGGTGAGCTCTTCATGCAGATGATCGACGAGATCCGCACCATCGGCCAGAAGGTAAAGGATGCAGGCATGACGCTGCTCTACCACAACCACGATTTCGAGTTTACGAAGCTCGAGGATGGTCAGTACGGCCTCGACTACCTCTACGCCAACGTCCCCGCCGACCTGCTCCAGACCGAGCTCGACGAGTGCTGGGTGAAGTACAGCGGTGAGGATCCCGTCGCATACCTGAAGAAGTATGCCGGCCGCTCGCCTCTGGTTCACATCAAGGACTTCTACGCCGAGGGCAAGCAGGAGGGTGACCCCTACGCCCTGATCGGCCTCAACGAGGGCGAGCAGAAGAAGGCCGGAACATTCGAGTTCCGTCCTCTGGGCGAGGGCCTGCAGGACATCCCCGCAATCATCAAGGCCGCCGAGGAGTCGGGCAGCAAGTGGCTTATCGTCGAGCAGGACGACCCCAGCATGGGCAAGACCCCCATGGAGTGCGTAACCATGAGCATCAACTACCTCAAGGACAACTATATCAACTGCTCGGGCGACTGCTCGACCGAGGATTGCGCCGCATGCCCCGAGAGCAAGAGCTGCGAGGGTTGCCCCGAGGCAAAGTAAGCATTCGCACGCAATATACCAATATTCCAGATAGCAAAGGGCCAGCCTGCAAAGGCGGCCCTTTTTTCGTTCCGTATATACGGGATGCATATATCGCCCGCCATCTCTTGCCGCCTTCACCGCGCACGGCCAAAACACTAGCATTCGGATCGAATACAATATGTCCGCGACGAAAAGATACGCCCCGCCGGAAACAACATACACGAGAGAGAATACCTATATCGGCGGGAACAATACGATACGGACGATAAAATACCCTCACAGCCGATAATAATGACATCACGGCCGAGAAGATACGCCCCGCCGGAAACATCATCCACGACCGAGAAAATACATCTATCGGCTGAAACAATACGCTCCGACAAGAACAATACGCCCCGACCCTTTTGAAGGGGTCGGGGCGCATGTGAAAAGCGCAGTCGTGCGAGCCGACTATCCGAGCGTATAGGGCTTGCGGTACTCGTAATGCATGTGTTTCTCGGCCTCGGGGTCGTTCATGAACTTCTGCACGATGGGGTTCCAGTGCAGAGGACGATCCAAGTCGTAGGCGATGTTACCCAGATTACATACCGTGCAAGAGCTGTGTCCGATCTCTACCGGCACATTGGGATCACGACGCGTGCGGACGCCGTCGATGAAGCTCTGGTAGTGAGGCACGTTGGTCTCATACATGGCCTTCTTGTCGACATCCGTGGGCATGAACTCCGGTGACGAGGCGAGGAACTCGCCGCGGCATACCTGAATCCAGCCGTTCTCGCCGTAGATCTTGATACCCTGCTTGCCGCCGTCGAACTGCTGCTGCGTCATCTCGATGCCGTTGTCGTAGCGGTAGGTAAGGCACTCGTACGGGCTGCACGACGGGGGCAGGATCTCAACGGGACCCGACCCGTCCTTGCCGATGGCCCACTGGCCGATATCGAACATGTGTGCGCCCCAGTCGGTGGTATAACCGCCGCCGAGGCCCTTGTACCAACGCCATGCGCCCCAGCACTCGTCGCCGCCGTTTTCGAGGATCAGAGGGTTGAGTTCATGGTTGTAATGCCACGTGTCGGCCAAAGGTCCGAGCCACAAATCCCAGTCCAGACCTGCTGGCACCTCCTGCGCGGGCAGGTCGTACGGCTTGGGGCCGTCGCCCACGTGGGCCTTCATCAGCGATACCTTGCCCAGACGTCCCTCGCGAACAACATTGGCCGCATGGATGAACTCAGCCATCGAACGCTGCATGCTGCCCACCTGAAGTATGCGGTTGTTCTCACGCACGGCCTTGACCAGCTGCTGACCCTCATAGATGGTGAACGTCAGGGGCTTCTCGAGATATACGTCCTTGCCCGCACGGCACGCGGCGATGGCGATGATGGCATGCTGGTGGTCGGGCGTAGCGATAACCACGGCGTCGATATCCTCACGGGCCAGAACCTCCTCGTAGCGGATATACATGTCGAGTTTGTTCTTAATGCCGTTGTCCGCATAATACTTGTTCACGCGGCTCTGGAAACGGTCACGCTTGATATCGTAGACGTCGCAGCCGGCTACGATGCGTACATTGGGGATGGTGATGAATCCGCTCATCAGATATATGGCCTGCTGGCCCAATCCGATGAAGCCGATGTTGATCTGATCATTTACATCGCCCTTCTTGGCCTTCTTCGGCGCCATGGCTGCCGATACCGACCGCGGAAGGATGAGCGCAGAGGCTCCCAGCGCCGAAAAGCGCAGGAAATCCAAACGAGATAATTTCGAACTCATGATTCGGGATTTTTAAGGTTAACAGTTTAGTCAACCGTAAAATTAGGAAAAAACTCCTTTCCGACCAACATTTTCGGGAAGTTTTCGGCCCCGCCCGCATCAAAAACGGCATCTTGCGGCCGCACCCGAAACAACATGTGCGGAAAAGGCCCCATCACGGGATCTCTATTCCGCACACATCCGGTCCGCGTACTGCGCCGTCACACGCACACGCACACGCACACGCACACGCACACGCACACGCACACACACCCTCAGCCGTCACGCCGTCACGGGGCCCAAGACTCCAAGTACGATCTCCCCGTCCACTCACGGTCAGCGCTCACGCGTATCGCGCCACTCCACAACCTCGGGTTTGAGTTCATCCTCGCGGTCGACCCACTCGCCGCTGCGAAGCAGGCGCTCCTTATAACGGTCCATACGCTCCACGATACTGAAGCGCGGGCGCTCACGCGACTGCGCCTCCTCGCGCCGCGACGGACGTATCGTCTCGTTGAAGATCGACGCCCGCGTCGGACGCCGCCACGGCTCCCACTTGAAGTTCTTGAGCCGCAGGGGCTGCGTCGGAGGCACCTGCGCTATGGGGTAGAGCGTGAAGGGTACGTCGTTGCGGTAGGTCATCCCCACAAGCTCCTTGTCCTCGATATAGAACGAGGCCGACGCACTCTCCAGATAGATCATCTCCGTAACTACGGGCGACGTCTCATCCTCACGCTGGAAATAGATCGTCTGCACGTTGCCGTCAACGTCGTTGCGGTAGATCTCGTTGTCGCGGAAGAAGGCCGTCATCTGCTTGCCCGCAACCTGATTGTAGTACGTGGTGTCGATCTCGGCAACCATGATCGGCTGCCCCAGAAACTCCGCCCGCGTGATCTGGCGGTTGGCCGTATATATATCGACCACATCCGAGGCTATCTGGTTCGAGTTGTTCCACAGCAGCGGGTTGATATAGAGATGTATGATCGAGTCGGTCGAGAAGCTCACCATCGAGTCGCACACCATCTGCGCATCACTGCGGTAGACACGTACATTCCGATAGGCCTTAACAAGGCGGTAGAGGCTGTCGCCGTGCACGGTATCGGCCTGCACCATACCCGTGCTGTCAGTAACGGCCGGGGCATCCGCTATGACGCGCTCATCGCCAGCCACACTGTCGCCGCCGCGCTTGGACCCCAGATTCATTATGCTGTCGCGGATACGGGCGTCACGCTCGCGCGCCGCGGCATCCAGAGAGTCCAGATGCGACACGTCGCGCCCGCGACGCAACGCCTTCGCGCGAACCTTCGCACGCCGCACCGAGTCGCGCGCCGACGCCTTCGCCGCGCGCTCCAACTCCGCGGCCTTCATCTTCTCGAGCTGCGCCGTAGCCTTCGCCTGACGCTTCATCGCTATCGAGTCGAGCTTCTGCTTGCGCGCCGCAGCCTTCACCCGCTTCGCCTCCGCCTTCAAGGCCTTCACACGCTCACGCTCCAGAGCCTTGCGCGCCGCCGCGTCGAGCGTATCTGCCGCAACAGTGTCCGCCGCAGACAGAGTGTCGGTATAGGCTTCGGGCGCAAGCGCCGCATCCTCCGCGTCCTCCACAGACTTCTCTTCGGCCGCAGCATCCGCCTTGCTCATACGGCGGCTCTCGAACGTCCCTGCCGGGCGCTCCGTCGGGCGCTGGAGTCTCTCTCCCCTCCCGGGCGCAGCGCCGTCCGGACTATCTGCATTTATATTGTCCGCATTGCCCTCAGCCGCAGCGATCGAGTCCGCAACGGCCGCAGCAATCGAGTCGGCACGCTCCTCGGCCGGCGTAACCGTGAAAAGGAGCATCGAGTCGGCACGCATGAAGACCGAATCGCTCTGCACCGTATCGTAGCTCACAACCGCCGCATCGAGCGTCAGCAACGCGTTGCCCGGATGCTTCCAGTACTCAGCATAGTCGCCGAAGGCAAGTATCTTGTTATCGAAGTCGTGCATCTGGATGTTGCGGCGCGAAACCACATGCTCATCCTCGCGGTAGTAGTAGATCGTGTCGCCCCACATCTCCTGATCCTCCGTCAGCACATAACCCTCGCGCGTAACCTTATAGCACTGCCCGGCCTTGTCGTAGGCGCCCTCCTCGGCCGAGAGGTAGTCGCCGTCGGCGTTCCATATCTCGCTGCCCGTAAAGAAACGCGCCGACTCGCTCGAGATGTTGTATATGACCGAATCGCTCTTCATGTCGTAGTCCGCGCCGTGCATCTCCACATCCTCCACACACACCACATCGTGCGTGTCGGCATAGTAATACCCGCGCTGCGACTCGATGATGTTGTCGTCGTGAACCATCACGCCGCCGCCCGTATAACGGCCGACCTTGTCACGTGTGTTGAAACTGAAATTGTAGGTATAGAGCAGCGCGTCGCCGTCAACGACCTTCACGATCGGGGCGTAGACCTCCGCCAAGGAGTTCACGCCGTCGTAGACGGCACTGTCGCCGTAGATATAGACCGAATCCTGATTTATGATGACACGCCCGAAAAAGCGCATCTGCGCATCGCCGTAACGCACGGCGCTGTCGCAGACGATAACCGCACCGTTATGGTGTGCGGCAAAGTTGCCCGTGAAGCAGATTACACTGTCACGGCCGTTGTTGTAGGGGCGCACCTCGTCGGCCATGAAGTCGACCTTGCGGGGCTGCGAACGCCGCGCGCTGTCACGCCGCAGACTGTCCTGCCGCGATGCCGCCAGAGCCTCCTGCCGCGCCCGCTCCGCCGCCGCACGCGAAGCCTCCGCCGCCGCGGCTCCGGCACCGCGATGCGCCGACGCCTGCGCCAGAAACAGAGCCGCAAAGAGCCCGACAACAGATATGATCGACACGATACGGCGCACGCCTCAAAACTCTTTTTATCCCTGTCACATGATCCTCCCGGCCGCGCATCGGGCGCCGGCTCAGAGGCCTTCACCCGACCGGGGTTACTTCACCCAATTCTTATATTCGAAATCCCCGTTGCGGAACTCCGGATCGATATAGACATATATGCCGTCGATCTTATCCGTGAGCCAATCCTTGAATACGCGCATCTGCTTGTCGTTCAAGGCCATCTCCTCGATCGTAAGGTAGTCCTCGTTCAGCGAGGCCGGGTGCGACGGGATAACGTCCAGCAGCTTGACAATCTTGCTCAGCTCGTTGCCGCTCAGATCCTCCGCCTGATAGGCGTTCGACACATCCCCCACGTTCATGTGCGAGATGGCCACGTAGTCCTTCAGGCTGCGCCCCTCGCCGAAGTCCTCCTCACGGAACTTTGTGGCCGTATATTTCACGTTCGAATAGTTGGGGTTGCTCGACAGGATATCGTGGTTCGAAACCAGACCGCCGTTCATCTTCGTCAGCGGGTCCTCCGAGAACTCGCGCGCCGCATCCTCGAAGGTGATCGAGTCGCAACGGATCAGATTGGCAATGCTGTCCAGAAAACGCGTCGGCTCCAACAGCTCGTCCGACGTATAGGTCGGTTTGATCAATATGTGGCGCAGGCGGTAGTTGCCGTTCTTCGGCTCCTCCATCAACTCGATGATATGGAAGCCGAACTCCGTCTCGACGATCTCCGACAGCTGGCCCGGCTTGAGCTCTCCCGCAGCCTCCGCAAACGACGGCTGCCACTGCGACAGGGGACCGTAGGTCAGCTCGCCCCCTCGCATCGCCGACCCCGGGTCGGCCGAATAGAGGCGCGCCAGAACCGGCAGCGACGACTTGCCCGTGATGATACGCTCACGCATCTCCAGCAGGCGCTCACGCGCTCGCTGCTTGGCCACATCCTGCGACGCAGGGTAACGCACGATCTGTGCGTACATGTATTGTTTGGGTATGAGCGGTAGCTCCTCCTCCTTCAACGACTTGAAGTACCGCTCCACCTCGCCCGGCGTAACCGTAACATCCTTGATAACCGTATTCTGCATCGACGAGGCGTACTCCTGCTCGGTAATGCGCTGCGTCAGGATCTCGCGGAACGTATATATGGGCATGTGCTGCCGCGCCTCCAGCGCCGCTATCGAACCCTCCTCGGCGATCATCGACTGGATCTGCTGCTCGACATACGACGGAACGTCACCCATCATCTCGATCGAGTCGATCAGAGCCTGACTGTATAAGAGCTTCTGCTTCATCAGAGCCTCCAAAGCCTCGTTCATGGGGTCACGGTCCGAAGTGTAGCCCTGAGCACGGCGCTGTTCCACCAACAGGTTGGCATAGGTTTCAACATCCGAATAGAGGATCGCCGAACCGCCTACCACCGCAACGACCTTATCGAGCATAACCTGCCGTTTCTGTGCCATGAGAAATCCCGATGCCGATACCACAGCCACGGCCAAAGTCAAAACAATCTTCTTAAACATATTATCTTACTGTTCCTTATATATTTTCCTTTCGCTTTCTTCGCTTACGAATTATCTTATATCTATATATCTATCGTAACACCATCTCTTATACCCTCTCACTTACATTTACTCCCGCTCTTTCTCTCGTCCTCGTCTCACGTCTTCGTCTTCTCTCCTTTTCTCTTCTCTCTTCACATCGTCTCTCCTCTTCTCTCTTCTCTCCTCGTCTCTCCTCTTCTCTCTTCTCTCCTCGTCTTGCCTCTCCTCGACTCTTCTCTCTCTTCTTCCTCTCGCTCTCTCCTCTCTCGCTCCCCCCCCCGCGGCCCCTTGACGGGCCCCCGGGTCAGCGCCTTGCGGGCGCACCGGCTACGGGAGACTTGCCATCCGCCGTGTCGGCATAGATGCGGGCATGGCCCGACGCCATCGCCTCGGATACGATCTGCTCCTCGTGCGACTTGATGATCTCACTGCGCCGCTGCGTGATCAGTATGCGGCGTATGTTGTCCGCCACAACCTCCAGCGGAGCTACGTTCCCCTTGCGGCATACCGACGTGAAGTCGAAATAGTAACGTTTGCCGCCGGCGTCCATCTGCTGGATGCCCGTCTTGTCGAGCAGATGCTCGTTGTCCTGCGACTGCGCCGTCGGCAGGTAGGTCAGGAAGTCGTTGAAGCCGACCCACTCCGAACGCTTGTCCACAAGCTCGAATCCGTTCTTCTCGCATATCTCCGAGAGCGTCTTGGCCGCACTCTGCGACGTGGCCGCATCCCGCATCTGCTTCATCAGAGTCTTGCTCTGGCGGTACGAGGCGTCGAAACGCAAGACACGTCCCTTGACCAGCGTGCGGTCGAGTATGAAATCGGCCTTATGCGTATTGTAGTAGTCGGCGATATCCTTATCCGTGAAGTCGGGGCTCATCTGCTGCTCGACATAGTACTGGTCCACCTTGCGCATCAGAAGCGAATGGCGGTACTCCTCAACCATGCGGTCGATATCCTCCTCCGACCCCGAGAAGAGATCGTCGGCCTCCTCGACCTTGAGCTGGCGCACCAGCCACTTGTCAACATACAACTTTACGAACGACACGCTGTCGTCACCCTTGACATTGGCCGGCATGGCCTCCATGATCTCGTTTATCTTGAGCTCCTTGCGGCCAACCTTGGCGACGGTGTTGTCGCTCACCAGATAGTCCGGCAAATCGCGGCACGCCGTCATCGCGACGGCCGTCGCAGCGAGCAATATTTTCACTACAAGGCGCATAACAATCGACAAAGATACATTTTTACTCCCAAATAACGTAAACCTTGCCGCTATTATTACTCTTCGGCCGTACAATCATCCTTTTTGATGCGCCGGACAAGCATGAACATGCGCACCAGCGCCGCCACCGACAGCACGCCGCACACGCCGTATATGGCCGTTGCGACCCACGTACCGCCCGCAAGGTCGCGCACCGTCACGTCACCCGCGCCCACGACCTCCAGAAAGCAGGCCGTCGTATTGTTCAGAGCGTGCAGCATGATGACTATCACCAGCGACCGGTAGCGCAGATAGTAGAATCCCAGCACGAGGCCTCCGGCCAGCGCCGTCACCATGGCCGCAGGGGCCACATGCACGGCGGCGAAGACTACGGCGGGGCATATCCATGCCGCCACGCCGCCGTAGGCGCGGCGCATGCCCCCCGTGAGGAAGCCGCGGAAGATGATCTCCTCGAACAGCGGCGCCACCACGATCGAACAGAGCAGGAACCATCCGCCCGTGCCCATGTCGCCGTCACGTCCGGGCAGCATCGAGGCCAGCGGCTCGACCGCTATCGAGAAACACCACAGAAGAAGGTATCCGCTCAGAAGGCGTATGGGCGAGGCCCAGCCGGGCGCGCGGAACGTAAGGCGCGCGCTGCGCCCCATGATACGGCCGTAGAGCGCCAGCAGCGTTACGCACAGAACCATGGCGATGGTATAGACGGCCGCCAGATAGCGTCCGCGCAGGAAACCCGCACCCTCGGCATCGGCCGCGGGGGGCGTGCCCCCGAACATACCGTAGATGAGCGCCGCAGCCCACTGCGAGAAGACAAAGATCAGCCCCGCAATGATCAGATCGCTCCATCCGTATCCGGCCGCAGCACGCCGCGGCGACCCCTGCGCCGAAGCGCCCATGTCACTCCCTTCCGCCATAAGACAATCAATTCAGCATACGTGTTATGAGTTTACAAAGTTAATCATTTTTCGGCAACCGTTGTTTTATTCGATTTAATTTCATTAATTTTGTCCGATTATATCCTGCCCGTCAGCTGCGGCATAAAACGTGCCGGCAGAGTGTGCGGGCGGAGCCTGTGACAACGTTTTACATACGTATATCCGCAACACGAAAACTATGTCTAAAGTTATAGCCTTAGCAAACCAGAAGGGCGGTGTCGGCAAAACCACCACCGCCATAAACCTCGCCGCCTCGCTCGCCCTGCTCGGACGCAAAGTCCTGCTGCTCGACGCCGACCCGCAGGCAAACGCAACGTCCGGACTCGGATTCGACATCGACCTCGAAGGCATATATGAGTGCATCGTGGGCGAAAAACGCGCCGAGGAGATCATACGCCAGAGCCCCGATATCAAGAACCTCTGGCTGCTGCCTTCGAGCATAGACCTCGTGGCCGCAGACACCGAACTGCCAAAGATGGAGAACGGCCACTTCGTCATTAAGAGCATCGTCGACAGCGTGCGCGAGAGATTCGACTTCATCTTCATCGACTGCTCGCCCTCGCTCGGATATACCACCGTCAACATCCTCACCGCCGCAGATACGGTCCTCATACCCGTACAGTGCGAGTATCTGGCCCTCGAGGGTCTGAGCAAGCTGCTCAACACCATCAAGATCGTCAAGAGCGGCCTCAACCCCGACCTCGAGATCGAGGGTTTCGTGCTGACGATGTACATGCGCAACCGCCTGAACAACCAAGTCGCCGCCGAGGTGCGCGAACACTTCGGCCCGCTGGCCTTCGACACCGTCATCCAGCGAAACATACGTCTCGGCGAGGCCCCCTCGCACGGCAAGCCCGTCATGCTCTATGACGCCGCCGCCACAGGCTCCGCCAACTATCTGGCTCTGGCCAAGGAGCTGCTCATGCGCAACCGCCGCAAGGCCGCTCGCGCCCGCAAAGAGGCCGCCGCAGAATCTTCCGACGCGCCGCAGGCCCAGCCTCAGGAGTAACGAAAACAACGACATCGAGATATGAAACAGAAAGGTTTAGGACGTGGACTGGATGCAATCTTCGGCACCGAGAACATCGCCGCCAAGGTTACGCCCATGAGCCACATGGCCCAGATACCCATCGGGCAGATCGTACCCAACCCCTCGCAGCCCCGCACCTCGTTCGACGAGGAGGCGCTGCGTGAGTTGTCCGACTCGATCCGCCAGCTCGGCATCATACAGCCCATAACGGTACGCCGTGACGGCACCGACCGCTACATCATCATCAGCGGCGAGCGCCGCTGGCGCGCCTCGCGCATGGCCGGTCTCGAAACCCTCCCCGCATACGTGCGTGAGGCCGACGACGAGAACCTCCATGCCATGGCCCTCGTGGAGAACATCCAGCGGCAGGACCTCAACGCCATAGAGATAGCGCTCGGCATGCAGCGCCTGATCGACGAGTGCGGCCTGACGCAGGAGCAGATGGCCGACAAGGTGGGAAAGAAACGCTCCACGGTATCGAACTACATGCGTCTGCTCACACTCCCCGACGAGGTGCAGCTCGCACTCAAGGAGGGGCTCATATCGATGGGCCACGCCAAGGCTCTGGCCGCACTGCCGCGGCAGATGCAGGTCAAGGCCCTCAAGAAGTGTCTGCGCGGCGGGCTCTCTGTACGCCAGACCGAGGAGCTGGCACGAAAGGCCGCACAGGCTCCGGCTCCCGCACCCGCTCCCGAAGAGGAGGAGTATCCCGAATCATACTCGCGCCTTGTCGAGCAGCTCGAGCCATACTTCTCGCAGAACATAAGCATCAAGCGCAGCCGCGGCGGCGGCGGACGCATCGTCATCGAGTTCTCGGGTGACGACGAGATCGACTCCTTCATCGAGCGTCTGCGCGCACGCGGCCCACAACAACAAAACGACCTTTAGCGACGTTTATACTCCGTGTGCGGCCACACCCGACAGCGACGGCCGAGCCGTCCGAGGTCGCGCCGAAATGCCGTAACGGCAGAGACGGCAGGCCGACACGAACACAACAGACGCACCAACACAAGCGCACGCGAATGTCCATTTGCAAGAACCGGAGGGGATTGATCCGACGCAACAGGGTTGCGGCACAACGCATACGGCGCAAGAGGCCGATGCGCCGCATCCTCATTGCCCTTACGGCCGTCATAGCCGTGGCGGCCGCCATCCTCGCACCCGTCGACATCTGCGCCCAGAGCATCCAGCGCGGGAATATGCGCTCGGTCAGCGGCGGCATGCTGCAACGCCGCGCCAAGGCTGCCGCCAAGCCCTCGGACGAGGCTCTGCGCGCGGCCATGGACTCACTCGTACGCATGCTCCCCGAAGGGACGCTCCCTGCGGCCGACACGGCCGCCCTGCGCGCCATACCCGCAGACTCGCTTCTCAAGATGCTGCCCGATACGCTGCAGGCGCTGCTGCCCGCGCTTATGGCCGGACATACGGCGGAACAGGATATGGCGACAGATTCGCTGGCCACGCTGCTCCCCGATTCGCTCCGCACGGGCATGATCGTAAGCGGAGAGACGCTATCCGACACCGATCTGTATGACGATCCCCTCTCGCCGGGCATGAGTGCCGGCATGGCCGGCGGCGGCAAGCACGCCAAGGCCCGACGCAAGGCACTGCTGCAGCAGCGGCAGATCGAGGAGCGCAGCGAACGTCTGCGCCGCCGCCAGATAGAGGCCGATTCCACGGGGGCGAAGAAGATCCGCCAGCCACTCTTCAGCGACTCGGCTTCGCTCTCGAAGGTGTGCTGGATGGCCGCCGTGATGCCCGGATACGGACAGATATACAACAAGCAGTACTGGAAGCTGCCCGTACTCTACACCACCCTCGGCACATCGATAGGGCTGGCCGTACACCAAGGATCGCTCTACAAGCCCCTGCGCCGCGAGTATGACCGCCTCACGGCCGAGAGCATGTCCCGCACCGAGGAGCTCAACTCGCTCCAGAGACGCATGATACGCGCAAACACCGCACGGCAGATATTGTGGGGCACGGCCGCCGCGTCGTACATATATTTTCTGGGTGACGCCGCCGTCAACTACGCCACAAACGAGGTCTCGGACGTAAAGAAGGCCACCACACTATCGCTTATATGTCCGGGTGCGGGGCAGGTATACAACAAGAGTTACTGGAAGGTGCCCATCGTCATCGGCGGACTCGCATCGATGGCTTACGTCATCGACTGGAACAACCGCGGATTCCAGCGTTTCAAGACGGCATACAACCTGCGTTCCGACTTCGAGCAGAACCCCGGAAAGTATCCCGACGGCGTTTCGCACGACGAGTTCGGTGGCCGATACTCGGCATCGTACCTCAAGAACCTGCGCGACGCATACCGCCGAAACCGCGACCTGAGTATCCTGCTCACAATAGCCGTATATGCCTTTCAGGCCATCGACGCACATGTCGATGCCCACCTGAAGGATTTCGACGTCTCGGACGACCTCACCGTATCGCTCGAACCGATGTTCGATACCACATATACGCAGATAAGCGGCACACAGCCCGCATTCGGATTTAACCTCAACATAAGATTCTGACAACAGACAAGAGATGAACCATACGAAAACCTTAACCCTGATCCTGCTCACGCTTCTGACCGCGGCGTCGGGCATGGCAACAGCACAAAACCGCACAGAGAAGAGACCGCGCAAACTCAGCACCAAGAAACAGCTCGTCATCGAGCGTCAGCGGGCCGACTCGCTCGCCGCCCTCGTCGAGGAGTACCGCCGCCGCGAAAGCGACTGGCAGAAGGCGTGGCACGACGCGCAGGAGCAGGACGAAAGGCATCACCATGTCGAGCAGTTCGCCGTAGACTACACCCCCGCCCGCGCCGACTCTCTGGCCGAGCAGCTGCGACTGCAGCAGGTGGACGACGCCCTGCAGAACTTCTTCAACGACTACGTCTGCGAGCCTGCGGACATGAGCACCGACACGCAGCTCGACTCGCTCTACGCCGCGCGTCTGAAGACTCTCGTCTCGCCCATACACCTGCCTTACAACCAGATCGTACGCACATACATCAAACGCTATACCGACGGCTCGGGCCTCATGAGCCGCGTGCTCTCGCTCTCGCAATACTACTTCCCGATGATCGACGAGGAGCTGCTCAAGGCGGGGCTTCCCGTCGAGCTGCACGCAATGGCCATAATCGAGTCGGCACTCTCCGCAACGGCATACTCGCGCGCCGGCGCCGCAGGTCTCTGGCAGTTCATGCCCACGACCGCCAAGGCATACGGACTCGAGGTCAACTCGATGGTCGACGAGCGCTACGACCCCCTCAAGTCGACCCGCGCCGCTTGCCGATACATGAAGGACCTATACGAGATGTACAACGACTGGAGCCTCGCAATCGCCGCATACAACTGCGGCCCCGGAAATGTCAACAAGGCCATGGCCCGCGCCGGCGGAAACCCCCAGTCGTTCTGGGACGTATATGAGTTCCTGCCGCGCGAGACCAGAGGATATGTCCCCTCGTTCATCGCCGCATCGTACGCATACGCATACCATCAGGCACACAACATAACATACGCCGAGCCCCCGATGCCCATCGCCGTCGATACCATACAGGTATCGCGTCTGCTCCACCTCGGGCAGGTATCATCGACCATAGATGTCTCGACCGACGCCCTCAAGATGCTCAACCCTCAGTACAAGCTCGACGTCATACCCGCCACGACGAAGAGCTATACGCTCGTGCTGCCCGCAAACCGCGTCACGGAGTTCATCTCGAATCAGGATTCGATCTACGCCAAGGACTCGGTCTACCTCAAGGAGTATCTCGATCCGGCCGTCGTCGAGAAGAAGAAGACCGAGCAGACCGTAATATACTACCGCGTCAAGAGCGGCGACACCCTCGGCGCCATAGCCCGCCGCAACCATGTCACCACGTCGCAGCTCATGCGTTGGAACGGAATCAAGAATCCCAACCGCCTAAGCATAGGCCAGCGTCTCAGGATCGAGAAACATTAACCGCACGGCAGGCATGACCCTCCTCGACAACGATACCATAGCGGCTCCGGCCACGGCCGCGGGCGGCGCCCTCTGCGTCGTACGCGTCAGCGGCCCGCGCGCCATAGACATCTGCGACACGATATTCAGGGGCCGCACGACCATCGCCGCCGCAAAAACGGCATCCGCACACTACGGATCGATCGCGGATACGACAGCAGGGGTCATCGACGAGGCCATAGTCACCATATTCCGCGCACCGCACTCATATACGGGTGAAGATTCGGTCGAGATATCCGTACACGGGTCATCGTACGTGGTGCGGGCCCTCATGCAGGCCCTCGCACGCGCCGGAGCTCGCCCCGCACGCGCCGGAGAGTTTACGCGCCGCGCCTTCCTCGCCGGACGTATGGATCTGGCCCAAGCCGAGGCCGTAGCCGACATGATAGCCTCCTCGTCGCGCGCCGCCCACGCCGTGGCCGCAACACAGATGCGCGGGGCATACTCCCACGAACTGCAGGAGCTGCGCCGTCAGCTCCTCGACATCACATCACTGCTCGAACTCGAACTCGACTTCTCGGAGGAGGATGTAGAGTTTGCCGACCGCACGCAACTCGGCACCCTGCTGCGCCGCACCCGCGACAAGGTCGCCGCCCTCGCCCGCTCGTTCGCCCTCGGAAACGCCCTCAAGGAGGGTGTCGCCGTGGCTATCGTCGGCAGCCCCAACGTCGGCAAGAGCACCCTCCTGAACCGCCTCGCCGGCGAGGAGCGCGCCATGGTATCCGATATAGCCGGCACCACACGCGATACGGTCGAGGCCCGCATCAATATCGACGGCGTGGACTACCGCTTCATCGATACGGCAGGCGTACACCAGACCGACGACAAGCTCGAACTCATGGGTATAGACCGCACGCGGCAGGCCCTCGAAAAGGCCCGCATGGTGTTGTGGATAACCACGGCCGACGAGCCCGGCAGCAACGTCGGCAGCAACATCGGCAACAATGCCGGCAACCCGTCAGGTCATAACGCACATAACGCCCCCGACACGGAGGCAGCCTTGAAGGCGGAGTTCGCGGCGGCAACGGGCATAGAGCTCGCACCCGAACAGATCCTCTACCGTATAATCAACAAGATCGACCTGCATTCCGACACGGACAATAGCTCCGCCGCAACAGCCGAAGGGACAGAGGATAGATACACCATACGGCTCTCGGCCAAGACGGGCGAGGGGATAAGGACACTTGTCGCGGCGCTCTCGCGCAGCGTGGACGCGACGGCGGCATACCGCGGCGAGGCCATCGTCACCAACCAGCGCCACTACCACGCCCTGTGCGAGGCGCTCACGGCGCTGGATGCGGCTCTGGACGGATTGCAGCATGGACTCACGTCGGAACTGCTGAGCGAGGATATCCGCGCCGCGATCAACCACCTCGGTGAGATCACCGGCGAAATCACCTCCGACGACATCCTCCAAAATATATTCTCGAAGTTCTGCATCGGCAAATGAAGCGAGGAAATCAAATGTCAAACAATGCACAAATAAACCGCTAATAAAGTCAAATAAACATCTATTAATGAACGATTAACGCCTCCTATTAAGGGGCGTTTCTTTTTACATACGTTGTATTTGATTTGTCGATTTTTTGTTGTTAATTTGTTGCTCGAAATAATTTGAGCAACAAAAGCAACAAATATGGGAGCAGCAAAAGAACCTATCCGCCTCCGGAAGCGGACGACGCCGACAGGCAATGTGTCGTTATACCTGGACATATATTTGAACGGCAAGCGGTCGTATGAATACCTGAAAATGTATCTCGTCCCCGAAAAGACAAAAGCCGACAAAGAGAAGAACCGGCAGACTTTGCAGCTGGCCGAAGCCGTCAAAGCGAAACGGATTGTCGAATTACAGAACGGCGAATTTGGGTTCAATGCAGCGTACAAACTCGAAACCAATTTTCTCGATTATTACCGGGCAATGTGCGAAAAACGACACGGGAGCACAGACAGCAACGGGAATTGGGGAAATTGGCATAGCTGCCTGAAACACCTCGAACGATATTGCAAACCGAACACCACGTTCAAGGACATTACGCCGGAATGGATAGAGGGCTTTCGGGAGTATTTGGATAAAACCGCCCGTTGCAGGGATAAGCGCAAGAAGATAGTAACGGACGAGATTTCAAAGCCGTTGTCGCAAAATTCCAAAGTAAGTTATTTCAACAAACTGCGGGCATGTATAAATCAAGCGTTCGACGACCGCATTATGCCCCATAACCCCCTGCGGGGTATCGAGGGGTTCAAAGCGGGGGAATCGGAACGATGCTACCTCACCCTCGACGAAGTAAAGGCTATGGCTGCGGCGCATTGCAAATACCCTGCTTTGAAAAAGGCGTTTATGTTCAGTTGCCTGACAGGAATCCGTAAGAGCGACATCGAAAAAATGCGGTGGAAAGAAGTCCAACAGCACGGGGAGTTCACCCGTATTATTTTCAAGCAGAAGAAAACGGGCGGGCAAGAATATCTCGACATCAATCCACAGGCAGCCTCCTACTTGGGCGAGCGAGGTAAGCCCGACGACAGAGTGTTTGTCGGCTTCAAATATAGTTCCTATATGATAACGGAGTTAAGAATGTGGGCAGTTCGTGCTGGTATAACAAAGGATATAACCTTTCATTCAGGCCGGCACACTTTCGCCGTTTTGATGCTCGACCTCGGAGCAGAAATTTATACCCTGCAAAAATTACTCGGACACAAAGAGATTCAGACCACCCAAATATACGCCAAGATTCTCGACAAAAAGAAGCAAGAGGCCGTGTCGATGATACCGAACATATTGCCGGAAGAAACCGACAAAGAATAGCGGCTACGGCGTTTTCCTGAACATTTCTCCCTGCCCCGTTAGCAACCAATGGGCGGACACGCCGTAATCTCTGACAAGGTACACCAACCACGGTAATTGTGCGCTATTCTGCGTGGTATTGGGATTTTTCGCTTCGAGGGCATTCAGGTTCCACCGGTTGATATTATATCGGTCGGTAAACGTCTTTTTCCCTCGTATCACCCCCTTTGCTTTCAGGGCGTATAAAGCCTCGAAAAATCGGGCTGTTATTTTTTCGTTTTCGCTTTGATGCATATCTTTTCTGAATGGGCGTTTGCGGCCTTGAATTTTGCGTCTATTTTATTTTCTCGCTCCTGTAATAATCTTTGCCATTTTGCAACCAATTCGGGGCTGAAATCGGGCTTTTTGTGTCCGATAACTATCAACTCGTAGTCTCGCAACTCTTCGGGGGTCATTACAGGCATATATTTCTCAATGTCGAGCAATGCAAGCATATTTTCGAGCATTGTTTTCCGAATGTCCGCATACTTGGGTTCTTCAATCATATCCCCCTCGCCGGTCAAAAACCAACG
>ERZ827150.655-NODE-655-length-49374-cov-53.784018_pt1 | contig 49374 bp, 40 predicted proteins | sample MGYA00519779_ERZ827150 | MGnify/ENA primary metagenome ERZ827150 (study PRJEB31778, sample SAMEA3449267) | human gut metagenome | biome: human gut; feature: human-associated habitat; material: faeces | place: United Kingdom | collected 2010/2012 ...
CGATGAAATCGAACAGCGACAACTTCCGCCAAAGCTCGATACAGGGGGTGATGAAGCGCATCAAGGCGAAGGGGGCGACGGTGATCATCTACGAACCGACGCTGGAGGACGGGACGACGTTCTTCGGCTCGCTGGTGGTGAACGACCTGGAGGCCTTCAAGCGGCAGTCGCACGCCATCATCGCGAACCGCTACGATGCCTGCCTGGACGATGTGAGGGAGAAGGTGTATACGAGGGATTTGTTCCAGAGAGACTGAGGTTTTAAGTATTAGGTTTTAGGAGTGACGGATAAAGAATTGAAGCGATAGAAAAAATAATCCAAGTAAATAGTGACAAGATAAGCATTTTTATGTAACTTTGTCACCAGTATATTTTAAGCCTCAAGTTCAATATTGAAACTTTTTAATTATGATTTACCAATTGTCCTATGAACTGAAGACTCCTGAAAAGGACTATACATCCCTTTATACTTTTCTTGAAAAGGTATTAGGAGGTATACACGTATTACGAGACACCTGGTGGATTAAATATGAAGGAGAAAAAAGCTTGGATGAATTGTGTGAAAGCATCCGTAAAGAAATGGGAGAAAATGACGTATTTTTTCTTTCGATAATCACGCCTGACAAGATAAATGGATGGATGGCTTCTTCCAATTGGGCTTGGTTAAGCAAAAAATAAATTCGAACAACCATGTTAACACGTATTAAACTTGACAATTTTAAATGTGTTCCTCCCATCAACTTCCAATTAGGGAAAGTTAATATTTTTGCCGGATACAACGGACGAGGTAAATCAAGTGTACTTCAAACGTTGTTAATGATGTCTCAATCCATTAAAAAGGATGAACTGAACAGCTTAGAAAAATTACATTTAAACGGGAATCTAGTCAACTTAGGTGATTTTGATGAAATCTTGACGGACGACCATAAAGACTCTTTCCATATAGAATTCAGTTTGATAAGCAATCAAACGGAACATGAATTGCGATTTGGATACCGTTGGGCAGATAATGACATTAAAGTAGGAAAAATCTGTTCATGTAGAATTGACAAAGAGAATTATTTTGATACTGTAGGTGGTATTACAAAAACCAATTCGGCCATTAAAAACCAAATCAAAACATTTCCTTCTTATATCAACAGCATCTTAGGGTCTACCAACTTACATTATGTTTCGGCTGACAGACGAGGTCCAGTTAAATTTGTTGAAAAAATGGAGGTTCCTGATTTCCACAGGGTCGGAAGAGATGGTATCTTTACTATCAATACGCTTTCTACTTATCAGGAGAAAATTCCAATAAGTATGAATTTGAATGACGAAGATAACAGGGAGCGAAATTTGTTAACATCCACAACAGAATGGATAAACTTTATCATGACTGGAGGAAGCTTGAACGTAAACGACGGACAGAATAACAAAGATCACAGAACCTCCACTATCTCCCTGGAGTTTAATTTGGGTAAAAACAAGGATAAACGAGGATTCCAACCATACAACGTGGGATTTGGTTACAGTTATATATTATCCATTATCGTAACTGCACTGATAGCCAAAGAAGGTAATTTGGTTATTATCGAAAATCCGGAAGCACACCTCCATCCTAAAGCGCAACTGCACATGGCTTACCTGCTGGCCAAATTGGCTGCACGGGGAGTACAAGTGTTTATTGAAACACATAGTGAGCACATCGTAAACGGTTTCCGGCTGGCTGCATTAAAAAATGAATATCATTTGTCAAACAAAGATATAAGTATTTTCTTTTTTGACTATAATTACGAAGTGTACCCTTTACACATAGAACCTACTGGCAGAATTCCCAACTGGCCCAAAGGATTCTTTGACCAATATCAACAGGAATTAGCTGAAATAATGACACTCGGAGCTAAATGTCAATGATTGCCAATCTATATCTCCACGTAAAATCGTTCAAACACAACGGCAGTGATACTGAGGAAATGGTAACGGAAAAGCTCAGACGACTGCTAGCAGATATGCGTGACGTAGTATATCGGGAGGAAGAAGAAAATAAATTTAAGGTACCTACCGAGCTTTACGCATGCTGTATTTATAAAGGATTTACAATTATTGAGTTTGCCAACAAACATCTGAACGGAGATGAACAATGTGTAATGTATAGTATTCTGGCCAATTGCGCCGATGACTATAATATCCAGTATGAGGAACTGGAAAAAAAATGCCAATATACTAAGGAGGAAAAGGAAGTCAATTCAATAGTTGTGTTAAACCAACTACCTGAAAAAGAAGACGAGACAAAGCGTAAAACGCAGTATATGCAATTTGACAAGTACGAAATTGTATATAATAACCAATCATGGGTAACCCTTCGCCGACAGATTTTGGGAAATCATCCTGAAACACCTGACATTTTTATAAAAGAATGCCGGAAATATTTTAAAAATCTAATGTTTCACGAAAATTGTATCAAGTCTTTGGCTATGGACAATTATTTGGAAATCATTCCACGAAAAATAGTGTATTATCTATCCTGTTTGAATGACAAATTCAATGAAATACGTTTATTGCATGCTGAACAGAATCGAAATGCCAACGATATTCTTGCTGATTTTTCAGGAAAATATAATTTGGACGAACCAGGGTCGTTACAAATGAATCCAGATAAGAAAACAAATCTAACATTTACTTTTGAAGAGGTGGATGAACAGGGAATAAACCATGCTCACCAAATTCTCTGCGAGCCCCATTTAAAGATTTCTCAAGAAGACAACAATTACAAAGGGGAAAAAGTTAATTACAAGTCTTTTCATCCAAGAATTTATTTCTGCTTTGAGCATCCTATGAATAGCAAGCAAATATTAATTGGATCCATAGGACCGCATTTATAATCACAAGGTGACGGCATATGAAAACCTCTACCCGAGCTTCGGCTACGGGGGATACTGCCTGCCCAAGGACACGAAGCAGCTGCTGGCCAACTACCAGGACGTGCCGGAGAACCTGATACACGCCATCATCGCGAACCGCTACGATGCCTGCCTGGACGACGTGAGGGAGAAGGTGTATACGAGGGATTTGTTCCAGAGAGACTGAGATCAAATATAAAATATCAAATATTAAATATTAATGGTTAATGGTGAATGGTAAATGATTAATGGTTAATGGTTAATGATACTAACCACTAACCGCTCACCGTTAACCGCTAATTTAACTTTCAACCGTCATCCTGAACGCAGTGAAGGATCTCATGCCTGCCACGGTGCGGGGGAATTTTGTTTTCTAAGAAAAAATTGCTTTCTTTGCAGAAGAATCTAAAAACATAATAAGGCAGATGACCCGAGATGAAATATTAAAACTGAAAGCTGTCACATTGTATATTCTGAAGCAATGCGGAGGGGAACTGGACTTTATCCATTTGTTCAAAATCCTGTACTTTGCCGAAAGGAGTCATTACGCCGCATATGGAAAACATTTGGTGACAGATACTTTCTGTGCCATGGAACGTGGACCTGTGCCTTCATTCCTTTATGATGCTGTAAAGGTGGCCACAGGCATCAGTGGGTGTACGGATGCAAGCGCATTGAAACTGATTTCGTCTGCATTGGCTCCCGCGGGTGGAGAATGTCGTTACTATATAGTCCGTGCACTGGAAGAACCTGATATGGATGAATTGAGCCGCGCGGCTATCGCTTCACTGGACAAGTCCATTTCTGAAAATCAAAATAAAGATGCCAAGCAATTATCCGAGGAGTCTCATGACGAGGCATGGAAAGAAGCTTGGAACTATAAACATGCCTCGCCCATGAAAAGTCTTTCGATAGCGAAAGCCGGCGGTGCAGAAGACGGTTTTGCGTCATACATTGCCGAACAGGAGAAGTTGGACAAGTATTTGGCTGATGATGGGAAGTATTGCTGACAGACTATCAGGAAAACAAAAGGAACAGCTTGTCACGTCCTCTCTTTCAGAAGGTGATGTATTCCGAATGCATCTGGGAGATGAGGAAAACGTAAAAGGGAAAAATAGCGGCGACGACGGCCGAAATAAATATTTTATAGTCATAGGACATGATTCTGAAGGGAACGCCATCGGTTTTGTCTTAATTGATACCCAAATCAATCCACACTTACCGGAGAAACGCAAGAATATGCACTACCCTTTGTCTGCAAAAAAATACACCTTCCTCGGAGGAATCAATCGTTTTGTGGATTGTTCTGATTTGAAAATCATATCTCATAAAAGATTTTCAGAACTGTTTGGCAAGGACAGCCTGAAAGGGTGTATTCAAGCGGACGATTTGTCGTACATCAAAACTGCCGTTGCTGACTATGAAGACGCTTCACCCAAATTATTGAAACGTTTCGGACTGATATAATACAAGAAGACCATATGGGTTTTATGCCTGTAGGGACGCACCACGGTGCGTCCGGCGGAAGGCAAATGTGTGGGGGGGAAAGAGTTCCCCCCATTCCATATCGCAACGTGACAAACATCAAGAAACACAATCTGTGCTGAAAACAGCAGGGAAAAGTTTGTTTGTTTCCTTGTTTTTTCATTACCTTTGCGCCCGCAAAGAGCAGGGAACCCGAAGATAAGCGGGAAGCCTGACGTAAAGAAAAAGAAATTTCAGTACAGATAAGGACAGACTAACAATACACAAAAATATGGAAAAGAGAAACGTAGCCCTGATTACGGGCATCACAGGACAGGACGGATCGTTCCTGGCTGAATTCTTACTGAACAAGGGATATGACGTACACGGCACCATCCGACGCTCGTCGGTGGACTACCGCGAACGCATCGCGCACCTGGAGGGACTGCCGAACTTCCACCTGCACTACGCGGACCTGACGGACTCGATGAGCATGCTACAGGTGGTGAGCGAAGTGAGACCGACGGAGGTGTACAACCTGGCGGCACAGAGCCATGTGCAGGTGAGCTTCGACTCGCCGGAGTTTACGGCAAACGTGGACGCGACGGGCGTGCTGCGCGTGCTGGAGGCCGTGAGACTCTGCGGACTGACGGACACGTGCCGCATCTACCAGGCTTCGACCTCGGAGCTGTACGGGAAGGTGGAGGAGGTGCCGCAGAACGAGCTGACACCGTTCCACCCCTACTCGCCCTATGCGGTGGCGAAGCTGTACGGGTACTGGATTGTGAAGGAATACCGCGAGGCGTACAACATGTACTGCTGCTCGGGCATCCTGTTCAACCACGAGAGCGAACGACGCGGAGAGACCTTCGTGACACGCAAGATAACGCTGGCAGCGGCACGCATCGCTCAGGGCAAGCAGGACAAGCTGTACCTGGGCAACCTGGACTCGCTACGCGACTGGGGCTATGCGAAGGACTACGTGGAGTGCATGTGGCTGATCCTGCAACAGGAGAAGCCGGAGGACTTCGTGATTGCGACGGGCGTGCAGCACTCGGTACGGGAGTTCTGCTACCTGGCCTTCAAGCACGCGGGCATCGAACTGGAATTCCAGGGCGAGGGCATCGACGAGAAGGGCTACGACAAGGCCACGGGCAAGTGTCTGGTGGAGGTGAGCAAGGACTTCTACCGCCCGACGGACGTGGTGAACCTGTGGGGTGACCCGACGAAGGCGAAGGAGAAGCTGGGATGGAACCCGCAGTCGACGTCGTTCGAGGAGCTGGTGCGCATCATGGTGGCGCACGACATGCAGAAGGTGGCGGCGGACCATGTGGCCAGCGTGATGCGGACGAACCTGGCGGAGTATCTGGAGAAGGGAATCGTGAAATAAATATCAAATATCAGATTTCAAATATCAGATATGAGGTATTGATATTCAATTCTAATCTGTGAAACTCTGTGTAATCTGTGGTAAACAAATAAAATGGAAAAGAACGCAAAAATATATGTGGCCGGACACCGGGGAATGGTGGGATCGGCCATCGTAAGGGAACTGCAAAGGCAGGGATATACGAACATCGTGACACGTACGCACAAGGAACTGGACCTGACGCGACAGGACCAGGTGGAGAAGTTTTTCGCGGAGGAACGGCCGGAATATGTGTTCCTGGCAGCGGCCAAAGTGGGTGGCATCGTGGCCAACCAGGAGGCGCTGGCGGACTTCATGTATGAGAACATGATACTGGAGATGAACGTGATACACTCGGCCTGGCAGAACGGATGCAAGAAGCTGGAATTCCTGGGCTCGTCGTGCATCTATCCGCGTATGGCTCCGCAACCGATGAAGGAGAGCTGCCTGCTGACGTCGGAACTGGAGAAGACGAACGAGGCGTATGCGCTGGCGAAAATCAGCGGACTGAAATACTGTGAGTTCCTGAACCGTCAGTACGGGACGGACTACATCAGCGTGATGCCGACGAACCTGTACGGACCGAACGACAACTATCACCCGGAACACAGCCACGTGCTGCCGGCCCTGATACGACGCTTCCATGAGGCGAAGGTGCAGGGGCTGAAGCAGGTGACGTGCTGGGGCGACGGAAGTCCGCTGCGGGAATTCCTGTACGTGGACGACCTGGCAAACCTGTGCGTGTTCCTGATGAACCACTACAGCGGCAACGAGACGGTGAACGCGGGTACGGGCAAGGAGCTGACCATCAAGGAGCTGACGGAAAAGGTGGCGAAAATCATCGGCTACGAAGGGGAGATCCTGTGGGACCCCACCCGACCGAACGGCACGCCGCGCAAGCTGCTGGACGTGAGCAAGGCGAAGGCCATGGGATGGGAAGCCAAGACAAGCCTGGACGAAGGTATCCGGCTGGCGTACGAGGACTTCCTGCACAACCCGATGAGAGCGGAACGCTGACAACGCACGGAGGGTCCTGCAAGAGACGGACCCGGCTGAATATTCAAGGCACGGATGACACGCACGGCCGGAAGGGAAAGGATTTTTCCGGACGGAAAAGGCGCGTAATCCGTGCCTTCTTTGTACCTTTGCGTATCATCCATCTGAAGACTGACTATGGAACTACTTGTCTACAAAGCATCGGCCGGATCGGGAAAGACGTTCACCCTGGCCGTGGAATATATCAAACACCTCATCGCCAACCCGAGGGCGTACCGGCAGATCCTGGCCGTGACCTTCACCAACAAGGCGACGGGGGAGATGAAGGAACGCATCGTGCAACAGCTGTACGGCATCTGGAAGGGCGACCGGGACTCGGAAGCGTACCTGAACCGCATCCGCGAGGATCTGAAGGACCGCATCCCCACCGAGGAACTGAGACGGAGGGCGGGAACGGCCCTGCTGTACATGCTGCACGACTACAGCCGCTTCCGGGTGGAGACGATCGACTCGTTCTTCCAGTCGGTGATGAGGAACCTGGCCCGCGAACTGGAGCTGAGCCCGAACCTGAACATCGAACTGAACAACGCGGAGGTGCTGGACGAGGCGGTGGACAGCCTCATCGAGAAGCTGACGCCGGACGCACCGGTGATGGGCTGGCTGCTGGACTACATCAACGAACGCATCGCCGACGACAAGCGCTGGAACGTGTCGGACGAAATCAAGAGCTTCGGACGGAACATCTTCGACGAGAGTTACCTGGAGAAGGGAGACCGACTGAGGGAATGCCTGGGCGAACCGCAGATGATGAAGCTGTACAAGGAGGCGCTGAAGGAACTGGAAACGGAGGCGCTGGAGCAGATGAAGGCGTTCGGGGAACAGTTTGAAGGGGAACTGGAGGGACACGGACTGATGCCGGAGGACCTGAAGGGGGGAGCCCGGGGCATCGGGAGCTACTTCCGCAAACTGAAGGACGGAAAGCTGACGGACAAGGACGTGGTGAACGCCACCCTGAAGGGATGCCTGGCCAGCGCGGACAACTGGAGCGCGAAGACATCGAAGCAGCGGAAAGAGATTACGGACCTGGCGGAAAGGAACCTGATGCCGCTGCTGCAGGAGGCGGAACGCCTGAGACCGCAACGGAACCGGACGGTGAACAGCTGCCGCCTGACGCGGCAGCACCTGAACAAGCTGCAACTGCTGAACCACATAGACGAGGAGGTGAAGACGCTGAACCGGGAACAGAACCGCTTCCTGCTGTCGGACACGAACGCCCTGCTACACCGGCTGGTGAAGGAGGGGGACCCGTCGTTTGTCTTCGAAAAGATAGGGACGACCATCCGCAACGTGATGATTGACGAGTTCCAGGACACGAGCCGCATGCAATGGGACAACTTCCGCCTGCTGTTGCTGGAAGGACTGGCACAGGGCGAGGACAGCCTGATCGTGGGCGACGTGAAGCAGTCCATCTACCGCTGGAGAAACGGCGACTGGCGCATCCTGAACGGACTGGACCGGAAACTGGACCACTTCCCCATCCGACTGGAGACGCTGAAGGTGAACCGACGGAGCGAGACGAACGTGATAGACTTCAACAACCGGGTGTTCAAGGAGGCGGTGGAGTACCTGAACGGCAAGCACCTGGAGGAACTGCAGACGGAATGCACGGAACTGAAGGTGGCCTACAGCGACGTGGCTCAGGAATCGCCCAAGGAGACGGCCAGGGGCTACGTGCGCGTGGACTTCCTGGAACCGGACGAGGAGAACGACTATGCGACAGTGACGCTGGAGGCACTGGGCGAAGCGGTGAAGGAGCTGCTGGCCGGAGGGGTGAAGATGAACGACCTGGCCATCCTGGTGCGCAAGAACCGGAACATCGCCACGATAGCGGACTACTTTGACCGGGAGCTGAAGGTGCCGGTGGTGTCGGACGAGGCGTTCAGGCTGGATGCTTCGCAGGCGGTGTGCATGCTGGTGGACGCCCTGCGCTACCTGACGGACGAGACGGACAGCGTGGCCCTGGCCGCCCTGGTGATGAACTACCGGACGGGGGTGAAGGGAATCGCGGAAAGCCCGGACTACCTGACGGCGGAACGGCTGACAGACTACCTGCCCGGGGAGCTGGCCACCCGCCGCGAGGAACTGAGGCTGATGCCGCTGTACGAACTGCTGGAGGAGCTGTTCGGGCTGCTGGAGATGAAGAGGCTGGAGAAGCAGGACGCGTACCTGTTTGCCTTCTTTGACGCGGTGACGGACTACCTGCAGAGCCACTCGTCGGACCTGGACGGATTTCTGCACTACTGGGACGAGACACTGTGCATGAAGACCATCCCGAGCGGGGAGCTGGAGGGAATCCGCATCCTGTCCATCCACAAGTCGAAGGGACTGGAGTTTCACACGGTGCTGATCCCCTTCTGCGACTGGAAGACGGAGAACGAGACGAACAGCCAGCTGGTGTGGTGCTCGCCGAAGGAGGGACCGTACAACCGGCTGGGACTGGTGCCGGTGAACTACTCGCCGGCGATGGCGGAATCGGTGTACCGGGAGGACTACCTGGAGGAACGGCTGCAGCTGTGGGTGGACAACCTGAACCTGCTGTACGTGGCCTTTACGCGGGCGGGAAAGAACCTGCTGGTGTGGAGCCGGAAGGACCAGCGGGGAACGATGGCGGAACTGCTGGGCTATGCCCTGCCCCGCCTGGCAGCCGGAGGACACGGGACCTGGGACGAGGATGCGGGACGCTACGAACGGGGCGAGCTGTGTGCCTCGGAAGAGAAGGCGGAACGGGAGGTGACGAACCGGCTGGCCCGGAAGGCCACGAAGCGGCCGGTGGTGATGGAGAGCCTGAAGCACGAGGTGGAGTTCAGACAGTCCAACCGCTCGGCGGACTTCATCGCAGGCGTGGACGAGGAGGAATCGGAACAACGGTTCATCGACCGCGGACGGCTGCTGCACACGCTGTTCTCGGCCATCCGCACGGAAGCGGACATCGACGAGGCCATCAGCCGCCTGGTGTTCGAGGGGGTGATAGGACGACAGGAGACGGAAGAGGAAATACGGGCTCTGACGCAACGGGCCTTCGAACTGCCGCAGGTGAAGGAGTGGTATGACGGGACGTGGCGGCTGTTCAACGAATGTGACATCATCTGGACAGAAAACGGAGAGCTGAGGAACCGGCGTCCGGACCGCGTGATGATGAAGGACGGACGGCTGGTGGTGGTGGACTTCAAGTTCGGCAAGCCGAGCAAACAGTACATCCGGCAGGTGAAGGACTACATGCAGCTGCTGACGCGCATGGGGTATGACCCGAAACAGATGGAAGGATATCTGTGGTATGTGACAGAGGGAAAGATAGAGAAGGTTTAAATATCAAATATTAAATATCAAATATCAGATATTAATTCTCAATTCTCCATTTTCAATTTTCAATTCTCAATTCATCAATGGAAACATTTCTGCAACTGGTAGCACAGGATTTATATAAGAAGGTGGGAAACGACCTGAGCCGTACGGTGGTGGTATTCCCCAACAAACGCGCGAGCCTGTTCTTCAACGAACAGCTGGCGGCACAGAGCGACCGGCCGCTGTGGTCGCCTGCGTACGTGAGCATCAGCGACCTGTTCAGGCAACTGTCGCCGTGGAAGGCGGGAGACCCCATCCGGCTGGTGTGCGAGCTGTACCGGGTGTTCCGCGAGGAGACGAAGAGCGAGGAGACCCTGGACGACTTCTACTTCTGGGGCGAACTGCTGATCAGCGACTTTGACGACGTGGACAAGAACCTGGTGGACGCGGACCGGCTCTTCAGCAACCTGCAGGACCTGAAGAACATCCTGGACATACCCGACTACCTGGAACCGGAACAGGAAGAGGCGATACGGGAGTTCTTCGAGAACTTCTCCATCGAACGGCGGACGGAGCTGAAGGAACGCTTCATCAGCCTGTGGGACAAGCTGGGCGACATCTACCGCCACTACCGCAGCCGGCTGGAGGAACTGGGCATCGCCTACGAGGGCATGATGTACCGCCGGGTGATGGAGGAGCTGGACACGGACCGGCTGGCGTATGACCGGTATGTGTTCGTGGGCTTCAACGTGCTGAACCGCGTGGAGCAGGCCTTCTTCCAACGGCTGCAGGAAGCCGGAAAGGCGTGGTTCTACTGGGACTACGACGTGTTCTACACCCGGCGTCCGGCCGAAGCTGACCCGCCCTACCGGCACGAGGCGGGGGAATTCATCCTGCGCAACCTGAAGCTGTTTCCCAACCAGCTGCCGGAGAGCTGCCTGGACGTGATGAGCCGGCCCAAGCGGATCCGCTTCCTCTCGGCACCGACGGAGAACGCACAGGCCCGCTTCCTGCCCCGCTGGATGGAAGAGCTGGACCTGCCGGAAGGAGCCCGGCAGAAGGAGAACGCCGTGGTGCTGTGCAACGAGGCCCTGCTGGTGCCGGTGCTGCACACCTTGCCCGAAGAGGTGAAGGACGTGAACATCACCATGGGATTCCCGCTGGCACAGACGCCGGTGTACAGCTACATCAACGCCCTGACGGAACTGCAGACGGACGGGTACCGGGCGGACAGCGGACGCTATACCTACGAGGCGGTGACGGCCGTGCTGAAGCATCCGTACGTGAGGCAGCTGTCGGCCGAAGCGGAACGGCTGGAACGGAGGCTGACGCAGGACAACCGCTTCTATCCCCTGCCCTCGGAACTGAAGGCGGACGCCTTCCTGGAGCAGGTATTCACCCCGCAGAACGGCATAGAAGCCCTGTGCGGCTGGCTGACGGAACGCATCAAGGATGTGTCGGTCCTGTACCGGAAACCGCAGGAAGAGGACGAAAAGGACATCTTCGGGCAACTGTACCGGGAGTCGCTGTTCAAGGGATATACGCTGGTGAACCGATTGCTGAACCTGATGGAAACAGGCGAACTGGCAGGCATACGGACGGACACGCTGAAGCGGCTGATGAACCGCCTGCTGACGGCGGCCAACATCCCCTTCCACGGCGAACCGGCCATCGGCATGCAGGTGATGGGCGTGCTGGAGACGAGAAACCTGGACTTCAGGAACCTGATAGTGATGTCGCTCAACGAGGGGCAGCTGCCCAAGGCGGGAGGAGAGTCGTCGTTCATCCCCTACAACCTGCGCAAGGCGTTCGGGATGACGACCATCGAGCACAAGAACGCGGTGTATGCCTACTACTTCTACCGCCTGATGCAGCGGGCGGAGAACGTGACGCTGATGTACAACACCTCGACCGACGGGCTGAACCGGGGAGAGATGTCGCGCTTCATGCTGCAGTTTCTGGTGGAATGGCCGCACGACATCCGGCTGGAGTATCTGGAGGCCGGACAGTCGCCCCAGACGGAACGGACCATCTGCGTGGAGAAGACACCGGAGACGGTGGAGCGGATGTGCCGGAAATACGACATCGGCCGGCATCCGAAGGCCTTCTTCTCGCCCTCGGCCCTGAATGCCTACCTGGACTGCCGCCTGCGCTTCTACTACCGCTACGTGGCGGGCCTGAAGCTGCCCGACGAGGTGACGGCGGAGATTGACTCGGCCCTGTTCGGCACCATCTTCCACCGATCGGCGGAACTGGTGTACACCGACCTGACGGAACACGGGAAGGAAGTGCGCAAGGAGGACCTGGAGCGGCTGCTGAAGAACGAGGTGAAGCTGCAGGGATACGTGGACCGGGCCTTCAAGGAGGAATTCTTCCACGTGAAGGAGGACGAGCAACCGGAATACAACGGGACGCAGCTGATACACGCAAAGGTCATCGGCTCGTACCTGCGCCAGCTGCTGCGCAACGACCTGCACTATGCCCCCTTCTGCATGGAAGGCATGGAACAGGAGGTGAGGGAAGCCCTGGACGTGGATACGCCGGAAGGCAGACTGACGATGCAGATAGGGGGTACCATCGACCGCATGGACAGCAAGGACGACACCCTGCGCATCGTGGACTACAAGACGGGAGGACAGCCCAAGACACCGGAAGACATCGGGCAACTGTTCACCCCGGCGGAAGGAAGGCCCAACTACATTTTCCAGACCTTCCTGTATGCGGCCATGATGTGCCGCCAGCAGCCGAAGAAGGTGGCCCCTGCCCTGCTCTACATCCACCGCGCGGCACAGGACACGTACTCACCCGTCATCGAGATGGGAGCGGCCCGACAACCCAAGCTGCCGGTGACCAACTTCGCCCTGTACGAGGACGAGTTCCGCGAACGGCTTCAGACGCTGCTACAGGAGATATTCGACCCGAAGGTGCCCTTCAGCCAGACGGAACAAACGCGGACCTGCGAATACTGCGACTTCAGGAGGCTGTGCGGGAGGTAACAAGTCGACGGGCATACAGCCATACGACCACATAGGCTGCCAACGGGACGGAAAAAGACAGGACCATCGAAGAATGATCGGCCACAAGCCCCATGAGCAGCGGACCTACCACACCACCTACCGGAGACATCATCAGGAAAGAGGAAGCACGCTTGGTGTGACTGCCCAAGCCCCGTAACGAAAGGGCGAAGATTGTGGGAAACATGATGGCCTCGAACGCATAGCCGCACAGCAAGGCAACCAGAGAGACATAACCCACATCGAGTAAAACAACCGCCGTCGTAATGACCGTACCGGTGGCACAGACGAACAGCATCTTCTCGGCCCGAACACGCCGCATGATCCAACTGCCGGCAAAACGTCCCAGCATGAAAAGCGTCAGTCCGCCGAACGACAACACGAAGGAAGCGTCACGCGCATTCATCCACCCTTGCTCCACCACGTAGTTGATGAAAAAGCTGTTGATGGAAATCTCACCGATTTCGTAGGCGAACAAAGCAACCAGACCAAAAACAAAAAGAGGATGCTTCCACAGGCCGACCTTATGTCCCTCGGCATCGACTTCATCGACATGCTCTATCTCGGGCAACTTGACGCGGGAGAAGACGATGGCCACCAGCAGCACCACGATGCCCATGCAGGCATAAGGCAACGCGACATTGCCCGAACCGCTGCTGCCGTCGTCGGAAAACAGCAGCAACCCCGTCAGAATGGGAGCGCAGATGCACCCCAGGCCGTTGAACGACTGGGCAAAGTTCAGGCGACTGGCAGCCGTCTCACGCGGCCCCAGCTCCGTGGCATAGGGATTGGCGGCCGTCTCCAGAAACGTCAATCCGCAACCGATGACAAACAGAGCAAAGAGGAACATGCGATAGGACATCCATTCCTGTCCGGGAATGAAAAGCAGCGAACCGATGCCGTAGAGCACCAGTCCGAACACCACTCCCCGACGATAGCCGAAACGGTTGATGAACAATCCGGCCGGAATGGCCATGACAAAATAGCCCATGTACATCATGGCCTGTATCAAGGCCGACACAGACCGGTTGATGTGCAGGAGTTCCTGAAAATGTTTGTTTAGTACGTCCAATATGGCATGGGCAAAGCCCCACAGAAAAAACAACGAAATTATCAGTACGAAAGGCACCAGATATTGTTCCCCCACCAGGGCGGCCTTTCCTGTCATTTTTGTATGATTCATTTGATATATGGTTTTCTTGATCCGTTCCTCTTATTTGCTTATTATATTTTCTATCTCGACCAATTCTTCCTCACTGAAGTCCGTACAACGCAAGGCTGCCAGGTTGTCGTCCAGCTGTGCGACGGAACTGACACCAACGATGACCGACGTTACCAGGCGGTCCTTCAGCAGCCAGGCCAGTGCCATCTCGGGCAACGTCTGTCCGCGGCGACGGGCCACTTCGTTCAAGGCCCTCACCCGTCCCATCACCTCGCCGGTCAACGCCTCGGCCTTGAGAAAACCGCCGCGTGCTACACGTGAATCCTCAGGAATTCCGTCCAGATAACGCCCGGACAACAGTCCCTGGGCCAACGGAGAGAAAGCGATGAAACCGGTACCGTTGGCCTCGGCCTGTTGTAACAGGCCCTTTTCCTCGACAGAACGGTCCAGCAAATTGTACCGGCCCTGATAAAGCAGACAGGAGACATCATGAGCCTTCAGGTAATCGTAGGCCTGCTGTGCCACCTCGGGAGGATATTTGGATATGCCCACATAGAGAGCCTTGCCCTGGCGGACCACATCAACCAAAGCCTGCATGGTCTCTTCGAGTGGTGTTTCGGGATCGTACCGATGGGAATAGAAAATATCCACATACTCCAGATGCATGCGTCGCAGGCTCTGGTCCAGACTGGCCATCAGTGACTTGCGGGAGCCCCACGTTCCGTACGGACCGGGCCACATGTCGTGTCCGGCCTTGGTCGAGATGAACAGCTCGTCGCGATAGGGAGCAAAGGAATGTTTCATAATCTGCCCAAAGGTTTCTTCCGCACTGCCGGCCGAAGGACCGTAATTGTTGGCCAAATCAAAGTGGGTGATGCCGCAATCGAACGCATGATGCAGCTTGCGGCGGCTTTCGGCCAACGTGTCCACATCACCGAAATTATGCCACAATCCCAGTGAAATTTCGGGCAGCAAAATGCCGCTACGTCCTGCCCTCCGATATTTCATTCCTGCCTCGTAGCGACCGGAGGCAGCTTGATAGACTTCTTCCATTTACACTTCATTGTCTTGCAATCCGGGATACGCACCATCCGTTTCATGAATACAGCTGTGCCCCAGCTCTGCATTTTAACGGGTGCAAAGGTAATGATAAGCATCCACAAATAAAATACCACCAGCCATTTGCAAAGATATTTATCAGCCCCCTTAGGCTTATTTCACCATTATTTTTCAGTCTGTCGATAATCGGCCACCAGCTCCAGCAATTCCTCTCCATACTTTTCCACAGCCTTTTTCCCCACGTAGGGAATGGTGAGCAGAAAGTCCGGCGAATCGGGCAGCAGGTTGGCAATGCCCAACAAGGCTTTCTGCTGAAGAACGGTATAGGCCGGCAATCCCAGCTCGGCAGCCTTGGCGGCACGCCAGGAACGCAACGCTTCAAAGAGTTCGGGATGGAGAATATCCTGAGGAACTTCAGCCTTCTTTTCCTTCACGGATTTCTTCCGCGCAGTCTTGGATGTTTCGGAAAGTTCGATGGTCAGACGGTTCTTGCAGGTCAGGTAATCGGCCACGACAAAGTCATGGCCTTCCGTCCATGTCAGGAGGCCGTCCTTCAGACGCAGCTCCATGAGCAACTCGGCAGCGGCCTCGTCCAGACGTTTCTTGAGTGTCTTATTGTCGGTCGTCACCGGATGGTCTTCGAGCAGCGAAAGCAATGCGGTAACCGGCTTGTGCAGATAGACGGCCGCTGCATGAAAACGCTGTTGCAGATAGGCATCGTGGGCATAGTCGGCACTGGCCGCTATTAGCCGATGGCATTGGGATACGAACTTCTGCCCCACTTCACCCAGTTCCTTGACCGGACCTTCGGCCTGCGTCTTCAACGCACTGAGCAACTGCGGATAGAGGCGGTACAAGTGTTCGTCCACCAGACGGAGATAGACATGAAAGAAACGAACCAGGCGGGAGAAGCCGAAAAGGCCCGACACCTGATCTTCAAAATACGCCTGCTCCAGGGTGGATATACGGGCGGCATTGGGAATCTGTTCGGGTATGTGGCGTACAAAGTCGGTCACTACGGTATCGGAAATGACCGATGACGGCCGGACCGGCTCGCTCAACACCAACCCCTCCAGACTGCGACAACGGCTGAGGGCCACATAAGCCTGGCCGGGTGCAAAGGCCTGGCCGACATCGATGATGGCTTTGTCGAACGTCAGTCCCTGGCTCTTATGAATGGTAATGGCCCACGCCAGACGCAAAGGAAATTGTTGGAAGGTGCCCAACAGAGTTTCCGTAATTTCTTTGGTTTCAGGGTCCAGCGAATACTTGCAGTTGGTCCACTCTTCACGGTCGAGGGCTATCAGCTGTCCGTCTTCGGTTTCTACCTCCAACGGTCCTTCCTCGGAAAGCGACACGATTCGTCCCAGCATACCGTTATAATACCGGTGCTGTCCGGAAAGGTCGTTCTTGACAAACATCACCTGGGCGCCGACTTTCAGCACCAGCTCCTCTTCCGTGGGATACATGTAGGCAGGAAAATCATCCGTTATCACGGCACGAAAAGTCCGTTCGGCTCCAGGGAGTTGCTTCAAGCGGGAAGCATTCAGGTCGTTGGCTTTCTGATTATGAGTTGTCAGATAGATATAGCCACGCGGCTGGCGGGAAGCAAAATCGGGCAGGCAACGGCGGTTGAGCCGCTCCAGTACCGAAGCATCCACCCGATTGTCGCGAATGCAGTTCAGCAGATCGAGAAACTCGGCATTGTTCTGGCGATAGACCTTGGTCAGCTCCACCGTCACATAACCGGCCTGCTCCAGGGCATGACTGCCGAAGAAATAAAAGTGAGGATAATAGGGCGAAAGCAGTTGCTGGTCCTGCTCCTTGACGACAGGCGACAGCTGCTGCAAGTCGCCTATCAGGAGCAACTGCACTCCGCCGAAAGGCTTGTGACGGTCACGATACCGGCGCAGCACGTCGTCGACGGCATCGAGCAAATCGGCCCGCACCATACTGATTTCGTCAATGACCAGCAGGTCGATACTACGCATGATGTTGACTTTCTCCTTGCTGAAGCGATACTGGTATCGGGCCTCTCCTCCGAAATGGGACTCGGGGACGAAGGGCGCGAAAGGCAACTGGAAAAAGGAATGGATGGTGACGCCTCCCGCATTCATGGCCGCCACACCGGTAGGAGCCAGCACAATCATACGCTTGGTAGACCGCTCACGGAGACTGCGTAGAAAAGTCGTCTTTCCACTACCGGCCTTGCCGGTCAGAAACAGATTGACGCCCGTATACTCCGCCAGCTTCCAGGCCAGTTCCAGTTCGGGATTAGATTCTATCGAAACCTCAGACGCCTGAGGAGCCATTCCGGTATCCAGTTTGTTCGCATCCATATCCATACATTTATATCATGCATTACCTGTACATATGAAAAAACGGCACAGAGAACAGGGATTTGTCTTGTGGGAAAAAAGAACCTCCACAACCATCCGCATTCTCTGTGCCAGAAAATATCTACCGAAAGCTGCGTTTATTTCTTCCGGTTATAGTTGTCCAGTCCGGTCTGGAGGAAGTCAATGTAGAGATCGATATCCTCGTCGTAGGAATAGGACTTGTTGAGGGGCTTGCCTTCGTTGTCGATGAGGACATAGAAGGGCTGGGCATTGGCACCGAACTTGACGCGCTGCAGGTAGCTCCACTTGTCGCCCACGGTGCGGAGGGTACGCTCCTTGCCGTTTTCCATGACCTTGATGGGTTCAGGCAGGCGGGTCTTGTTGTCCACATAAAGCGTGATGAGCACGTAGTCGTTGTTGATGAGGTCGGCCACCTGCGTATCCGTCCAGACGGAGAGCTCCATCTTGCGGCAGTTGACGCAACCATAGCCGGTGAAGTCCAGCATCACGGGCTTGCCATGCTCACGGGCATACTTCATACCGGCATCGTAGTCGTCGAACTGGGCATGCACCTCGTTGTTGTAAAGGTTGAAGTCCTGCGTCTGCATGGGCGGAGCAAAGGCACTGACCGCCTTCAGCGGAGCGCCCCACAGGCCGGGAACCATGTAGACGGCGAAAGCCAGCGAAGCCAGCGCCAGGAAGAAACGGGGCACGCTGACCTTGGTATTGTCGTCGTCGTGGGGGAACTTGATCTTTCCCAGCAGGTAGAAGCCCAGCAGGGCGAAGAGCACAATCCAGAGGGCAAGGAAGGTCTCACGGTCGAGGATGCGCCAGCCGTAGGCCAGGTCGGCCACGGAAAGGAACTTCAGCGCGAAGGCCAGTTCGAGGAAGCCCAGCGTCACCTTGATGACGTTCATCCACCCGCCCGACTTAGGCATGGACTTGAGCCACGAGGGGAAGAGGGCGAAAAGCGTGAAAGGCAGGGCCAGGGCGATGGCAAAGCCCAGCATACCGATGGCCGGAGCCACCACATTGCCCGTAGTGGATACCTGTACCAGCAGGAAGCCGATGATGGGACCCGTACAAGAGAAGGATACCAGCGACAGGGTGAAGGCCATGAGGAAGATGCTCAGCAGGCCCGTAGTAGCCTCGGCCTTGCTGTCGACGGCATTGCTCCAACGGGAAGGCAGGGTAATCTCGAACGCACCGAAGAACGACGCGGCAAACACCACCAGCATGAGGCAGAAGAAGATGTTGAAGATGGCGTTGGTGGAAAGGGCGTTGAGCGCATTGGCTCCGAAGATGGCGGTAATGGCCACACCCAGCGCAACGTAAATGACTACGATGGAAGCACCGTAGGTCCAGGCGTCACGGACGCCTTTCTTCTTGTCCTTGCTGCGCTTCAGGAAGAAGCTGACGGTCATGGGGATGATGGGCCACACGCAGGGAGTGAACAGGGCCAGCAGACCGCCCACAAAACCGGTAATGAAAATGTAGAGCCAGGACATGTCTTCCTGTGAAACGGGCTCGCCCAGGGCGCTCAGCTCGTCGATGACGGGGCTCCACCAGCCGTTGTCGGAAACCTGGATGGAGGTGGGACCGTCGGCACCGCCAATGACGCCGATCGTGGCTGCGGCAGAAGCTGTATCGACGGGCGTTACGGACGGGGCAGCGGCATCACCGGCCGGAGTAGCGGCAGCAGCACCATCGGCCTTACCGGAGAAACTGAACTCCACCTGCGTAGGCGGCAGACAGTTCTCGTCGTTGCAGGCACCATATTCCAGATAGCCCGTCACCTGGTAGTCGCCACCGGTAAGGCGGAGCTTCTGGACAAACTGGGCCGTATGCTCGAAGTAGCGCACATTCATCTCAAAGAGTTTGTCGAACGACGACACTTCCTTGCCCACGGGACGGAGCTTGCCCGAAAGCTCGGCTCCGACCAGCTTGTCGGTATTGAACGTGGCCGAAATGGGACCTCCGTCGCCCAGGTCGGTAGAATAGACATGCCAGCCGGGATCGATGGTGGCGGTAAACACGACTTCCACCTCGGTGGCGGAAACATTTTTCCACTCAGTCTTGAACTTCACCGGCTCCTGAATCTGGGCATGCACGGCGAAAGCCAGAAAAGAGATAATCAGAGAAAACCAAATTTTCTTCATTAGTTGAAAACGATATTAGTTCAAGTTAGCAAGTCATTATAATTCATAATCGACGCAGGCACGGCTCTCGCGAACCTCAGCCAGCAGCTTTCCGGCGGCCACGTGGTCGGGATGAACGGCATAGCGACGGACGTCGTCGAGGCTGTCGAACTCGCTGTAGAGGGCGATGCTCCACGTCTCGGCAGGATTGATGTTCAGCCCCACTTCTATGCTACGGATAAAAGGTATCTTGGCCGGAAGTGCCTCGATGGCAGCCTTGAAGGCGTTCATAGCGGCCAGGCGTGCTTCGGCCGGAGCTTCGTCTTTCAACTTAAACAATACAATGTGTTTGACCATAACTTTGTCATTTTAATGATTTATACTATATTTGCTGCCAGATGTGCAGTCCTATTATGTGATTGCAAAAGTACTCGTTTTGTTTCAAAAATACATGTAAACGGATGTTAATTATAGGAATCGCAGGCGGTACAGGGTCGGGAAAGACCACCGTCGTCAAGAAAATCATCGAAAGCCTGCCTGCAGGCGAAGTCGTATTGCTGCCCCAGGACTCGTACTACAAGGACAGCAGCCACGTGCCGGTGGAAGAACGGCAGAACATCAACTTCGACCACCCCGATGCCTTCGAGTGGAGTCTCCTGTCCAAACACGTGGCCATGCTGCGCGAGGGCAAGAGCATCGAACAGCCTACCTACTCGTACCTGACCTGCACGCGCCAGCCGGAAACCATCCACATCGAGCCACGGGACGTGATCATCATCGAAGGTATCCTGGCCCTGTGTGACGAAGAGCTGCGCAACATGATGGACCTGAAGGTATTTGTAGACGCCGATCCGGACGAACGACTGATACGCGTCATCCAGCGCGACGTAGTGGAGCGTGGACGTACGGCCGAAGCGGTGATGGAACGGTATACGCGCATCTTAAAACCCATGCACCAGCAATTCATCGAACCGTGCAAGCGCTATGCCGACCTCATCGTGCCCGAAGGCGGAAACAACCAGGTGGCCATCGACATCCTGACGATGTATATCAAGAAGCATATTCATGATAATGTATAATGGTTAATGGGGAATGGGGAAGGGCGGACTGACATATATGCTGGCGACGATGCTGCTGTGCCTGCTGGTCACTGCGGGCTGCCGCGGTAACCGCACGGACAGCAGAGAAGAACGTGTGCACGACCTGCAGCAGATCAAGGACAGCGGCGAACTGGTGGTGCTCACCCTCTACAGTTCAACGTCGTACTTCAACTACCGCGGACAGGACATGGGTTTCCAGTACGAACTGGGCGAACAGTTTGCCAAAAGCCTGGGTGTAAAGTTGAAGGTGAAAGTAGCCCGAAACGTCAAGGACCTCATCCGCAAGCTGGAGGCCGGCGAAGGCGACCTGATAGCCTATACCCTGCCCGTCACCAAGGAATGGAAAGACAGCCTGCTGTACTGCGGCGAAGACGTCATCACCCACCAGGTAGTGGTCCAACGCAAAAATGGACGCCACAAACCTCTCAAAGATGTCACCGAACTGATTGGCAAGGATATCTATGTCAATCCGGGAAAATACTACGAACGGCTGGTCAACCTGGACAAGGAGCTGGGAGGAGGCATCCGCATCCACCTCGTCCGGAGCGACAGCATCAGTGCCGAGGACCTTATCACCCAGGTGGCACAAGGCAAGATATCTTATACGGTGGCCGACAATGACATCGCACGCCTGAACCGCACCTACTACCCCAACCTGGATATCAACTTGAAAATCAGCTTCGACCAGCGTTCATCATGGGCTGTCCGCAAGGATTGTCCCCAACTGGCACGTGCCGCCAGCGAGTGGCACAAAGCCAACCTGACCTCTCCTGACTATAAGGCCAGTACCAAGCGTTATTTCGAAATCAGCAAAGCTACCCCCCACACCCCTATTCTATCACTGCGCGAGGGGAAAATCTCTCATTACGACGCCCTGTTCAAGAAGTACGCGAAAGAAATCGGATGGGACTGGCGGCTGCTGGCTTCACTGGCCTATACGGAGTCCAACTTCGACACCACCGCCGTATCGTGGGCCGGCGCACGCGGCCTGATGCAGCTGATGCCGTCTACCGCCCGTGCGATGGGACTGCCCGACGGGAAGGAACAGAACGCGGAAGAAAGTATCAAGGCGGCCGTGAAATACATCGGCATGACAGCCCAAAGTTTCAGTGAACTCCCGAAGGAAGAACAGGTGAACTTCGTCCTGGCATCCTACAACTCGGGGATCGGACACGTACAGGATGCCATGGCTCTGGCAGAAAAGTATGGCAAGGACCCGCATGTGTGGAAAGACAATGTAGAGAAATACATCGTGCTGAAAGCCAACGAAGAGTACTTCACCGACCCTGTCTGCAAGAATGGTTACTTCCGCGGCACGGAGACCTACAACTTCGTACGCGAGATTACCGGACGCTACGAACAGTACAAGAAGAAAATCAAGGGATAAAAGATTTTCTCTTTCATTAGACAGGAATGGCATGGATTACAAAAGCAATCCAGCCATCATATATCTGTTAGGATTTGCACTTTAAAAATTCTGTCATCAGCCTCCGAACAAGTCGAGACGGTTTCGGCGCGCTTCATCGAGGGAAACCGGCTTTTCCTGAGGACGGGCGGCACTGCGTGCCACTTGTGACCGGTGTTCCTCGTCCAGCTCGCGGACAAAAGACTCCTTCTGGCGGGGATTCATCAGGCGGGCAGCCACAGCGGCATTCTGCGAAGCATCCTTCAGGTAGACCACCGGCGCATGGTACACAGGAACAATCTTCAAGGCCGTATGCAGGGCCGAAGTCGTAGCACCGCCTATCAGCAGAGGGATGTCCAATCCCGCCTTCTCCAATTCTGAAGCCACATGCACCATCTCGTCCAGCGAGGGGGTAATGAGGCCGCTCAGCCCAATCATGTCAACCTTCTCGGCGATGGCACGCTGCACGATGGTTTCGGCAGGCACCATCACGCCCAAATCGATCACCTCATAGCCGTTGCAGGCCATCACGACAGAAACAATGTTCTTGCCGATGTCGTGCACGTCGCCCTTCACCGTGGCCAGCAGTACACGCCCTGCCGAAGCCATACCCTCCGGCTTCTCGGCCTCAATGGCCGGTTGCAGGATGGCTACGGCCTTCTTCATGGTGCGGGCCGTCTTCACCACCTGGGGAAGGAACATCTTGCCGGCTCCGAAGAGGTCGCCCACATGGTTCATGCCCGCCATCAGCGGACCTTCGATGATGTCCACCGCCTTCGGATACTTTGCCAACGCCTCTGCCAGATCCTCTTCCAGGTAGTCGGCAATGCCTTTGGTCAAGGCATACGTGAGGCGCTCTTCCAGTGTACCCTCCCGCCAGGCCAGATGGGCGGAAGCGGAAGCTGCACCACCGGCAGCCTTCTCAGCCTCCTTCTCAGCCTTCAGGCGTTCGGCCATCTCAATCAGCCGTTCGGCTGCGTCGGGACGACGGTTGAGCACCACGTCTTCGATGCGCTCCAGTACATCGGCAGGCAGGTCTGTATAGAGCACAGACGAGGCGGGATTGACAATACCCATGTCCATCCCCTCACGGATGGCGTGATAGAGGAAGACGGCGTGCATGGCCTCGCGGATATAGTTGTTGCCACGGAAAGAGAACGACAGGTTGCTGACGCCCCCGCTGACGTGGGCACCAGGCAGGTTGCGGCGTATCCAGCCGGTGGCACGGATGAAGTCGACCGCATAGTTGTTGTGCTCCTCCATACCGGTGGCCACCGCCAGCACATTGGGGTCGAAGATGATGTCCGAAGGACGGAAACCCACCTCGTCGACCAACAGACGATAGGCCCGCTGGCAGACGGCAATGCGGCGTTCGTAGGTATCGGCCTGTCCATGCTCGTCGAAAGCCATCACCACCACGGCAGCGCCCAGGCGACGGATGAGGCGGGCATGCTCCAGGAAGAGGGCTTCCCCCTCCTTCAGCGAAATGGAGTTGACAATGGCCTTGCCCTGCACGCACTTCAGTCCGGCCACGATGACGTTCCACTTCGAGGAATCAATCATCACCGGCACACGGGCAATCTCGGGTTCGGAAGCGATCAGGTTGAGGAAGGTCGTCATCTCCTGGCGGGCATCGAGCAGACCATCGTCCATGTTGATATCAATCACCTGCGCCCCGTCTTCCACCTGACGGCGGGCAATGCCGAGAGCCTCCTCGTAATTCTTTTCATTGATCAGCCGCAGGAACTTGCGCGAGCCGGCCACGTTGCAGCGTTCGCCCACGTTGATAAAGTTGTTTTCGGGCTTCACCTCCAGCAGTTCGAGGCCGGAGAGCCAAAGGTGTTCCGACGGAGCTACCGGAACGTGGGGAGCCACGCCTTCCACCAGGGCCGGAAAGCGGGCAATGTATTCTTCGGTCGTACCGCAACAGCCGCCGATGATGTTTACCAGCCCTTCGCTCACATACTCGCCCACCTCGCGGGCCATCTCGTCGGGTGTCTGGTCGTACTGGCCCAGGCTGTTGGGCAGGCCGGCATTGGGATAGGCGCTGATGTAATAAGGGGCACGGGCAGCCAGCTGCTCCAGGAAGGGTTTCAGCTGGCGGGCACCGAACGAACAGTTCAGGCCCACCGAGAAAATGTCGGCATGCTGAACCGAAGCCAGGAAGGCATCCAGCGTCTGGCCGGACAGGGTACGGCCGGCCGTATCGGAAACGGTGACGGAGAGCATCAGCGGCACGCGGCGGCCCGTGTCGTCCATCGCCTGCCCGGCCGCATAGAGGGCGGCTTTGGCATTGAGCGTGTCGAAGATGGTCTCGATGAGCAGCGCATCGACTCCACCCTCCAGCAGGGCTGCCATCTGCTCACGGTAGGCATCGGCCAGGTCGTCGAAGGTCAGGGCACGGTAAGCGGGATTGCTCACGTCGGGGCTCATGGAGCAGGTCTTGTTGGTAGGACCTACGGAACCGGCCACGAAGCGGGGCTTTTCGGCTGTCGAGAAGGCATCGGCTGCCTCACGGGCCAGACGGGCAGCGGCCAGGTTGACATCGCGCACGCAATGCTCCACATGGTAGTCGGCCTGGCTGACGCGCGTGGCGTTGAACGAATTGGTTTCGATGATGTCGGCACCGGCAGCCAGATACTTGCGGTGGATGTCCGACACGATGTCGGGACGGGTGAGGCACAACAGGTCGTTGTCGCCCTTCAGCTGTCCGGGTATATCTTGGAAAATCTCGCCGCGAAAATCGGCTTCTGTCAAGTTGTATTGCTGTATCATGGTGCCCATCGCACCGTCCAGGATCAGGATGCGCCGGCGCACCAGCTCTTGCAAGGTCATTGTATTTGAGTTTTTGAGGTTGTAAGTTTTAACTCTTGAGCACTATCGCTTGAACATGCGTGCCATGTCACGCTTGTCGGCTTTCTCCTTCAGCGCTTCGCGTTTGTCGTATTGCTTCTTGCCTTTGGCCAGGGCCACCACCAGCTTGGCCAGCCCCTTTTCGTTGATGAAGAGGCGGACGGGAACAATGGTGAAGCCCGGGTCCTTGGAGGTGCGCTCCAGCTTCTCCAGCTCCTTGCGGGTGAGGAGCAGCTTGCGTTCGCGGCGGGCGCTGTGATTGTTGTACGAGCCATAGAAGTACTCGGCCACGTACATGTTCTTCACCCAGAGTTCGCCACCCGAGAAATAACAGAAAGTGTCCACCAGGCTGGCCTTGCCGAGGCGGATGGACTTGATTTCCGTCCCCGTCAGCACGATGCCGGCCGTATAGGTGTCTATCAGTTCGTAATCGAACGTTGCACGCTTGTTCTTGATGTTTACAGGAGCCTGTTTCATCTTTGCGTATTTTTGAGTTGATGAGTTTTTTAAGTTCTTGAGTTCGGTTGCCTGCCGTCAGTTCAGCACCACCGTGAGTTCATTGAAAATCCACTCGATCACCATCGGGCAGACGATGAGCACGACGGAGGTCATCAGGGTGAAGCGCAGGCGGCTGGCATCGGCCACCCGAAGCAGGCGGGCACTGCCCTCCCACACGATGTAGACGGTGTAGAACTGCAGCAGGATGGCGATGATCTGGAAATCGGGCAGGATGCCCAAAACAATGCGCAGCAGGAAGACCACCACCAGCGCATAGCCGGCAAACTGTTGCACCAGCGGGAGCTGGTCGGGGATCCTCATCCAGCGCACCCCCATCACGTTAATCAGATAGGCCGCCAGGAAGTATCCGCCGAACAGGGCCACCGCCACTGCACAGCACCGCGTCATGGCGTACTGAAAACTCTGCGGGCCGCCCCACCCCATCGTCAGCAACGAGCCGATGAAGACCGACAACCCGCATAAACCAATCATAGGATAGACAAAAGCCGTGAAGACTTTCCGCCTATCCTCTTCCAAACGAATTTCCTCCCAGGCTTGCGCCGGGGAGGAAATCAGTCGCAGGGTGATATGTATCAGTTCTTTATAGTCCAACGCTTAGTTCGCCTTATAATTAATGGTATAATCCGTCCGTGAAGAAGGCATGGCGCCCATAGAGCTGATGTCCTCATACAAGGAGATCTTAACGGTAGAAGGCTGGTGCCCGGTTATGCGTTCGAAATCGGCCAGGGCATTGCTCACCTTGAAACAGTACCAGTTCTGATACATGGCGCCTGTTCCCTCGTCACCGCCGTTGGAATGGCAGAGGTAGAAACGAAGCTCAGTGGAACCGGCTGTGATCTCATCGTAGGCATACACCAGGCGGATGTTGTGCTTCTTGAACTCTTCTTGTCCGTTGGTCAGGAACCACTGAAGATACGTGTAAATCATGCTTTCATCGTAAAAGTCGAATCTCACATAATTGTTGTCATTTCCCATCATCTGAGAAATGCCGATCGGCGATGTCTCGTATTCATTGTCTTTCAGTTGGGTAGCGGTTTCCACTCTTTCTGCATCAGTCGTAGGAGCCGTCTGGATGGCTACCAGTTCGATTTGGTACTTCTGGGGAGTTGTGGCGTTCTGTTGGGGCGGAGTAATCTGGTTACCCATTTCATCGACCGAGAACTTGAAATAGATGTACGCCACTTCTACACCTGTAAAGCTATATCCTCCCGTTTCCAGCTGGGTGACGGACTTATAGCTGGCTTCATAGCGGTTGCCGCCGGCATCCTCGAAAATAGCACCGCCATAGAGCCCACCGGCACTTACTACCTTTGCCAGGAAGGCACCGTCGTACATCGACTCGCCACCTTCGGAATTCAAACAAGAAGTCATCATGATGCCCATCACCAGTGTCAGGGCAGCTACCATCAAAGTTTTAATTTGTCTCATTTTTTAAGATTTCTGTTATTAGGTTTCGCAAAATTAAGTATAAAGAATGGAGTAGCACTTCTCTCCCTCCCTTTTTTCAGTGTTTTTAAGGTAAATGCCAAGAAAGCTAAAATACTGCATCCCGCCGTGGCCATTTAACGTTTGTTCAGAAGTTCGGGCCGAAGCCTCCCCTCGCTACACCACCTTGGCAAACAGCTCCAGATGCTCGTCCACATATTCTGCCACCTGCGCCGTGAACATCTCCTCCTTCTCCAGGAATTCGTCCTCCAGGTCGTCGAAGGCCTCGTACTGCTCGTACATGGCCATGAACTCTTCGTCCGTACGTTCGCGCTCCAGGTCCTCCCGGTGTTCCTCGTAGATCTTACGGGCCGCATAGACCAGCTTGGCCAGGTCGGCCACTCCCCACAGGCGCATGACGCGGGCAAAGGGATTGTCGAAGATGTAGCCGCCGTACCCGTTCTGGATGAGCTGGCAGAAGCCCCCTTCCATCACCTCGTCGCGGAAGATCCGGTAGGCCAGCAGGCTGTGCTGCTCGCCCGTGAGCAACGGCATGGTTTCAGCCGTCAACTGCCCCCCTGTCACGGCCAGGTAAGCGTCTGTAAATACTTCTATAAAGGCATCCATGCCTTCGCCTGCGGCCCGGCGCAAGGCTTCGTCACTGATTTCTATCATTTCGGTTGTCTGTTTGGAAAAACGATGGTGCAAAGCTATAAAATAAAAGAAAAAGAACGAAACTTCCACATAGAAAAAGAAAAACTACACCTCGAAGAAACGGTTTTTGTCTACTTTTGCCTGCAATTAACCAACTATTAAAGAATATATCTACGCACATCATGAAAAAGCAAATCGCACACACCGCACTCTTTCTGCTTCTGCTGACGGCGGCCTGCCACTCGCCCGCCACCGCTACCGAAGACCCCATTCCCCCAGTCACCACCCCCGAAACGCCCGACGACGAAGAACCCTCGGACACGCCCGACGAAAGCGTCGACGTAACGGCTCCCGCCTTTCCCGGCGCCGAAGGCTACGCACGCCTCACCACCACCGGCGGACGGGGCGGAACCGTCTACCACGTGACCAACCTGAACGATGATGGCGAAGGCTCGCTCCGCGCCGGCCTCAGGCAGACAGGCCCCCGCATCATCGTGTTCGACGTCTCGGGCATCATCGAGCTGGAGAAGACACTTGAGATAAAGAACGGCGACGTCACCATCGCCGGACAGACCGCCCCCGGCGACGGCATCTGCCTGAAGAACTACTCGTTCGTGGTGAAGGCCGACAACGTCATCATCCGCTTCATCCGCAGCCGCATGGGCGACGAGCACAAGACCGAAGACGACGCCATGTGGGGACGCAACCAGCAGAACGTCATCATCGACCATTGCAGCATGAGCTGGAGCACGGACGAATGCTCGTCCTTCTACGGCAACAAGAACTTCACCATGCAGTGGTGCATCCTCAGCGAAAGCCTCACCAACTCCGTCCACGGCAAGGGCAGCCACGGCTACGGAGGCATCTGGGGAGGCGAAGGAGCCAGCTTCCACCACAACCTCATGGCCCACCACAAGAGCCGCACGCCCCGCCTCTGCGGCAGCCGCTTCTCGGGTCGTCCGGACGACGAACGGGTGGACCTGCGCAACAACGTCTTCTACAACTGGGGCCCCACCAACGGAGGCTATGCCGGCGAAGGAGGCAGCTACAACTTCGTGAACAACTACTACAAGCCCGGTCCGTCGACCGCCACCAAGGAAAGCCTGGTGAACCGCATCTTCCAGCCCAATGCCGACGACGGTTCGCAAAAGAACGTCAAGGGCATCTGGGGAACCTTCTACGTCAGCGGCAACCATTTCGACAACACCTGTCCCGCCATCCAGAACCATGCCAAAAAGAGCAAGGTGCTCGGCCTGATCGAAGCCGTCAACGCCGACAACTGGGAGGGCATCCAGCCCAACACCAACAACGGCGACCTGCCCGACGGCCGGATTGACAACATCCGCAGCAACACCGAATTTGCGGTAGAAGCCGTAGGCACACACACCGCAGCCGACGCCTACGACCGCGTACTGGCCTATGCCGGCGCCAGCCTGAAGCGCGACGCCGTCGACACCCGCATCGTGAGCGACGTGCAGAACGGCACCTACGAATACGAAGGCAGCAACGGAAGCAGCAACGGCCTCATAGACTCGCAGGCCGACGCAGGCGGATGGCCCACCTACCAGAGCGCCACCAAGCCACAGGACAGCGACAACGACGGCATCCCCGACGAATGGGCCGCCCGCAACCTGCCCGAAGGCAAGACCTACCGCGACCTGAACCCCGCCAGCGGATATTCCTACCTCGAACTCTACATCAACAGCCTCGTGGCCGACATCATGAAAGGCGGATGCGAAGGCAGCAGCGGTTCGCCCTGCTCCCAAGACTTCTAAAGCCTCTTCCCGCCCGATACCATCGAACAGGAAAGGCCGGTCGTTTGCAATGTCTACATAGCAAACGGCCGGCCTTCTGTCGTGCCATTACCTATTTTTAATAAAAAAGTCAAATTGAAGGGTTGGCAGGATGAAAGAAAACGGTTAACTTTGCCATCGGTTTTACGATGTGGAACTACGTTTTTTTAATTATAACTAACTAAAAAGAGCTAATTATGACTTATTCACACGAAGTGGAACACATGTGTGTTGTAAAGAAAGGTCCCAACCACGGACCGGCTCCTATTCCCGAAGAAGGTAAATGGGTAAAAGCAAAAGAAATCGTTGACATCTCTGGTTTGACACACGGTATCGGCTGGTGCGCTCCCCAACAGGGTGCCTGCAAGCTGACCTTGAACGTAAAGCAAGGTGTTATCGAAGAGTGTCTGGTAGAAACGATCGGTTGCTCCGGTATGACTCACTCTGCCGCCATGGCTTCCGAAATCCTGCCGGGCAAGACTATCCTGGAAGCGCTGAACACCGACTTGGTTTGCGACGCCATCAACACAGCCATGCGTGAATTGTTCCTGCAGATTGTATACGGCCGCACACAGTCGGCTTTCTCTGAAGGAGGTCTGATGATTGGTGCAGGTCTGGAAGACTTGGGCAAAGGTCTCCGCAGCCAGACCGGTACACTCTATGGCACGAAGGCCAAAGGTACCCGTTACCTGGAATTGACCGAAGGCTACATCACCCGTATGGCCTTGGACAAGGACAACGAAGTAATCGGTTACGAATTTGTCCACATGGGCAAGTTCATGGAACAGATCAAGAAGGGTGTAGATGCTAACGAAGCATTGAAGGCAGTTACCGGCACTTACGGTCGCTTCAAACCCGAACAAGGCGCAGTTAAATATATTGACCCACGTAAAGAATAATAAGGAGGATACAGATTATGATTAGACCAGTACAGTTTGAAAGTCAGGACCGTCGTATCAAGCAGATTTTGGCTGCTTTGAATGAGAACGGTATCAAAGACATTGAAGAAGCTAATGCAATCTGCGACGCAGCCGGCCTTGATCCGTATCTGACTTGTCAGGAAACTCAGGGTATCTGCTTCGAGAACGCCAAATGGGCTTACGTAGTAGGTTGCGCCATCGCACTGAAGAAAGGCTGCAAGAACGCCGCCGACGCTGCCGAAGCCATCGGTATCGGTTTGCAGGCATTCTGCATCCCCGGTTCAGTAGCCGACGACCGCAAGGTAGGTCTGGGCCACGGTAACCTGGCAGCCCGTCTGCTCCGCGAAGAGACACAGTGCTTCGCCTTCCTGGCCGGCCACGAATCGTTCGCAGCCGCCGAAGGTGCCATCAAGATTGCCGAAATGGCCAACAAGGTACGCAAGAACCCCTTGCGCTGCATCCTGAACGGTCTGGGCAAGGACGCCGCCATGATCATCTCCCGTATCAACGGCTTTACATACGTTCAGACTCAGTTTGACTACTACACAGGCGAACTGAAAATCGTGAAGGAAACTCCGTACTCCGACGGTCCCCGCGCCAAAGTAAAATGCTACGGTGCAGACGACGTACGCGAAGGTGTAGCCATCATGTGGCACGAGAACGTAGACGTATCCATCACGGGTAACTCTACCAACCCGACCCGCTTCCAGCATCCGGTTGCAGGTACTTACAAGAAGGAACGTGTTCTCGCCGGCAAGCCCTACTTCTCAGTAGCTTCCGGTGGTGGTACAGGACGTACTCTGCACCCGGACAACATGGCAGCCGGTCCTGCTTCCTACGGTATGACCGATACCATGGGCCGTATGCACTCCGACGCACAGTTCGCCGGTTCTTCATCCGTACCTGCTCACGTAGAAATGATGGGCTTCCTGGGTATCGGTAACAACCCGATGGTAGGATGTACAGTAGCTTGCGCCGTAAACGTAGCGCTGGCTTTGAATAAGTAATCTATTCATTTTATTTATTCATAATGACAATCCCCGTAGCTCGGACGAGTTGCGGGGATTTTTTATGCCCTCTCCCCCATCGAGTCGCGCCACTCTCCGTTTAAGCTGGGCAAACGAGGCATTCAAGCTGGGCAAACACCAACTTTAGGCTGGGCAAACCACTGATTTAGGCTGGGCATATACAGGCTTTGGGCTGGGCATGCACGGGCTCGTGACGGGACGTGCGTGGGATATAAGCAGGGCGTGCACAGAGTCGGTACTATCGGCTTCATCCTTGATATAGCTCCATATAGTCCCAAAGTATATATACATATAATTATTAATTATAGTAGTTCTGTGATTTCAAGGAATACTTTCTAGCCTTACTATATCAAAAATTAAGAACTGTTTGCATTTTCACTTATTTATCTGTTGTGCATCAAACTCTTCCTTTAAATGAAAAAGTTCTGATTTGGAATCTGCTATATCTTTCCTATAATCTCTGTAATATTGTAAAATTTGTAAAAATTTATGATTATCAGTAAGATTCTCAATATGATTAAAATTATTTTGAAATATTATTGGATATAACTCTTCTCTTTCCTGACAAGAGAGTTGATTCATTAATTTTCTCCATTTTTGAGTATATCCTAAATGCTCGAAAAAGAATCGGAACAGAATAAACGTTTCTGGCATAATAAGTAACTCCATAAACTCTTCTTCATTACTTCCAAATGCTTTCTCAAAGAATGATACTCCACGGCCAATCTTTCCCTTAGTTGCATTTAGAATGGCCTGCACAGCCCGAATATATTTTCTATTCCAATATTGACCAATATAATCTCTGTCGTGACTATGTTCGCCGCTGATTGGATGATATTTCATCGGGAATGAATATATACTAACATTTAATTGTTCACACAAATCCACGTTGACTCGCATACGATGATATAAATCCGTTGGTTTGTCTGTGAAGTTATACAACAAGTAATTAGAGAAATCTTTCATTCCATGTTGTACGCTCATTGACAAAGCTTTTGTATATTCAGGCTCTGTCTTTATATTGTCAAATGCAATACGAAGTGGACGCACCGGTATTTCGGATAATAGACTAACAATCTTGTCGTTAAATAGGCGTGCATCAACACCCTGATTAAAATCAACATAACGTAATCTCCCAGCATTCTTTGTATTCTTCATATCAAAAAAGGGAGCAAAATCTTTGTACGTTGCAAGTAAGGCTTCTCGTGTACATGTTTCTGGATGAAGCAGACCGTGTTGTTCGCGCAAAGCGTATATTTGAGTGCGAGTAGCTTCGTTCAGCGATTTCTGATTGTTTAGTTCTTGAAGTAATTTATATGACTTTCTGATATATGCCCGATTGTTTATTCCTAAGCGTAAATTACGAATAGATATTTTATACCAATTAGGTTCAATATACTTGGCACCTTTGGTAAATCCACACGCTTTAATATCTTGAACAATTTCTTCTAACCTTGAAGAAGCCAATACATTGTTATCCATCAGCAGAAGATTCTGCTGTTCTCCATAGAGACGTCTGGTTCGCTCAATACGGTCTTGTAATGGAATATATTCTTGATACTTAGGCTCAATCCTCCATACTGCACAAAAAGCACATTTCCTGATACAACCACGGGTTGAATAACTGTAATATGCTCCGCTGTCAGGATAGACATAATCAATCTCGTCAAGAATAGAGTAATCTAATGGCAACTCGTCAATAATATATGGATTGTCTTCGTCTATGTCTTTGCCAGGGGTATGCAATGTCCCAACATGAGGGAGAATACCTGTTGCCTTTTCAATTTCTTTGGGTTGGATGGAAGCCAATACACCTCCAACCATTAAATTTTTAAGATCTTTAACCATAGTTTTTGCGAACTCTATAGTCTCAATCGTAATATCCCAATAGAAGGTAAAAAGAGTGGTTACCCCTACCCAATCCCATTGAGGATGTTTTTTATACTCTCCTGAATGGTAGTATTTCTTATAATATTCTAACCAAGGTACAAGAATAATCGCAATTTCGGAATCTTCAAGTCCAATTCTATCTAAATACTCTCTCTTTCGATATTTTATATATAGCGAGATTTTATCCGAACGTAACTTCCAGTTTATACTGTTATCTAATTCCGAAAGTTTATCAATACATGCCTCTGTGATTTGATTAATCACAAATTCTTTTAGGTCTCCTTTGTAAAAAACAACATCATCACCTCGCAACCTAAAATAGGTTGCAAGCTTCATAAGGCCAATAGGTGGAAATTTGTTTTTATAATTAGGTTCAAGTAGTAGTACTCTGCGATTCATCGCGTAAGATCCTCCTCTATTACTTTTATCAAGGCTTCGCGTTGCCCCTCATCGGGAATAGCTTTAGCTATAGATGTATATATCTTTCCTATCAACTTTCTCTCAGCCTTAGTATATTGTGAATATATCGGATTGTCTGTCCGGAACTTTGTTTTACCCTCTTTCCCCGGTTTAGCAGATGGAGTTGGCGAAGGTTGTACACTTCTGACAGGTTGTCCCATACTTGGGGCAAATCGATCAATAATCTTTTTTAAAGAAGAATTGGATTCTTCAATCTTTTGATTCTTTCGATCTAATCTTTTATGTGCTTCAATGGACCGTTTCTGGTATTCCTCAAGTTGTTGTTGCAACGTTTCTTGCTCTTGTTTACTTGAATAACCGGTCTCTTCTTTATGCTTTATTTTTTCTTCAAGTTCATCTTTCTTGGCAATAGTCTGTAAGTTCTTTTTTATATCAGAAGCATCGTAACACATCTCCCTAAGCGTCAGAAAATCTTTCTTAACTCGTTTTTCAAAGTCCTGCAAGGCTTTATTCTCGCCGAAATAGTCTCTGCGAGAATTCGGAATCAAATCTTTACTTACTGCGTGGATTTCACCGAAATAATAAAAGGAAAAACGCTGGTCGGATGTGTTTGAAAAAAATTTCTTACATATCTCCTCGTCGCCAATCTGTATATTCTCTTTTCTTAACCGAATACCTCTAGCAATATTTCTCTGTTTCATTTGACCATTCAGATGTGATAGCGAATACCAGCCCCAATAGATGATATTTCCATCATCATCTTTGGCCATAAGAAAATCTACACCCAGAATCTCATCAACTTTCTTTTTGCCGCCTTGATTGTCATCTCCGTATATATAGGTCGTATAAGGCTTATAGATTTGTTCTCCATTGATATAAATATTATAAATATCGACTTTTAATCCATGTTTTTTTATGAAATCTGAGATTTGCGAAGAAAATAGGAATTTAGAAGAAATATCTACGGGAGCTACCATGGATAAATAGTTTTTGACACTATCAATATTAAGTAATTCATCAGAGCTTACATCCTCCATGATTACTTTAAAATAGTGTTTCTCAATAGCTTCTTTTTTTGTTGAAGTTATTGTTACCCGACTTAATACATCCACCGCCTCTTCAGATGTATTGCGATCATTGATAATTTGTTTTAACAGATCCGCATCCCATATCATGATAGAACATACGTTCTCTCCAGAATATGATGTTTCAAAAATAAGTTTGGAACAATACCCAAGACCGCCCAAACGTCCTATTCCACGAAATCCTTTATCCTCACCTCGTTTTTTAGTTGAATGGGCTATATTCCTGAGAATGGGAATTACTTTTTCTTGTGAAATTCCTGTTGCGTTATCTTCAATAACAATACGACGGTTTTCTGAATCAATAGTAATGTATATTTCATCTTCACCTGGAGCCATAAGACCTTCGGCTACAGCTTTGTCAACTTGATCTGCTGAATTTTGTATGTATTCACGATAAATGAATCTACAATCCTCATACATGCCAAGTGTCAAGGATTCAATAACATCTTTACCTATTTTGGGGTCATCATTCATATCTATCAATTTAATCAGTCGAAATATTTATATATTGGGAGCGGGAATTTTATATTCAGCATAGAGCGAAAAACGGGATTCTGAATGATGTACTCACCCTGCTTCATACGAGTTAGCATCGTTTTATATACACTTGGAACAAAACGGAAATCTTCACGTGATATCTCAATAGCATTTGTACGACCGAATGCTTGAGTTGCACAGTTGCCTTTTACTCGACGATGTATGTCGCTTACAAATTGTTCAGCCCCAAAAAGTACGATGCCTAGCGATCGTCCACGTTCCGTAATATCAAGTAGCTGGTGAAGAATTGGGGAAGTCTTAGGAACTTCTGTTGAGGCATATTTGTTTAACTCATCAATGAAGATTATTATACGATCGGGAATATCCGAATCTGCACGGTCTGTTGATCCTAATTTTAGATTATATACAGCACGCATTACATCGCCAAAGACAAAGCCTTGAGATTCTTCATCAAGTTTGGCAATGTCAATAACCATAACGTCATTTTTTCCAATACCTGCAATCTGATCACGCAGACGGACTCCATTTCCTAACTTATTCGTAAACATTTGCTGACATTTTTGATAACTCTTATTGAACAATCGATAGAATTTGCGCCAGCTCATTACGGATATCTCTTTCCCAGCTTTTCCCGTCTTATCGGATTGAGTTTGATTATAAAGTTCGTTCTTGAAATCTTCCCATGATTCGATACCGTTGAATCCTCCACTATTCGAGATAATAAAATTAATAATTGATTCTACAGTCTCATTAGGATCATCCACATTGGCAAATAATAAATCAAGGCATTCCTTATCTTCATCAGTCTCAAACAAATATTTATACTGAAACGCATTTCCAATAGCAAGACGATCTTTAATGGTGTCTATTCTTTCATAAGTATATGAGGTATAATCTTTTGAATATGGATAAAAATATTTCACATTTTTAAACGGTTCCTTATCAAGCCCTAAAAGGTCATAAATGGGTTTGATCTTTTCTAGCTCATCTTTGCGTGTATTTTTCTGATCAATTTTCAAAAGGTCTGTTCCTTTTACATTCATCATAATAAAGGCAACAGATTCATCTTTCGTTTTGATTGCATAATCCTGAATAGCTTTCATCAAAAACATGGCATATGAAGTTTTTGATGCCAATCCTGAAATTCCGGAAATATTCAGGTGAGCACCTTCTGGGCCAATAAGAAAATGTGAATTGAAGAAAACAGGTAATGTTTGTCTATTTGCACCTTCGTACATTTCGATATATCCAGCAGGAAGCTTATGCTTAACATCATTTAATCCTAAAGCTTCCATAATCTCATCTCGTTCCGCAAGGTAAACTTTTCGACCTTCCTGAACAGGAATATATATATATTACTGGTGTTACCTACAACCTTACATTTTACATAATTCATACCGATACGTTCTGTATAAGATTGAGAATCAACTTGACCGAAATCACTAGAAATATACCCAGCTAAAGCACTCGGGGAGTCTGTCATGTGTGATATTTCCTCTATCACACCATAAGTTTTGGTTGGGTTACCCTGCGTATCCTTAACATGGTCGACCACAACCACATCAAAAGGTTTCAATTTCAGGTCTTTACGTGTCCAAAACGTAAACTCTTCAATAGTTGAAGGTTGCTTTTCTGTTGCTATAATTTTGCCGATAGCTTCCATATCTTAGAATAAATTGATAAAACTTATATCACTTTTAAAGCGGCTTTTGCAGAAACATTCTGTCACATATACCGGATATAAATGGTTTGCCCATCTTACATCATTGCCATAACATACAGGATTACGTTCATTTATAATATTAGCCGTAATCATATCCACTTCATCGGTCTCAAGTCCGTTCTCTGCCTCGTCGCCAGTCATCAGCATTTTTTCAATTTTGAGTATTCCGGAATAAGGTGTTGTTGTATATCGGCGCTCTCTGATACGTACATACCAGATTGCAAAATTTACGTTTCCCCATTCTTCTCCAGGTTTCCACATAAAAGCAGGAGTTCGATGATATAATGGCAAATTCGCAATCTGTCCGGCACTACTCTGGTTCTTATTATCTTTCATTAGATTAGGATTGAACCTCTTTGAAACTCCAACAACATGACGGTAGTTGTTCCGAATTCGGGTAAGTTCTTTATAATCACCATGTTTCATTGGTTTGTATTGTATAGATCCATCTTTGATAAGATATTGCTTATGAGTAAGGAGATGTTTACTCATCAACCAGGATACGATGCGTTTCTCGCAATCAATCATCTCATCTTGAATTCGAGCTATCCCTTTGTTTTCTAAGGTTTCGTTACCTTCCAATTTGGTAAGGTAATACAGCACCTTTCCTATTTCATACCCTCTGTCTTTAATGAAAGAAAGCTGATTGATTTTATTACACAGGTTGTTGAAATACACCCCGTTATCTATACCTTCTTCATTAGCTGTAATAGGCAGACAGACTACTGGATATGCTTCCTCCACAACTTTATAGAACTGTTTGAATGTATTGTCTGTATTCATTTCTCGCCCGCAGCATGCAACGGAAATTTGACCACTAACAATAGGAAATACTTTTTTATCATATTGAATGTCGTCAACTTTGTAAACTCGGCGAGAACCATCTAAGAAGAATTTAAAAAGAGGGGGACCTTGCATGGCCATATGGGCAATCGATCTCATATCACGGGCATCCGGATCATGAATACTTTCAGCATATTCTTTCATATTGATATATGAATCTTCGTGTGAAGATCCATATTCAATATTGGGAGCCGCAGAATCATCATAACAATATTTGAAAGATGTAAAGCACTTTCCATTAGTTTCGTGTGCAATATAGTCTAATATCCGTCCCATTTGTACTAACAAATTTTAATGTAAAGATACTGAAAAATTAATGATACTTACTTACAGCAATCACACAATTAGTTAAGATTGTTGTATTTTGTTTTAATTTAACACTTACTGCTGTTGATATTTTATTATGCAATATCCACACCTCTCAAAAATATATTTGCAATCAACAGAAATCGTCTTGATATTCTATTAAATTGAGAATGCCACTGAAAAACTTTAAAATTTTATTTCTGACACCGATACAATTCAAAGCCTGCATTACAAACCAGACTCGGATAAGGCAGCCGAACATTGTATTGGTAAGTATGTTTTCGATAGATTGGATGAAAACGGAAACCTTCATTCTCCACATCGCGATGCACAGTGAAGTAGGAGGTTCTCCCACGGGCGAAAGCAGATGGTGTACGTTCATCATCACTTCGGTCTAAACATATGAATCCAGCTACACATGCTCGTTTATGACACACGCATCAATCTGCCCGCCACTTTCAGCAACATCATCAATGTTGATTACGAAATATTACCAACCGTACCATTTCAACTTTATGGATGGTTGTAAGTCTAATGCCGGATTACTCTGAAACATCTTTCTGAGTGAGATTTCAACGGATTCTGTATTCTTTGAATTGAGTGCGTAACAGTCTTACAAGCTCAGGCGTGGAATATTTATAAAGATTAGTCATATTACCTAAATTTATATATCATTATAATGATAATTATACCCATTAATCTTCATTATTGTGAAGATTATCAATGCAATTTCTTCGAATAAAACTAATTTGTCCCGAGGGAACTTTAGTCATCGAGGCTCTCTCCTATTTCACCTCTTCAATTCCATCACTATCTGTAAAACCGTCACAATCTTCCGTGGAATTGTTACGGACATTGTACCCATTCGCCGCTACCTTTGCATCGAAATAAAAACAGGAGATATGGAATGAATGATATTTCTGAAACAGGCTTCTGCCACGCTCTGATGGAATCTGAGACTATGACAGACATCGGACAGGTTCTTTGCCGGATCGATATCTTCCAAGGAAAACAAGCCAAATGAGGTAACAATAGACAAATAAAGATACAATAACACTAAACCCCAATGAATATGAAAACGAATCTTACTTACGACATGTATGTCCCCACCCGTGTGATGTTCGGGGCGGGGATGCTGAACAAACTGGGTGAACAACCGATGCCGGGCAAACGGGCCCTCATCGTCATCTCCAACGGGAAATCGACCCGAGCCAACGGTTATCTCTCACGCACGGAGGAACAACTGCACAAGGCTGGCGTGGAAACGTTCCTGTTCGACGGCGTAATGCCGAATCCTACCGTCGGAAATGTGAATGCAGGAGCAGAAGCCGCCCGTGAGCACGGATGCGACTTTCTCGTGGCGCTTGGCGGCGGAAGCGTGATGGACTGCACCAAGGCGATTGCCGTGATGGCGACGAATGACGGAGAACTTTGGGACTATGTGCCCATCGGTTCGGGCAAAGGACAACCGATTGCCGTCAAGCCGCTGCCCATCATTGCCATTACCACTACGGCAGGTACGGGCTCGGAAACGGACAATTCGGGTGTCATCACCAAAGAAGACACGTTCGAGAAAGCGTTTGTGGGCGATGCCTCCCTGTTTCCGGCACTCTCCATCGTCGACCCGGAACTGATGGCAAGCGTGCCGCCTACCATCCGGCACTGCCTCACGGCGCAGGCCTGATTATGGTCAGCAAGGCGTACTACAAATACTTCATCGAACACCACGCCTGCGACGACCGTTTCGTCCGCATGGCGCAGGCCATGGGAATGCCCGAGGCCACGAAGCCCGAAGATTTCCTCACGGCCCTCAGCCGTCTGCAGGGGGCTTGCGGCGTGGCAGACCTGAAGATGTCCGACTATGGCATCACACCGGACGAGTTTGAAACGCTGATGCGCAACGCACGTGAAGTGATGGGCATCATGTTCACCAGCGACCGTGTACAGATGACGGACGAGGACATCGTAAACGTCTATCAGGAATCGTATAAATAAATAGCAGATTCTTTATTCCCAAACGTTAGAGAGGCCCAAGATGACAGGATGAATCCTATTTTTGAGCCTCTCTTTTTATAGGGAAAAAACAGACGATGAAAAGGTCCCATTGATATTGCCGGTGACGCTTATGATGACAACGGCGTGCAGCGAAGATGTCAAGAATGCAGCTGCCGGCAGTATTCCGACGGAGTGATACCCTCCTGCTTCTTGAACATGCGGCTGAAGTGCTGGGAATACTCGAAACCGAGCCGGTCAGACACCTGCGACACGGTTTCACCGGCTGCCAGTCCATTCTTGGCAAGCCGGACGATAAACCGACGGATGTGGTTGCTGGTCGTATCTCCGGTGGTCTTCTTGATGACATCACCGAAATAATTGGGAGACAGGCACAGCTTGTCCGCACAATACTGCACGGTAGGCAAACCGAGGGTGAGCTGCTGTTCGTCCTCGAAATAGTCACGAAGCAGACGGTCGAAACGGACGAGAATGTCGGAATTCTCCATCTTGCGGGTCAGGAACTGCCGGTTGTAGAACCGTTGGCAGAAGTTAAGCATCAGTTCGATGTAGCCCACGAGAATGGCATTCTGGAGTTGGTCCGGTTTCTTACACAGCTCGTCCTGTATCTGGCGCATGAAAGAAACAAGTATGTCATGCTCCTCATCAGTCATGTGCAGGGCCTCATTGACTTGATATTCAAAAAAGGAATAATCCTTCATGTGTCTTTCGAGCGGAAAGCCATGCAGCAGGTCCGGATGGAAAAGCAGCGCCCAGCCCGTAATAGACACCCGTTCGCCGTTGTCTTCCTTGCCTCCCACCTGTCCGGGGGCCACACACAGCAACGTACCTTTGTTGTAGTCATATTTGCCGCAGCCATAATCCAAATCCACATCGGCATCGTCCCTGAGAAAAAGCGCGTACACGCTGTAGTCGTTCAGACTGTGACGTATGGGGGACACTTCGGCATAGTCCACCACGCAGACCAACGGATGTCTCACGGCGCAACCGAGGTAACTTCCGTAGTCATTTACATTTCTTACTTTCAATATCTTGCTCATATTCTTTCCGGTTAGGCCCTTACAAAGATAAAATATTCTGCCGACAATGTTTTACGCCGGCCGCAAATTCTGTAAAAATGGTATTGTTAGCCGACTTATGGTTACAGCCTTCCTGCACTATCCCCTGTAATTTTGCATCAGATAAAGGAGGCATCCAGAACAGGGCCTTCTGTTGGGCAAAGCAGATAATCTTATTATGTTGAGAGATATGAAGAAAATAACAGGAATCATCGCTCTCGTGCTGGCAGGAAGTCTGTCCACGATGGCACAAACAACAACAGAAAGTATGAATCGGATAGAAACATGTAAAGACAATTACCGGACTCTGTTCGGCAGTGAAGCACTCACCGGACAGGGGACGGATCCGGAAATGATGGACATCCTGCAGAAGTTCATTTTCGGAGAAGTATTCCAAACGGGCAAACTGACAATGAAGCAGCGTGAAATGATTACCTGCATCACCCTGGCTACCATGCAGACACTTCCGCAGCTAAAAGCCCACGCCGGAGCAGCACTGAATGTAGGGGTTACTCCCGAAGAGCTTCGCGAGGTGATGTATCTCACCGCACCATTCATCGGTTTTCCAAAGATGCTGAATGCCGTGGCTACGGTGAATGAAGTATTGAAGGAACGCGGCATCCCACTGCCATTGGAAAAGCAAGGCACGGTGACAGAGGATACACGCCACGTGACGGGCAAAGCCATTCAGGACAAGCTCTATCCCGGCGGCATTGCTTCGGTAATGGAAGGACTGCCCGACGGCATGGGCAAGGACGTGGAGCGGTTTCTCACGGATTATTTCTTTGGCGAGATATACAGCCGTGGCGCTATTGATTTACAGACACGCGAATTGTTGGGCTACTGTGTGCTGACAACCCTCGAAGCGGAAAGCCAGCTCCAGTCGCACTATCACGGAAACATGAACGTGGGCAATACGCCCGAAACGTTGACCGCTGCTGTTATCCAGTGCCTGCCCTACATTGGCTTTCCGGCCGCCATCAAGGCATTGCGCATCATCAAACAGGAATATGCCAGGCCGGTTTCTGCCGGAAATAACCTGGTGCGCCTGTCCAAAATAACCGTAGATGCGGCACAGCTGGATGCATACAATGCTTTCCTGAAAGAGGAAATTGAAGCGTCCATGCGATTGGAACCGGGTGTACTGACACTCTATGCCACTGCTGAAAAAGACAATCCGAACAAAATGACCATCCTCGAAATCTATGCCGACCGGGCTGCCTACGAAAGCCATCTGAAAACTCCGCATTTCCAGAAGTACAAGCAAGGTACACTGTCAATGGTGAAGGAATTGGAACTGGTGGACGTGAAGCCCCTGATACCGGGCCTGAAGATCAAATGACGCAAAAGAACAAGGATACATTTGACTTTGGAGATATATCAGCTTCATCAGAAAGTTTTTCATAAGTTTCGGAGTTATTGAAATGTTGATTTTTACAACTTATCATTCACAACAAATTTACAGACAATATATTTCTCAACCATATCTTTGAGCTGTTCAGATGACAGATTTGCTATTCCAATCGATTCAATAAGAGAAAACTCTTCCTTGCTTTTACCTATAACAAACTTACGTTCATGACCGTCTATTTCGGCGAGTAGATGGAAATTTCCTTTAAAAGCCTGCTCCATACGGATGTTCTTTACGATATGTCCGTTTATGACAAATTCGCATATTGCAGGAGCCGTTTCTTCTAACTCTCCCCATGATTTCAGATGGTCAACTATAGTGTTTTCAACACGTCCTATCCACTGCTCGCTAACACCATATTTTAAAGCGACCGTGCGGAATTGTTTCAGACTGCTTGCCACTTCACGGATCACCGCATCAGGCCGGCGTATGCCATTGTCTTTAGCGAACAGGATTACATCATCCCGTGTTATATTCCTAAGTTTTGCCCTAATATACATGCAATGATCTTCATTGGGCAAAAATCCTCCGTTGTCGAATATATAAGTAATATCATATGCCGGAGACAGACGCCAGAAGCCATCTTCACTCATGACAAATGAAAAATTCTTATTGTGGTCGTCCGTATTGTTGGCCAAGATATTGAATACCATCCGACGGAACACCTCAGAACAGTCAGTCTCAGGCAGATGAAGTTTCCGACATACGGCTATCAGCTGTTCGTAACTGTCGGCTTCGGGACTGATGGCAGCCAAAGTCTGGATATGAACTTTCTTTCCATCCTTACGGTCGAAACGTCTGGTCATGAAATGATTATTTCCATCTACCTGATAGAGTTCAGATGGCATCATATTGATTCCTGCCATAGCAGCCAGTTCATAATAGACCATCTCCAATTCTGCCGAACTATATTGAGAATTGCCGAATTTAATCAGACAGTAATCAAAGTCATCCAAGCCGGAAATCTGTCCGCTACGTATCTCTCCATTCTTTCGGTTGATGGCTACAATGGCTTTGGGCTGACGGCCACCTGCAGAAGTACCTACAGTAAGCAACGATTGCATGGTAATGGACTCTTCGGGTAGAATCCGTGCATTTTCTCTTTCTGTAAATATGCGTTCTGCCAGAGTAGCCAAAGACTTGATATCTATTTTCTCAGTCTTGCGTTCCCGCGAAACCTCAGGTAAAAACTCAAGGGCTCCCATGCCACGTCTTCCAATGAACGAGAGCTTGTCAAGGGGAGTGATATCTGCATTGGACAGATGGTTCTGTTGGCGCCACAAATCAAACAACTGATTACCCCAGGCATCAGGCAATGAATCGGCCACAAAAGCAGGTAGTTTCTGATAAATTTTAGCATCTTCACCCCAAATAGGCATAAGTCCCCTTACCCCATCTGCAGGTGCTGCTAATGGAGATATATTCAGACCTTTCTTCAGGAAGGCGGGGTTATACGTAAAGTAGGACAATCTGCGTTTGGCATCCCAAGCCAACCGGCCTATTTCTTCGCCCCATAGCATTACTTTCAAAGATGGTACCATCGTTCGTATTATTTAGAGTGTCTTACGCGCTGTGCCTTTTTATCATCTTTACGCATCAGGTAAGGAGATTCTGGCAGCTCTGGAAGAATATGGTCTATCATGTTGATCTGCCCGACCACTTTCAGCAACACAATAAATGTGGACAATGAAATATTGCCTGCTGTGCCATTCTCAAATTTGTGAATGGTGGTAAGTCCAATTCCCGATTGCTCGGAAACATCTTTCTGAGTAAAATTACAGCGTATTCTGTATTCCTTAAACCGGGCACCTAATAGCCTTACAATCTCAGGAGTAGAGTATTCATAAAAGTCTGCCATATTTTCCCTATTTATATATCATTATGATGATAATTAAATACGTTTTCATACATTAATCTTCATCATAATGAATATTACAAATACAAAACTACGAAATTAATCCGATTAGAACAAACTTTTTGGGTTTAAAGGCTATTTTTATGCTTCATAGGCTGTCGGAAAGTGAACGGGTATGCTCCGGAACATGTGAGTATTTGAACCTTTTTGCCCAGGCAAAGAAAGCCTTGCATTAACAACGATACATCCTTAAAAAAAAAAGCCCCTGTAGAACAGAGGCTTTTCTTTTTTATGCTCAGCGACAGATTATCCGCCGAAGTTATCGTACATGATGCTGGACGACTCTACACCCAGACTGTCGAGCATGTTGACCACGGCCTTGGACATCGGGCCAGGACCACACATGTAGTACTCGATGTCTTCGGGAGCTTCGTGGTTCTTCAGATAAGTTTCGTACATCACTGTATGAACGAAACCCGGAGTGTACTTCACGCCTGCAGCGTCGGCAGCAGGATCGGGACGGTCCAGAGCCAGGTGGAAGTGGAAGTTGGGGAATTCCTTTTCCAGCTGGAGGAAGTCGTTCAGGTAGAACACTTCGTTCAAGGCACGCGCGCCATAGAAATAGTGCATTTCGCGGTCGCGGGTGTTCAGCGTCTTCGTCATGTGCATGATCTGTGCACGCAGCGGAGCCATACCGGCACCACCACCGACCCAAATCATCTCCTTCTTCGAGTCGAAATGCGGATGGAAGTCTCCGTAAGGACCGCTCATCGTTACCTTGTCGCCCGGCTTCAGGGTGAAGATGTAAGACGAAGCGATACCCGGATTCACATCCATAAAGCCGCTACGGTCGGGCTTGAACGGAGGAGTGGCGATGCGGACTGTCAGCATGAACACGTCGCCTTCGGCCGGATAGTTGGCCATAGAATAGGCGCGGACAGTCGGTTCGGGATTGACGCACTTCAACGAGAACATGTTGAACTTCTGCCATGCGGGCAGATATTCATCTCCTATCAGGCTCTTGTCGATGTCCTTATCATAGTCCATCGTAAAAGTAGGAATCTTAATCTGCGCATACGAACCAGGGATAAAGTCCATGTGGGCACCAGCGGGAAGCTGTACCTTGAATTCCTTGATGAACGTAGCCACGTTCTTGTTAGAAATGACGGTACACTCGTATTCCTTCACGCCAAGAACGCTCTCGGCCACCTTGATACTCATGTCGCCTTTCACCTTCACCTGGCATCCCAAGCGCCAATAATCCTTTTGCTGCTTACGGCTGAAGTGGGGTACCTCAGAGGGGAGGATTTCCCCACCTCCTTCAAGTACCTGACACTTACATTGCCCGCACGAGCCTTTGCCGCCGCATGCGGAAGAAAGGTACACACCGTTGACAGCCAATGTATTGAGTAACGTGCCTCCAGAAGCCACTTCCAATTCACGCTCGCCATTGATAGTTAGTTTCACGTTACCTGACGGCACCAGATAGTTCTTGGCTACCAGCAGGATTACCACAAGCAGCAGGATTACCACAAGGAATACCCCCACGCTTGCCAATATCAAATTCATATCCATTTGTTACGCTCCTTTCTTTAATTAAATGTTCAAACCAGAGAAACACATAAACGCCATAGCCATAAGGCCCACGGTGATGAACGTGATGCCCAGACCTTTCAGAGGAGCAGGAACATCGGAGTAAGCCATCTTCTCGCGCACGGCAGCCAACCCAATGATAGCCAATGCCCAGCCAATTCCTGAGCCAAGGGCATAGGAGATAGCATCGGAAACGCTACCAATGTACTTCGGATCACTTGCGCCCAAGTTGATGCGTTGCTGCATGAAGAGCGAAGCACCCATGATGGCACAGTTTACAGCAATCAGCGGGAGGAAAATACCAAGCTGGGCGTAAAGCGTAGGAGTGAAACGCTCTACAATCATTTCCACCAGCTGAGTGATACCGGCGATAACCGCAATAAACAGGATAAAGCTCAAGAAGCTGAGGTCAACCCCCTCGATAATAGCATCAGGACCCAGCACCTTGGTCTGTAACAAATAGTTGACGGGAAGGGTCACCACCAGCACGAAAGTCACGGCGATACCCAAGCCCACGGATGTCTTCACCGTCTTCGACACAGCCAAGTATGAACACATGCCGAGGAAAAAGGCGAATATCATGTTGTCCACGAAAATGGAGCGGACGAGTAAGCTAAAAAATTCTCCCATAATATGATATTTCTATTTTATTCGTTTTCTATCCAAGAAATCATTTCTCTTGCAACTCTTTATGATGGGCACGCTGATACCAGATGATGCATGCCACGATGATAAGCGCCATCGGAGGCATCAGCATCAAGCCGTTGTTCACGTAACCCATATTCTTGATAGGCTCATAGTTCAGGATGTTGAAACCGAGCAACGTGCCCGATCCAAGCAACTCGCGGATAAACGCCACAATAATCAAAATCTTGGCATAGCCCAACCCGTTACCCAAACCATCGAGGAATGACTCCCACGGACCGTTCATCATGGCAAAAGCTTCCAAACGTCCCATCAAAATACAGTTCGTGATAATCAAACCTACATATACAGAAAGCTGCACGCTCACATCATAAGCGAACGCCTTCAAAATCTCACTCACGATAGTTACCAGCGCGGCCACTACTACCAACTGCACGATGATACGGATACGGTTGGGAATGGTCTTGCGGATAAGCGAAATCACTACATTGGAGAATGCCGTAATGACGGTTACGGAAAGTCCCATCACAATAGCCGGCTCCAACTTAGCGGTTACAGCCAATGCGGAGCAGATACCCAACACCTGCACGGTGACAGGATTGTTCATGCCCAGCGGTGTGGCGAACACTTCTTTATTTTTACTTGAAAACAATTGTCCCATAGTCTATTATTCCTCCCCCTCATTATTGGTTAAAAACTTCTTGTAGTTGCCTAAGCAATTCTTTATCATGGCGTCCACGGCCACAGAGGTAATAGTACCTCCGGAGATACCGTCTACTTGATAGTCGGGTTTCTCAATCTTACCAAACTTCACTACCCCCAGAGTTACCTCGCCATTTTCTAACGTCTTCTTATTCTTGAACTCGTTTTGGAAAGTCTCACCCGCGATCTCGGCTCCCAAACCTGGAGTCTCGCTAGCATGTGAGAAGTAAGTACCGTACACTGTATCCTTGTCGTCATTCAAGGCGATGTACCCCCAAATGGCTCCCCAAAGGCCTGTACCATATACAGGGAAAACATACTTCTTAGCGCCGTCAATCTCGGCTACAAACACATGCAGGCGGTTGTTCTCCTTCACTTCTTTCTCATAACCGGTGGCAAAGGCACCTGTATTCTCGGTCAGCGTACCGTCCTCGTTCATCAGCATATCCTTCACGTATTTGCTGTATTCGGCGTCAGGATCGGCCACGCCACGTATGTTCAGAGCGGCAAGTATCTGCTTCTTCGTGTCCATTTCCACATTTTTGTTTTGCGTAGCTTTCAACGAAGAGCTGACAAATGCCAGCAGGAATGCAACGATAATAACCATTACCGAAGCATAAATCATAGTATAACTATTACTATTAGTATTCATATCAAACGTTCGGTTTTAATGGTTAGACTTATTTGGCGGCCACACGTTTGGCACGGCGGTTGATGTTGCTCTGCACCACGCAATAGTCAATGAGCGGGGCAAAGATGTTCATCAGCAGGATGGCGAGCATCATGCCCTCAGGATAACCCGGATTGAGCACGCGGATGATGATGGCCATGGCACCGATAAGAAGACCATAGATATATTTGCCCGTCTCCGTACGAGCTGAAGTAACAGGGTCAGTAGCCATAAACACGGCACCAAAGCAAAAACCGCCCAACACCAAGTGCTCATACCAAGGCATGTGGGCCACAGCCGTATCAGGACCTGCCACATTGAATATCCAAGCCATCAACGCCCCTCCCACAAATACAGAAAGCATGGTCTTCCAGCTGGCGATGCCTGTCCACAAAAGAATAACGGCACCAATGGCAATGGCTATCACACTTGTCTCACCAATAGAACCCGGTATCAAACCCGTCACCATGTCCCAAGAGAAATCGGGAGCAACGGGCGAAGTCTTGGCAATGCCCAGAGGAGTAGCCACGGTCAAGCCATCTACCGTCTGGCCAAGACCGAAGATCGAGTCACCAGAAACCCATACGGCATCACCGGACATCTTCGTAGGATAAGCAAAGAACAGGAAAGCACGAGTGATAAGAGCCACGTTGAACACGTTCATACCCGTACCACCAAATACTTCCTTAGCAAAGATTACAGAGAATGCTGTGGCAATGGCCAGCATCCACAAAGGACAATCCACTGGCACAATCATCGGGATAAGGATACCCGAAACGAGAAAACCTTCCTGGATTTCCTCTTTCTTCCACTGAGCTACAACAAATTCAATGCCCAAACCTACTACATACGAAACGATAATCTTAGGCAACACGGCCAGGAAGCCATAAAAGAACATGGCCCAGAAACCGCCTTCGGCACCAGTGGCATGGAAATGCTGATAGCCCACATTATACATGCCGAACAACAAAGCCGGTATCAATGCAATAACGACCATCGACATGATGCGTTTACTATCGATGGCATCGTGAATATGCGTTCCCGATTTCGAAGTGGTGTTGGGCACGAAGAGGAAAGTCTCAAAGCCGTCAAACACCGAACGAAACGCGTGGAATTTGCCGCCCTCTTCAAAGTTCGGCTTTATCTTGTCGAGATAATTTC